>SL_8KL_010_SEDDRAFT_10003280_pt1 | contig 13400 bp, 12 predicted proteins | sample SodLakKL_010_SED_4_FD_11160 | JGI IMG/M metagenome (IMG submission 11160) | reverse complement strand
CCTGGGTTAAGCATGCTGCCGAAAGTTCCGCTTAGCACTGCGGCACCGGCCAGGGCTGGGTGAATGCCTGCAGCCATTAAAACCGGAATAAATACAGCTCCTACTGCGGCGCTGGTTCCGGCGGCACTTGGCAGGGCAATATTGATGGCAAAGGTAGCCAAAACTGCGCCGGGCACAAGGATTGGCCGGACTTTTTTCAGGCCATTACCCAGAAGATGAATCAGATGCTGGTCGCACTTTGTTAGTTTCATCACATGGGCAAAAGCCAAAACACTTAAAATGGCCTGGATTAAGCCACCGGTTGTCATGCGGCTGGCGAAGGCCTCGAAGGCAGTGTTTGGTTCCAGGGCGATGATAGTCATCAATAAACCTGATGCGATAAGGACCGTTCTGATTTCGTAGCGCTTAAGAACAAAGTAAATAGTTGCAATGAGAATTAGCAAGCCAATAACATACATAGAACAGATACCTCCTGATGTTTTTATTTAAGGAATGTCTTGTTGAAGTTGAACTGCTGCTAAGTTTTGACCGGGTTAACTGTAACGCCGCCCTCCTTTCAAGTCTAAAGGCAGTAGATAACTCTAAAGCAAGACAGTTTTCCCATGTTACCTGGTGAATAATGTGAAATAAATCACTATATGCCAATAAACCTAATAATTATAATATAAAAATTCTTTTGCCTAACTATTAAGTAAATTCCCCATAATCTCAATAATAAAGCAACTCCCCTGTCTTCGGCCTGTTTGCACCGTGATAGCCAGGCCACGACTATTCTACACCTCTTGTGAATAAATTGTCAAGACTTTTCGGAAATGAGAAATCAATCTTAGTTTGCAAAAAGATGAGATTGATATAAAATGTTGTTGATTAAACTTATTTATAGTTCAGCCTGGATTAATCCGGGCTTTGCAATAGGAGGTTAACATGAATATAGATGTAATCTGCAATTTTTTAAGGCAAATTGAGCTGTTTAAAGCTTTGTCACAAGATGAATTGGCAGAGGTTGCCGGGCGAATTATAAAGCGTAATTACAAGGCCGGCGAAATGCTCTTTACTGAATACTGCCAGCGGGAGAACCTGTTTATGGTTTATGATGGGGAAATTGAACTTTTCAAGAGAACTCCCTTTGGTGATGAAAAAAGGTTAACTTTTTTCGGTAACTATGATTTTTTAGGAGAGGGAGCGCTAATGGACGATTCCCAGCATTCAACTTCGGCCAGAGTTATGGTCGACTCAGTCATATTTGTTCTAAAGCGCGAGGATCTTAATAAGTTAAGCGAAAGCAGGCCTGATTTAACAGGGAAAATTTTAATACAGGTTGCCCGGGTAATTTCGAGGCGAATGCGGCAAGCCAATACAAGGGTGATTAACATTGCGTCCCAGTATCATTCTGGCAGAAAACGCAACGAGAAAGATTTACTGGGTGAACGTGAAGTGCCATTTGAATTTTATTACGGCATCCAGACCTTACGGGCCATGGAAAATTTCAACATTAGCGGAGTGCCCCTACACTTCTTCCCGGTGATAATCGAAGCTTTTGCAGCGGTTAAAATGGCCGCTGCAAAAGCAAATTATGAACTAGGGCTGCTTTCAGAACCGGTTAATAATGCTATAGTTCAGGCCTGTGGTGAGATAATAAACGGCAGGCTGCATTCACATTTTGTTGTTGACATGATCCAGGGCGGGGCCGGGACTTCGACTAATATGAATGCAAACGAAGTTATTGCGAACAGGGCCCTGGAGATTCTCGGATACGAGAAAGGTGAATATAAGTACTGCCACCCGAACAACCATGTAAATTTATCTCAATCTACCAATGATGCATACCCGACGGCTGTTAAAATTGCCCTGGTTAATTCCAATGACAGATTAATAACTATCCTGCGTTCCCTGATAGAATCGTTGAGGGAAAAAGGCAGGGATTTTGCAGAAGTAATTAAAATGGGTAGGACCCAACTTCAGGATGCTGTGCCGATGACTCTCGGGCAGGCTTTTGAGGCCTATGCAGTTACCCTGGAAGAAGAAATAGACCGTCTTGAACAAAATGCCAGACTCTTCCTCGAAGTTAACATGGGAGCCACTGCGATTGGTACCGGCATTAATGCTGCTTCCGGTTACAGGGAAAAATGTGTCCATTATTTGCGGGAAATTACCGGCCTGGAAGTTGTCCTGGCTAAAAACCTGATTGAAGCAACCCAGGATACCGGGGCTTTTGTTATGTACTCTTCCGCTGTTAAACGGCTGGCTGTAAAGCTATCCAAGATATCTAATGATCTGCGCCTCCTTTCGTCTGGCCCCAGGGCCGGTTTTAATGAAATAAATCTTCCCCCCATGCAGCCAGGCTCATCTATTATGCCCGGTAAAGTTAATCCTGTTATTCCTGAAGTTGTAAACCAGGTAGCCTTTAAGGTAATCGGTAATGATTTAACTGTTACCATGGCTGCAGAAGCAGGACAACTGGAGCTTAATGTGATGGAACCGGTAATGGTGCAAAGCCTGTTCGAGTCGGTTGTTATGCTTGAAAACGGCATGAATACTCTAAAGTATAAATGTATTGACGGGATTACAGCCAACGAATTGCGCTGCCGGGAGCTGGTCTATAACAGCATTGGCCTGGTTACAGCCTTAAACCCGGTTCTTGGCTATGAAACTGCCACGCAGCTTGCCAGAGAAGCCCTGGAAACTGACCGCAGGGTTTATGACCTGGTTCTGGAGAAAAAACTGCTCTCCAGGGAAGAGCTTGATGATATTTTGTCGCCGGAAAAAATGACCGGCTTGTAAAAAAAAATAAAAAAAAGAGTGAAAAATACGAATTAAATCATTGACTCTTTAAACTTCTAATGTTAGTCTAAAGATAAGTAAGTCAGGCACCCTTTAAAGATAGTCCTGTGAGGCTGGCAAGGGGGCGACAGAAGAGGCATATCTGTACACCGCCCGCTCCCAAAACGGCGGTGTTTTTATATGCCCGACACCCTTCCGCCTGCTGCCGCTGAACAGGTCGTGGGAGGAGGTGATAAAATGACGCTAAACCCCAAGGCAACTGTGATGGACGAGAAAGCCATCAAACAGGCTCTGCGCCGTATAGCCCATGAAATAATTGAACGTAACAAAAGTATTGATAATGTGGCCCTGGTCGGTATCCGCAGCAGGGGTGTTCCCCTGGCCTCGCGCCTGCAGGCTTACCTGAAGGAAATCGAAGGCCTTGAAATACCCCTTGCTATCCTTGATATTACCCTTTACCGCGATGATTTATCTGAAAGACAGGACCAACCCGAAGTTCATACCACCGACGTTCCCTTTGATATAAGCAAGAAACATTTAGTTCTGGTAGATGATGTTCTATACACAGGTCGGACAATCCGTTCTGCCATGGATGCCCTGATCGATCTTGGCCGGCCTGCTACTATCCAGCTGGCAGTCCTCGTTGATCGAGGACACCGTGAACTGCCTATCCGGGCAGATTATGTTGGCAAGAATGTTCCCACATCCCGCAACGAGCAGGTTGAAGTAAACCTGGTTGAAATTGACGGGAAAGACCAGGTGGATATCCTGGATCTCAAGTAAGCCAGATTTTCAAAAATAAAGGAGGCGTTTAACAGGTGCAAACTTTAAGGCGCAAAGACATCCTTGGTTTGGAGGAAATGTCTGCCGAAGAGATTACCCTGATCCTTGAGACTGCCCGTTCAATGCGGGAAATTATGCAGCGGCACATTAAAAAAGTGCCAACATTGCGCGGACGGTCCATGATAAATTTGTTTTACGAGCCCAGCACCAGGACCAAGGCCAGTTTCGAGCTGGCCCAGAAATATATGAGCTCCGATCCGATTAACGTGGCTGGAACATCCTCCAGCCTGGTTAAAGGTGAAACTCTAAAAGATACGGTTAGAAACCTTGAAATGATGAATATCGACTGCGTGGTGATGAGACACCCGGTATCAGGTTCCGCCCATTACCTGGCCCGCAATGTAGAAATTTCAGTTGTCAATGCCGGGGACGGAATGCACGAGCATCCCACCCAGGGACTGCTTGATATGTTTACCATTTTAGATAAGAAAGGCAGGCTGGAAAAGTTAAAGGTTACGATAGTCGGTGATATCCGCCACAGCAGGGTGGCCCGCTCCAATATCTGGGGGCTTAAGAAGATGGGCGCCGAGGTAGTGGTTTCCGGGCCGCCGACCCTGATGCCACCCGATATGGAGGATTTCGAGATCAGGTTTGAACCCTCACTGGATGATGCCATTGAAGGAGCCGACGTAGTGATGGCCCTGCGCCTGCAGAAAGAGAGACAGGAAGGGGGGCTGTTCCCCACCCTGCGAGAGTATGCCGAACTGTACGGGTTAAATTCCAGGCGGGTGGAAAAAGCAAATGAAGATGCCTTAATCATGCACCCCGGTCCTATTAACCGGGGTATTGAAATAAGCTCAGAGCTGGCAGACGGTCCCCGTTCTGTAGTGCTTGACCAGGTCACGTCCGGTGTGGCAGTGCGTATGGCCATTCTCTACTTGTTGCTGGGAGGGACAAAAGAAGAATGAAAACACTTTTTATAAAAGGTGGAAGGTTAATCGATCCTTCCAGGAACTACGATGATCGGGCTGACTTGTTGATTAAAGGCGGCCTGGTTGAAGCGGCGGATAAAAATTTAAAACCGCCCGATGGGGCGGAAATAATTGAAGCTGATGGCCTGGTTGTTATGCCCGGTTTAATTGATATGCATGTTCACCTGCGCGATCCGGGTCAGGAATATAAAGAGGATGTTTTATCCGGAGCGCGGGCGGCAGCAGCAGGCGGCTTTACTGCTGTAGCGGCTATGGCCAATACCGAACCGGTAGCCGATGAACCGCCAACCATTCGCTATGTGGCGGATAAGGCGGCCGGTGCTGTTGCGCGGGTCTATCCAATCGGTGCCCTCAGTAAAGGTCTTCAGGGGGTTGAACTGGCTGAACTGGGCCGGATGCAAAAAGCTGGAGCAGTTGCCTTTTCCGATGATGGGAAGCCGGTCTTAAACGGGACCCTGATGCGCAATGCCCTGCAGTACGCAGGAGGAATCGGCGCCCTGGTCATAGTCCACGAGGAAGATCCGACCCTGGTAGGCAAAGGTGTAATGCATGAAGGTTCTGTTTCCTCTGTTCTTGGTCTGCGGGGGATTCCGGCGACAGCGGAGGAAGCGATGTTGGCCCGCGACCTGATGCTCTTAAAGATGGTCGGCGGCCGCCTGCATATTGCCCATCTTTCCACGGCAGGTGCGGTAGAGCTGGTGCGCAAAGCCAAGGCGGATGGTCTGCCGGTAACTGCCGAAGTTACCCCGCAGCATTTGCTGTTAACAGACCGGGCTGTCAAGAATTCCGGTTATAATACTAATACCAAGGTAAAGCCGCCCCTGCGCTCAGAACAGGACCGCCAGGCTTTATGGGAAGGATTGCTTGACGGAACAGTTGATGCCATAGCATCCGATCATGCACCGCATCATAGTGATGATAAAGATGTGGAGTATGATTTTGCTCCCTTTGGCATAGCCGGCCTGGAGACTACCCTGCCGCTGCTTCTTGATGAACTTGCATCGGGCAGGATTAAAGAACTAACACTTTCCATGCTGGTGGAAAAATTGAGCACTGCCCCGGCAAGGATTTTAGGGGTTGAAGGAGGAGCACTTAAGCCCGGCAGTCCTGCAGATATTACCATAGTTGACCCCGGGCGCAGCTTCATTGTTAATCCCGATAACTGGTATTCGAAATCCCGCAATACTCCTTTCGCCGGCCGGCAGTTAAAGGGAGCACCTGTTTATACTATACTTAGCGGTGAAATCGTCATGAAAGAAGGTGTTGTAGCTGACAGGAAATAATGAAACGCAGGATAAAATCGAAGAAACCCTGCTGGTTAAAAAATTGATTCCTGCTCCCGGTTACTGCCTTCTTTCCTTTAAAGCTCTACATATAGCGAACAAGGCTGAACCGGGCCAGTTTGTGATGGCTTATATGCCACCGGAACATAAATATATGCTGCCCCGGCCTTTTAGTCTTTATCAGGTTGATCGGGAAAATGGCACTGTTACAATACTATTTGAGGTTAAAGGTGCCGGAACAAGCCTGATGGCTGAAGCTGCAGAGGGTTCAACCTGGAAAATTGCCGGTCCCCTGGGCAGAAGTTTCCCGGCACTGCCACCTGATGCTTTGCTGGTTGCCGGGGGAATCGGCATAGCCCCGCTGGTTTTCCTGGCGGCTTCGTCTAAACAGCCGCGAACCCTGGTTTTCGGGGGGCGCACTGCTGAGCAGCTGGCCTGCCTGCCGGCTGTCCTGGATTTACCCAACCTCTCTGTAATTGAGGTAACTGAAGACGGCAGCAGGGGTAAACAAGGCCTGGTAACGGATTATCTTTCCGAACTGCTTCCCTCCGCCCAGGCCCTTTTCGCCTGTGGGCCGAGACCGATGTTGTCCAAAGTCAAAGAACTATGCTTCCATCAAAAAGTACCGGCCTGGTTTTCTATGGAAGAGCGAATGGCCTGCGGAATCGGAGCCTGTGTCGGTTGCGCGGTGCAGACCGGCGCAGGCTATAAACGGGCCTGCTCAGACGGGCCGGTGTTTGCTGCCGAGGAGGTGTTTTTTAATGACCGGAGCTGAACCGGATTTAAGGGTTAACCTGGCCGGGATCGAACTTTCAACCCCGATCCTGGCTGCATCCGGTCCATTCGGATACGGACATGAATACATGGAAAGAATTGACAGTTCGGCCCTGGGCGCTGTTATTGTCAAAGGCATCTCCGCAGAACCCTGGGCAGGCAACCCACCGCCCCGCCTTGCTGAAACACCGGCCGGACTGCTCAATTCAATCGGATTGCAAAACCCCGGCCTGCAAGCTTTCCTTGAAAATGATCTGCCCAGGCTGAAAAGCTATTCTCCGTGCCTTATTGTTAATGTTGTGGGAAAAACCGTTGAAGAATACTGCAAAGTAGCAGCAGGCCTGGATGGGGCAGAAGGGGTGGACGGCCTGGAACTAAATATTTCCTGCCCCAACCTGAAAGCAGGGGGGATGGCTTTCGGAACCTGTCCTGAAGCTACATTTGAAGTGGTCAGTTCAGTGCGGAAAGTGACCGATCTGCCTCTCCTGGTTAAACTTTCGCCTAATGTTACCGATATAACCTTGATTGCCCGGGCGGCGGAGGAAGCAGGCGCCGACGGTCTTTCCCTGGTTAACACCCTCTCCGGAATGACAATCGATATTGAAAGCAAAAAGCCTCTGCTTGGCAACATCTTTGGTGGTTTATCGGGTCCGGCGATCATGCCTGTTGCCCTGAAAATGGTCTGGCAGACAGCAGGTGCTGTTAGTATTCCTCTACTTGGCATGGGCGGTATAACTTCTGCCGGGGATGCCATTCAGTTCATGCTGGCCGGGGCCGGGGCTGTTGCATTAGGCACCGGTCTATTCTATGACCAAGAGCTGCCAAAGCAAGTTCAGCAAGGATTGGTCCGCTACATGTCTGCGCATAACCTGGAAAATATCGGGCAGCTGGTAGGGGCCGCCCGGAGATAAGAAGGAGGCAGGTAAAAGAGATGACGGCTAAACCCGAACAACTAATCGTGGCTTTGGATGTTTCTGAAATGGGCAGAGCTGTTGAAATGGTCAGTCAGCTGGCTCCCCTCGGGGTGAGCTTTAAGATTGGCCTGGAACTGTTTATGAATGCCGGTCCGGCTTTTGTTCAGAGCCTGGCCAAAGAGCATAAGGTTTTTCTAGACCTGAAATTTCATGATATTCCCAATACCGTGGCGGCAGCGGTTAAATCTGCTGCATCCCTGGGAGTGTGGATGCTTAATATACATGCATCAGGCGGCCGGGAAATGATGCTGGCTGCAAAACAAGCCCTGGAAAGCTTTGAAAATAAGCCGTACCTGCTTGCCGTTACCGTTTTAACCAGCATGGATGATCAGCAGGTAGAGGAGACCGGCAGCCGGGTAAAGGTATCCCAGAAAGTGCCGCTGCTGGCCAGGCTGGCGGCAGAATGCGGCCTGGACGGAGTGGTCTGTTCTCCCCGGGAAATCATTGCGGTGAAAGAAGCGGTGGGGCAGCCAAAAAAAACCGGGAGTCCGGCCGGCAGGAAAAGATCAAAACGATCAGGCCCGCACAGGAACGCCGGCCGAGGTAATTAATGCCGGTGGTGATTTCCTGGTAGTGGGCAGGCCGATTATTGCCTCAAACGACCCTGCCGGGGCGGTCCGGGAAATTCTTTTTGAGATGGGGGTGGCCCTGTAATGAGTGAAAACGAGATAGAGCAGCTTTTAAAAGACACGGGAGTGATCATGGACGGACACTTCCTGCTTACATCCGGCCTGCACAGCAGCCGTTTTATGCAGTGTTCACAGCTGCTGCAATACCCTGAACAGACGGAGAAAATTTGTCGGCGGCTGGCAGAACCCTATAGGGATCAAAATATTGATGTTGTAATCGGTCCGGCCATGGGCGGGGTGATCCTTGCCTATGAGACTGCTCGGGCCCTGGGAGCCAGGGCGCTCTATGCCGAGCCGGCAGAAGGAAAAATGGTTTTAAAGCGCGGCTTCAAGATTAAACCGGGTGAGACAGTGTTTGTAGTAGAAGACGCGGTTACCACGGGAGGTTCTGTCCGCAAGGTCCTCGACCTGCTTGAAGCAATTGGTGTCACTGCATCCGGTGTAGCAGTGATGGTGGATCGCTCGGCTGGCCGGGTAGATTTCGGTTTGCCGACACATTCCCTGCTGCAGGTGGAGATTGAATCATTCAGTCCGGAACAATGCCCGCTTTGCCGGGAAGCTATCCCCCTGCAGAAACCAAAAAGTTAGCTAAAGAACAAACTGGTATAAAACCTGTATTAATCCCCATCTTCATATGGGGATTTTTTGTATTATCTATCTGTAATTTTATTCACCCTTCAAAAAAACCTTATAAGACTACTGTTCCAGGCCTCAATTAAAAAATGACATAAACAGAAAAATGGGGACTTTTTCGTACAAAAATGGGGACTTTCCCCATTCTGTTTTAAATTATGTGATTATATAATTTGGATATATTTAATATGTTGAGGTAACAAGTATGTCCTTAACCCGCCTGCTCCTAATCGATTCACATCAGGGTTTCCGGGAATCTGCCCGGAAATACCTGCTGCGCTGCCCGGGTTTCAGCAGCGTGGAGATTGCAGACAGTTATAGTGAGGGTCTGCTTCTTTCTAAACAGAATGATTATGACCTGCTCCTTGTTGACCGTAAAATCCTTTTTGGAAACCCGGTTCTCATTAAAGAAATAGAAAAACTTAAGCAGGATAATTCTTCAATAGATGTTTTGGTGCTATTTCTTTTCCGGGAAGAAGATATAAGCCGCTGCCAGGAGTTATTTCCCCTGATTAGCGGCATCATTTTAAAAGAGAGCTTTGCTGAGGATCTATATGAATACCTGGCAGCAGAAAAAAATGATCATGTAGAAAGTCAGGACAGCTCTCGCAAGGGGGTTGATCAATGCAATTGAAACCGAGCGCTGCACTTTGCGGGGTTAGTTTAAATATGAAGTTGCAGGAAGATTGTTAGATAATTGTCTACAATTAAACGAAAAGAAATGGAGGGTTATAAATGAGTCTTAGGGTTAAATTAATTGCTTTTTTCCTGCTTGTTGGTCTTGTGCCTTTAGCGGCAATTGGTGTTTTGAGTTACACCATGGCCAGTCAGAATATTGAAGATGAAGTATTAGCTTCACTTGCGATGTACTCAAATATAACAGATCAACAAATCCAGGATTATTTTGACGAAAGGGTTGGGGATGGCCGAGTTCTCGCTACTACCCGGGATGTGTACCAGAGTTTAAATATTCTCCAGGGTGGAGAACACCAGGGACAGTTTATAGAAACAGTTGGCGATCTAAATGATCCCATGTGGAGGGCCAGGGTAAATATACTTGATGATCTTATTCCTTCAGTAGTAAGGGAATACGGTTTCGCCCAGGTTTTTATTACTGATCCGGACGGAAGGGTTGTGTATGATTCTTTAGGACAAATTGTTGGCTCTGACCTCTCGGGGCGTGAGTATTTCCAAGCAGCGATAGGTGGGCGACATGCCTGGTCGGAGTTATTTTACTCAGATGTTATACACGAGAATTGTATGGTTCTGTCAACCCCTGTTTTTAGTGGAGGAACCTCGGGAGAAGTAATTGGTACATTTAATATTAACCTGTTTGGTGATCAGATAACCGATTTTGTTCATGAAGGTTTGGATGAAATAGGTCAAACAGCTGATGCTTACCTGGTTCGTGAAGATTTTACGCTTTTAACTGACCTGCGAATTGGTGACCTTTCATCAAATGCTGCACTTAACGAAAGTATGCGCAGCGAAGCAACTGAGCCGATGGTGGAGCCAATCCAGGCAGGAAATCTTGATTATCTGGAAATAACAACTTATGTTAATTATCTGGGTGACCCTGTTTTAGGCGCCTTAAATGTGACTACTCTTGGTGATGAATACGTTGGTTTTACCGTACAGGTTAACCAGGCCGAAGCCTTTGCCGGGGTAGATGCCCTGCGTAACATCATGATGATCATCGGTGTAGTTGCAGCAATTATAGTAGCCATAGTCGGCTTCTTCATAGCAGTCAGTATCGCCAACCCGGTCAAGCAGGTTGCGACTATTGCCGGTAAAATTGCCGACGGTGATTTTACCGTGGAAACCCAGATTAAGCGCAAAGATGAAATCGGTCAGCTTGGCCAGGCTTTTAATGCCATGAGTGAGAGCCTGCGCGGGCTGATCAGCACAGCAGTGGAGATGTCTAACGGGGTTAACAGCGGCTCCGAGCAGGTATCTTCCGCTTCAGAAGAAATGAGCTCCTCCTTGGAAGAAGTTTCTGCCTCGACCAACGAGTTTGCCTCCAATGCTGAAAACTTAAGCAGTAATTCACAGGCTATGGCTGAAACCAATGAAAAGATTCTTGAACGGGCAGAAGAAGGTAACCAGGCCATCGAAGATGCCATTAACCAGATGCAGGTGATCAGCAACCGGGTCAGCGAACTGCAGGATGTAATTACCGAAGTTGACCAGCGTTCCAGTGACATCGGTAAAATCTTAGGCGTAATTACCGACATCGCCGACCAGACCAACCTGCTGGCTTTAAATGCTGCGATTGAAGCAGCCCGGGCCGGTGAGCAGGGACGCGGCTTTGCCGTTGTAGCCGAAGAAGTGCGCAAGCTGGCCGAACAATCTGCTGATGCAGCTAAAGAAATCGGCGATTTGATCACATCCACCCAGGATGAAAGCAAAAAAGCCCTGGAGAGTATGACCGAAGGGGTTAAGGATGTAGAATCCGGAACCGAGGTTGTTTCCAAGACCGGGGCTACATTTAATGAAATCCTGGAGTCGGTTAAAGGAATATCCAGGCAGGTTGAAGAAACTGCCTCAGCAGCGGAAGAATTAAGCGCCGGATCTGAAGAGATGGCCGCTTCCATTGAAGAGCAATCTTCAACCATGGAAGAGATGGCCGCTACTGCCGAAGAACTGCGTTCTGCCTCGGAGAGGCTGAACCAGGAACTGCAGAAATTTAAATATGAGTAAATCAAGTAATCTTCTCAGATGTAGCTAAAGATTATCTATATGTTTAAGCTGAAGTGAAAGGAGGAATCCTGATGGCAGAAGTAAGCAAAGAAGGTGAAAGTCAACTGGTTGTTTTCGTGATGGAAACCGAGGAGTTCGCCTGTGGTATAAATAACGTGCGTGAAGTTCTGAAGATGATCCGTGTTACACCCCTGCCGCGTTCGCTGGACTTTGTAGAAGGAGTCATTAACATGCGTGGTGAGGTTATACCAGTAATTGACCTGCGTAAGCGCTTTGGCCTGCCCGAAGCGGAACGAACCGATGAAAGCAGAATTATCATCGTCGAAGTAGAAGAGCGCATGGTCGGTTTGATAGTCGACTCGGTCAGGGAAGTTCTCAGCCTGCCCAACGAGCAGATCCAGGAAGCGCCCAGCCAGGTAGCCGGGGGTAAAACCGATCTAATTAATGGTGTGGGCAAAATAGATGATAGGATGCTGATCATTTTAGATTTGGACCGCATCCTGACCAGCGAAGAACAGATAGCCCTGGATGATGTTTCCCGGGCTGGTAACAGGCTATCCGCTGGGCAGTAAAAACAAGTATGGCCAGGAGCTGGCCCGGGTGCAAAATGACCTCCGGGCCGGCCTCCTTATTGTTATAACCGAAGACTCGAATCAGAAATAATTTTATTCGCAATGCCAAGGGGAGGAATTTTAATGAGTAAAGTAGCGGTCAAGCAGTTCATGGAAAAAATGAACAGTGATGAAGCTTTTGCTGAAAAAATAGTGGCCGGTAAGGATAAAAAAGAGCGCCTGGTCATTGCCAAAACTGCAGGCTTTGACTTTACAGCAGACGAGTTCAACGAAATGGCTGAAAGAGGCGAAATCAATATTGACCGGACGCTCAGCTATCTGGCGAAAACCTATGAAAGCAAGGGCATCAGGTTGTTTGTACGTTCCGGCACAGGGTTATTTCAATAATACGCAAGAACTAAAATTTCAGATACCTGCTGGATTAATTGCCGGCCAGGGTTTATACTATCCTATAGCAACCCGCAAAGAAGGCAGGTATCAAGCAATAATATGCAGGAGCAAATATACAAGCGACTGAGCAAAGAACTGAGTATCCCTGAAGATAAAGTTGTCCAGACAGCACAACTTTTAGATGAAGGTAACACCGTTCCTTTCGTTGCCCGTTACCGCAAGGAAATGACCGGTGGGTTAAGCGACGAGGATGTCCGCCTGCTGCAGGAGAAGCTGGGCCAGTACCGCAACCTTGAGCAGCGGCGGGAGGAAGTAATCCGCCTGATCGATGCCCAGGAAGCTTTAACTCCCGGGCTGCAAAAGCAGCTGGAGAAAGCTGTAACGGTAACCGAGCTTGACGACCTATACCGGCCTTTCCGACCCAAAAAGCGAACCAGGGCTTCGGTGGCCCGTGAAAAAGGCCTTGAACCTCTGGCCCTGTCTATACTTGGTGGTTTAATTGATCCTGAAATAGAAGCCGGGCAGTACCTGGACCCTGAGAAAGAGCTGCCTGACAGCAAGGCAGTCCTGCAGGGTGCCTCCGACATTATTGCCGAAATAGTATCAGATGATGCCGCCGTCAGGAAAAGCCTGCGCCAGCTTTACCACAGGATTGCTGCCGTGGAAGTGATTAAGAAGAAAGACCAGGAAGTTAATACTTACAACGATTACGACGGCTACAGCGAACCGCTGTCTAAAATAAAATCGCACCGTGTCCTGGCAATAAACCGCGGGGTCAAGGAAAAAGTGCTGGACTATAAAGTGGTGATCCCTGAAGAAAAAGTTCTTCCGGTAATTGCGGCAAAATATATTACAGGTGAAGTCAATAAACACTGCAGCGAGTTCATCA
>SL_8KL_010_SEDDRAFT_10003278_pt1 | contig 13407 bp, 13 predicted proteins | sample SodLakKL_010_SED_4_FD_11160 | JGI IMG/M metagenome (IMG submission 11160) | reverse complement strand
GCATGGTTTTGTAGGTTTTCACTGGCTTTCACCTCCTATCAAACGTAAGTTCCTGTACTTCTATTTTACCCCAACATCCTTGAAAAAACCAGTAAAATAACAAAAAAACCGCCAATTCACCTCCCACCTAAACGCAGTAGCGTTTTGAGGAGGGAGTCCTCTTGGCTAATGTGATAGAAAAAGAAAATGATGCAACCAAAATCACCGTAGTTCCCTCCGGAGGATGGAGACCGAAGCCCGCAAAACTCTCCCTTCGTTTTCTATATAAAGTGGCAAAAATCTTTAAAAACTGGCCGAAAACCTATCAGTGGACAGCAATGATTTCTAAAAAGAAAAACATGGAATTCCATATGATTTCCAGTTGGAAAAGAATTTAAAAGAAGAGGATTCTATTAACAAAAAGGACAATTACTCCGTACCGGTGGTGGCTATTTACTGGCGACAGCTTCAATGTATCTGTCCAGTCCCATTTTTACATTCACGACAATCCTCCTCTCATAGTTTTTCTTGATGATATTTTTCTTGTCCTTTATTTCTATATTCCCGGTAATATATGCCTGCTACTGCTCGAAGGGCTGCATATGTGGGTACCGCCACAAAGGCACCGATGATTCCAAAAATAGTCACCGCCAGCATGATCAGTACGATGATGGTTAACGGGTGGATGTCCAGTTTCTTTCCGATCACATTAGGAGATATAAAATCACTTTCAATTTGTTGAACAATAATGGTCCCGATTATAATTTTGAGCACCACCCACAGCCCTTCTCCCAGAGCAATAACAATAGCAGGAATCACTCCCAGTATGGGACCGATAAAAGGGATGATGGAAGTGACTACTGCAAAAATGGCCAGTACCGGTGCCAAAGGAATTCCTGCTATTAAATATACAATGAGCATTCCTATACCGGTAAACAGCGCAACGATCAACTGTCCTTTCACATAAATGCCCAGTACCGAATTCACTTCGTCTGCACTTTCCACAAATTTATTTCGGTATTTATCGGGAATAAAATCCCTTAGTTTCTCATAAAACCTTTGCCCGTCCTTTAATAGATAAAAGATTAAAAAGGGCACTAATATCAATTGCGTAGGAATCTCTTTGAGCTGACTGAATAGTTCGCTGAAATTTTCCTGCAACCAGCCGGTTAGTTCGCTTAAGCGTCCCGTAATATTAGTTTCCACATCTTCAATATTTATATAGTCTTCCAGAAAATTCGGAATCAAATTACCGGGATCTTCCTGATATTGTTCATACTGCTCCATTACCACATCCCCTAATTGATCAAATTGATTCACAAAAAAGAAACCTAAGGTGCCGACCATGATAAAGAAGCCTAAAATGAATATCAAAAATGAAATCACCACACTAGATGTGTGGGATAGTTTCTTTTCCAACAATTGAACCAACGGTTTTAAAAGATAGTAGAACAACAAGGAAAAAATCACCGGTACAAATAAAAAGCTTGCCGCGGTAATTAGAGGTGAAAAGATAAAGGATAGCTGATAAAGCAAGAAGATGATTAACAAAGTCAATGCAATTTTTACCAGATTTTCAATTTGCTTATTCATGGATTCGATAGCCTCCATTTCACTGTTTGCCTCATCCTTATTTTCAAGTTTATCTATATAGAGAGGATATACCCTTGAGATACAGGTCTTAAACCCTATTTTTACCATTAAGACGATTAGTTCATTTTACATCCGGGTAGGATTTAGATAAGGAGGTATTGACAATGGATAAAAAACTTATTATTTTACTTCTCAGCGTTGCCATGCTGTTTGTCCTTACCGCTTGTTCACCGGCGGTTGAAAACGATGAGGAAAACGGCGAGCCTGTCAATGGTGTTAATGATGAAAATGACGAAAACGATGAGAATGACGAAAACGATGAGAATGACGAAAACGATGAGAACGATGAAGAAGGTTTATCAGAACTTCCCGCCCCCGGTGAACTGGATTATACCCAGGAAGGCATCATCGCATCTGAAGATGCTCAGATGGTAATTGAAGAGCGTTCCTATAAGACCATGGAAGCTTTTAAAGCCATGGATCAAGAGAAATTGGCATCCCTTACTCACCCTGAAGTTGGGGTGCGATTTACCCAGTACAGCCATGTAAATGTAGAAGAGGACCTTGTTTTTACACCTGAGGAAATGGAAACCTTTTTCGATGATACGGAAGAATATGTATGGGGTCAGTACGACGGAGTAGGGGGCGATATTGAACTTACCCCTAGCGAGTATTATGAAGAGTTTATTTATTCCCAGGACTTTATCGATCCGGAAGAAATCGGATACAATGAAATTGTCAGTGACAGCGGACTCGTTGATGAAAATCAATTTGAGGTCTATGAAGATGTCATCATTGTGGAATATTATTTTTCCGGATTTGAAGAGGACTATGACGGCATGGACTGGCAAAGTCTTCGACTGGCATTTCAATATTATGAAGATACCTGGTTACTGGTCGGTGTGATTCACAATCAGTGGACCACTTAATTTTGAAAATCGAAAGATATTTTAATTAAGAAGACAAACAATTACCACCGCTTTCAGGCTCGAACTATGAGCCTAAATGCGGTGCTAATTGTTTGTTAATGCACTCCATTTTCTTGTCAAACACTCCGCCATTTTTCAGTATGGTTTTTTTGCTGGCCTCATTATCATGATCACAGGTGATTAGAATTTTGTCTAAACCTTTGCATATCCTTTTCGTCGCTCTGAAGGACGAACAGAAAACCCAATGTGCCCTCCCTATTTCTTTTCGGCTTTTAAGCTGATCACCAGCGGAAGTTTTCCTTCCAACTCCGGATAATACAAAAGGCCGTTCTCATCGGTTTTACTGCCTCCCATACCGGAAACGCAGCGGTCATATTCTTTTATATACGTAACGTACAGCCCTCCGCTTAACAGACCGTTGATAATGGTGCTAAGCTGATGCCCCCAGAAATAGTTTTCTGCATTCTTTTCCTCGGATGCGTATCCTCCGATTGAAGGCTCATAATCCCCACTCGTTTGAAAATAGGGATATCTAGGTTCCAGCACTCCCCGATCCAAAGCCGCCTCATCAAAAATGCCCATGAAGGGATGTCCGTCATGAAGATAGAAAAAACCTTCATCCTTTAAAAAGTGAGCAATCACTCTTCCCCACTGATTTAAATCCGGCAGCCACCCAATGGCACCGTCAGAGGTCATAACAATGTCATACTGTCCCGAGTGCACCTCCATAAGTTTTAAAACATCGGATTCAATAAATTCCACATTGATGATGTTGAAATCCTCGGCAAGCTTTTTCCCATAGAAAATATTTTCAGGGACCAGATCCACCCCGGTAACCACCGCCCCTTTTCGAGCCAGAAGTATGGAGTCCGCCCCGGTGTTGCACTGAAGATGAAGGATTCTTTTTCCCCGGATGTCTCCAAGTTCCTCTGCCACCATGGGGTTTAGTTTAAAGCTTTTATCCCCTAATTTAACCTTGAAATGTTCGTAGTGATCCTTTGCCAGGGTTCCCCAGGCAAGCTTATTAGCCTCGATTTGTTGTTCCTCTTTCAAGATTTGATTCTCTTTTAAGTTCATTATATATTCCTCCCGCTTTTTTTTCAGTTCATTTAAATCATCCATCAGTACGCCACTACCGATAAGTCACAAGTCTTGATTGTTTTCGCTAAAATATCGGTTATTTCCAATAACCCAATTTCTTAATGAATAAAGCCTTTCAATACTTCAAATTGTTCACCGGATAACTTTCCGATAGTACTCTCTGTTGAAGTCCATATTAAGGCTATGGATTCTTTATCCTTTATCCATATATGAAATGGATGGGTGAAAATCCCAATCGACCTCCCCTTTATGTTACATGAGGTTTTCTTCAATCCAAAGAGAAAGATCATCAGCACCGTATTCCCGGTTGCAAAGCACCGTGACTTCCCAATCAGCATTGGGATAATAGCTTGAGCGGAAGTTCACTCCCGGATCCTCCCCCATGATCATGTATTTATACACTTGGTCTCCCTTCGTTCGAACCCATATACCGTAACCGTAGTAAACCTCTTCTTGTACCGTTGCATGGGCTTTGAAAAAGGTATTTAGGGTCGCTTGCTGTAAAATCTCCCCCCTAAATAGTTTTTGCCATAAAGCGCTCATATCCTCAGCGGTGACAAATATTCCTCCGTCGGGTCCTCCAAGGACAGGAACCGAATAGATATTAGAGACCATGTCTCCCTGCTGATTTTTATAATACCCCAAGGCTGTATTTCCCGGTAAACGGTCCATGGAAAAGTACCCGGAGTTATTCATATTAGCGGGGCTTAGAATATTTTTTCCAATAAAATCCGTAAATTTCACTTCGCTTACCTCTTCGATGATTATTCCTAGTACAATGTACGCCCCGTTATTGTAATGAAACTTCTCACCCGGAGAGAACATGGTTTTGCCTGGGGTGAGCAACGGAAGAAAGTCCTTGGGTTCTCGCAGTAAGTACATCGGCTGTTCGATCCAAAGTTCGCTGAAATCATCCATTATCTCTTCATCAAAATAATCGGGAATACCCGAGGTGTGAGATAAAAGATGTTTGATTTTTACGTCGGGATGAAAATCCGGAAAAAGATTGGAAAGATCCCTTAATCGGTCTTCATAGGATAACTTTCCTTCTTCGATTAATTTACCGATTCCCAGGGCCGTAAAGAATTTTGCTCCCGAAGCTATTCCGAATCTTGTATCCTGATTATTGGATCGACGGTTGCTTAAATCTGCATAGCCGAAGGCCTCTTGGTAAATGGTATCCTCCCCTTTTTTAATAGAAACCACTCCTGAGAAATCCTCGATTTCCTGAATTTTCTCCTCTAATTCCCTATGATCTCTCTCCGATAACCCAGGGTTTAAAGATTCCTTTCCTTCATCAGTTAGTGAATCATTCTTAGAAATCCTAATCCTTTTTGCCATCAGTATATCCGGTTTTCGTAATCCGTTGGCATCGGGAAGTACCCCCACGATTTGGTAACCCAATTTTTGATAAAATTCATAGGGATGGCTCCCGTAGTTTTCAATATTTTCGATTTTTCGGTAAGTATCCTCAAACAAATCCGTATCACTAAGGGAGGTTTGAAACCGCTCGTCATCGGTGCCAAGATAAATCATAATACCTTCCCGGTTGGCAATTTCCCGTTCCAAGGCTTCAACCAATTTCCTGCCCATCCCTTTGGATCGGTTGGACCCCTCCACCACTAAGGGATGCAGTTCCCACCCTGTGGGTTCATACTGGGGGATGGCTCCCACAAAACCCAGTAGCGCGCCTTCTTCAACGGCCATTAGGGCTATCCGGTCTTTACTTAAAATGTTTTTCATCTCTTGTAACGGATTATCGCTGTAGCTTTCAGGAAAATTTTCCTTTAACAGCTTAGCTCCGGCCTTTATGTAAGTTTCATTGTTTTTGTCAAATGTTATAATTTCCAAGTTGGATCCTCTCCTTTAATACTAGAATGTGGTTTTGTCTTATATATCCTCAAACCTCGGTTCCTAAGCAACTCATAGATTCCCGGAGATCAAACCTCTGACGTAGGACATATCACTCAGTCGGGTAAGGACGTGTCTGCTTTGGGTGTCCTTATGCATCTTCGATACCCCTCCGGCGGCGCCGTGGAGATTACAGTTGTTTAGTTGGTCCATCCTTAATCCCAGCCAAATAGCGTGAAAAATGCTTAACGTATCCCCGTGAGAGACGATGAGCAGGTTTTCATCCTCACTTTCCATAATCTTTCGGTAAAAGGGCAGGAGGCGTTCCCACACTTCCTTTCGGGACTCTCCGTCGGAAAACATTTTATCTTCTATCGTTTTCTCCGGACACTCCATATTTTTCCTTAGCCAGACAACAGACTTCCCAACGGCTTTACCCAGATTTCTTTCCCGGAGTTCTTCCGTAATGATCGGCCGTGTATTTAACTGATTAGCGATGATTTCTGCCGTATGTTTTGCCCGAAGAAGATCCGATGAGTACATCACATATTTTTCTTCTTTGATTTCTTCTTTTAGGTTCTTCCCGATTCTTGTAGCCTGCTCTATGCCTAAAGGCGATAAATCCCAATCCGTCCAAGAGCCTACCATGCCATTGGTGTGATGAATCGACTGGGTGTGTTGGACCGTAATGATTTTTTTCATTTAACCACCCTTTCCACAGTATTATAATTACACCTTATAAAAAACTCTACTAAATAGTATATTATATTTTTACTATCACCAGAAGCATACAGAGACCGATGCCTGCTCCGTCTACAGGCGGATATGCAAAACTTCCAAAACAGTAAATAAAAAAAGCTCCCGGATTCTCTTTTAAGAACCTTAAGGCTTTGACTCCCCTTGATCACCGAAACGGTAAATCCCGTAAAAACGGCGTATCCCCGTAATAAACATTAATAGATTAAAAACCAAGAATAAATAGAAGGTAAATTGAGGAAATAACAGAACCAGAGAAAAAAAGATGAAGGTTTCCGTTCGTTCTAGGATCCCCGAATCATAATGCATGCTTTTCTCCCCAAGATTTTGATATAACGACCCCGCTGCGAGGAAGGTGGAAAAATTAAAAATCATACCGGTCAGAAACAACAGATACATCCAGGTATGCTCAGGCATCCAATAGAAAAATCCGAATATCATGGCCGCCTCCACCATACGATCTAAAATCAGATCCAGCAGGGCGCCACCGGGAGAAGTCCGTTTGATTAATCTCGCAACGGTTCCGTCCAGCACATCCAATAGACCCGAAAGCCATAACAGTACCAAGGCAGTGATCGGGTATTCCCGTGCTGTGAAAAAAGCTGCAAGAAATCCTAGTAAAAAGGCGAAAACTGTGATCTGATCCGGTGTGCAGTTGAGTTTCACCAAAATCCCTGCCAGTTTTTCAAAGGACCGCTGCAATACCGGCCGCAGTTTTGTATCGATCATGTAGTTCACTCCAATTCTTAAATGGTATCCCTGCTTACTCCTTTTCGTTATGGGCACCCATAGTATTATCTGCCTCCTTGCCTCTACAAACAATCAGAGACGCTTCTAAAGTACGAATCTCTACAGAATCCTCGACTTGCCAGATTCCTCGCCCCAAAACCGATGCCTTGATCCGTAGACCTTCGACTTCCACCTCATAATAGGTTTTCTCTCCTGCATAGATGCGGTTCGTAATTTTACCCGGAATACCTGGGTCACTGCTGTAATCATTGCCTTCTTTTGAAAGGGTCACAGCCTCCGGTCTTAGAAGAAGTTTGCTTCCTTTTTCAAAGCCTTGTAAGGTTCCTTTCTTTCGAAATGCCCCCAGCACTGTGTGAATTACATCCTCTTCGGTTTTTATTAAGGGAACTTCATTAATCTCCCCAAAAAATCTGGCCACCTCCAAAGACTTCGGTGATTCGTACAATTCTTCCGGGGTTCCGTATTGTATTAGTTCACCGTCAAACATCACACCGATTTTACTGGAGGTTACAAGGGCATCCTCCTTGTCGTGGGATACAAGAATCGTGGTAATTTTTAAGGTTCGCTGAATATCCACAATAAAACTCCGCATTTCCTCTTTTAAGCGCTGATCGAGACTAGAGAAGGGTTCGTCCAACAGGAGTACCTTCGGACTTACAATCAGCCCTCTAGCTATAGCTACCCGCTGTTTTTGACCGCCGGAAATCTCACCGGGAAATTTCCCGCCGTGGGCCTCTAAGCCAACAAACTTTAACATCTCCTGAACCTTCTTACGCCGGATTTCTTTCGGTACCCGCTGCATACGAAGGCCAAACTCGATGTTTCCTCCCACGGTCATATGAGGAAACAGTCGATGATCCTGAAAAACGATGACCGCACCCCGCTTCTGTGTGGGTACGTGATCTACGGATTTTCCATCGATAAATATCCTGCCCTTTTCCGCCTCCACAAGTCCTGCAATGATCTTTAAAGTCGTGGTTTTTCCCGACCCTGAAGGACCCAGCAGGGAAATCATTTCCCCTTTATTCACCTTAAGGTTCAGGTTCTTCACCGTCTCTTCCCCGTTATAGATTTTACTGATATTTTGCAGCTTCACTTCTGTCATGATCTCACCTTTTTCCTCGAATAAAATACTCCTGCAATGCCGCTTTGCTTACGGTAATACAGTCTTAAGGTTTTCTCAATAGCCAGTAACACCATTAGAGCCACGATAATAAACACGACACTGTAACTGGCGGCCATTAACCGGTCACCGCTTTGAATGTATGGGACCATCAGCAAAGGAAAGGTCTGCACACTGCCTCCGCCGATTAGAAATGTTAAAAAATACTGACTGAAAGAGATGATAAAAATCATACTTCCTGCGGAAATAATCCCGGGAATTACCGTAGGCAGGGTAATGTGCATAAAGGTCTGAACGCTGCCGGCCCCGAGAACCTTTCCCTGTTCTTCCAAATCTTCCCCCACCAACTCGAAAATATTAGTAAAGATCCGGATTCCATAGGGAATACCGGGAACGATATGTATTAAAACCACACCGAGTTCCGTATTGGTAAGTCCCATTCTAATAAAGGTTCCGTGAACTCCCATACCGATGGCCACCGGAGAAATAATTAACGGAGCCAGGACAAAAATCTTAATAAAGCTTTTTCCGGGAAATTCATAGATTCCCAGGGCCTTTCCTCCCGGCAGAGTAATCCCAAGGGTTAATAGGGTTGCTATAATCGATATTCGAATGCTGGTCAGCAGACTGTATAATGCGGGACTTCCCGGGCGGAAAATTTCTTGGAACCCTCGAAGACCGAATCCCCGGGGGAAAATTTCCGGGAAGGGCCAGGATACGGTTGCCGACCATATCAGTACCATCATCATCGGCAGGATAAAGCTAAGGCTTAGAGTAATCAACAGGATTCGACTCAGTCCTCTTTTCATCTTAGTGCCCCTTTCTAAACTGCTGATACCGGCTAAACGCCCAGTGATACATCCATACCAATAATACGGAAACCCCCGCAAGCACCATATTTATGGCCATAGCGTAAGGCCGGTTGGTCCAATCAGGGTTTATATATTCCACATATGCCAGCACCGGCAATGCCCGAGGTACTGTGGGACCCAGCAAAAATGGAATTTCATAGGACCCGAAAGAAAAGGCGAACAAAATAATAAAGGCGGAAAAAACACCGGGCAGGGATAAGGGAAGAAATATCCGAAAAAAGAGTTCTTTTCCGCCGGCACCCAGATTGCTTGCCGCCTCCACCATTTCAGTTTCAATGGTGCGAAGGAGCTGATAAACAATTAAAAAAATAAAAGGGGTTCCCTTCCATAGGTAGGCCAGGATCACACCNATACCCCGGGTATCAAAAATCATCGGGGGAAACTCCCGGGAAGTTTCGATAAAACCCAGCANAACGCTGAGCCTTGCAAGAAAGCCGCTTTGAGAAAAAATCGTGAATATCAAAAAAGCCGCAACCAGATGAGGTACAATGATCGGCAGCTTTAGTAGGGCCTGAAGCACGGGCCATTCTTTTTTTTGCATTACCAAAAGATAGGCAATACCCACACCGATTACCGCCGCCAACAATGAGGAAATCAGAGAAACCCGGAAACTGAATAAAAGACCGGATAGGAAACCGCCGCTTCGAAAGACTTCCCGGTAATAATCCAGTGTCACCTCATATAGACCGATCCCCGGGTGATATCCAAGACTCTGCATAATGCTGCTCCCCAGTCCCAATGTGAAAACAAACAGCAAAATACTGATCACCGGAAACAGGTAGATATAGGGCTTTAGCCTTCTTTTATTCACTTTGAACATCGCACTCTTCCTTTTTATACTGCAGTTATATTAATTAGGCTTGGACAGTTCATACTTTAATTCTTAGAGGTTCAATCCAATAGGCTCTCCATCCATATTCGGTCAATGATCGGCACTAAGGGTGCGGGTACTTCCGGCAGACGATTAGCTAAAAGTACCTCTTGGGGCAGGGCTCCTTCTCCCAGTTCCACCGCTTCAAAAATTTGCTTTTCTTCTACGATTAATCTATTATTATCCACTACCGGGAGATCTCCCCAGTTCTTAGGATCGTACTTGCTTGCCTGTACCTCGGGACTCAAAATTTCATTAATGGCCACTAAGGCTCCGGCTTTATTCGGACTGTTAAAGGGTACGGCAATAAAGTGTCCGTTTCCTATGGTTCCATTATCAAAAATAAGGCTTTGTGAAGTTTCCGGGAACATACCGCTGCTGATTCGCTGAGATACCAGATTTGAATTGTAGGATATCACCATTCGAACTTCACCGTCAGCATACATGTTTTCTAACTGTGCGATGGTTGCAGGGTATGTCTCTCCCTCCCGCCATAAATAAGGCCGCAGCTCATATAAAAAGTCCATCGCCGGAGCTACAGCTGCTCGTACAATATCTTCTTCAGCTTCCATATCTAGAAATTGCTCGTGGCCCACAATGTCATAAATAATGTTTCTGACAAAGGCGCTTCCGGTAAAGTCCGGGGGTGCGGGATAGGTAATCTCTCCCGGATGAGCCTTGGCATAGGCCAGGAGCTCTTCATGGTTCCGGGGAGGATTCGGGGTTTTCTCTTCGTCAAAAATCATCACAAACTGGGCTTTCCCAAAGGGGGCTTCGTAACCTTCCGTAGGAAAACCGAAATCATACTTGACTTCCACATCCTCAGCGTCTATATATTGATTGAAATTCGGAAGCCTTTCGGTAAAAGGTCCGTATAACAGATCATTGCCCTTTGCGGTAAAGAAGTTTTCTCCGTTAATCCATACCATGTCCGCAGTGCCTGCAGCCCTTCCCTGTTTTTCCCCTTGAAGTTTGTTTAATATCTCATCGATATTCATCGGTACCCACTCCAAAGTGACATCATATTTTTCCATCATCCGGTCGGCTAGAAAGCCGCTCATCCAGTTATTTACCGCCTGGTCCCCACCCCATCCGTAAAATCTGACCTGGGTCCCTTCTGCAGTTTCGAGAATCTCTTCCCAGTTCATTGTATCCGGATCCGGACTCTCCTCCTGTTCACAGCCTACGGATAGAAAGATGGTGATTATTAAAATTATTCCTGTAATAATATTTTTGTTAGCGCGGTTATTCGCCGCTTCGCTACTGAGTAGTTTTTTCATGTGGCACCCCCTGCAAGGTTGATTCTCTGTCTCTTTCTACTTTAAATCTTCCATTTCCTCCCTCTGCTTCTTTTGAAGATATCCGGGAATAAAGGAGATGATAATAAAAAATACAGCCCCGATCCCAAGATAGATAAACGTCTTTCGTAAATCCCCCTCCCCACTTACCACGGAACCTGCCATAAAGCTGTAAGCCATAACGCCGGGAAGCATGCAAATCCAAGAAACCAGGACGTAGGTTCGAAGTTTAACCTTCGTAAGGCCGTAGGCAAAGTTTTGCAGATTAAAGGGGAAAAGGGGAACCAGCCGGGTAATCATCAACATCCGCCATCCGTGTTTTTGTACCCCTTTATCGATCTTTTCAAACTGTTCATTCCCCTTAATCCATTTTTCCATTGGCTCCCGTGCGGCGTATCGGGCAATCAGAAAAGCTGCGGAGGCTCCCAAGATAGAACCGATGGAAGTAAATATCATTCCACGAATGGCTCCAAAAGCTAACGCTCCCATTATAGTTACCGGTAGTCCCGGCAAAAAAAGGATACAGGCTAAAATATAGATCAGGATATACACCACCGGACCCAGTATGCCAAACTGACTTACCCAATTCTCCAACAGTCTTGCATTCTCCAAACTGATGTATTCGTGCACACCGGATATTCGAACACCGACAATAGCTAAAATCAGCGCAGCGGTTACTGTCAGCAGTTTTTTGTACTCTTTTTTCATCCTCCGCCTCCTCCCGCTGAAATTTTTTGATTCCTAAATACGTGACATACTCCCACCACTTATAGAAGTGGGGGCTTCTCGTTCGAGTAACCTACCGGCTACAGCATAAGCGAGCTAACCCCGTGTGCCCCACGGTTTTATGTTGAGGTTACGCCAATGTCATGCGCATCCCTTCATTTTTGATATTGATGCTTGCATTATAATCCCTATCGAGAATAAGTCCACAGGCTTCACAGTGGTATATCCTCTCGGATAGGGATAGTTCTGCTTTCTTTTCACCACAGGCACTACAAAGTTTTGAGCTTGGGAACCATTTGTCGATTTTGACCAGGTCTTTTCCCTGGTCCTTCAATTTGTAATGCAGTAGGCTTACAAACATGCCAAACCCATTATCCGAAACGCTTTTGCCAAAATGAAGAGCTCTAGACATTCCCTTCATATTCAGATCTTCGATGCACACGCGGTCAGCGGCATTGCTTATCTGCCTTGACAACTTGTGCAAAAAGTCTTTCCGTTGGTCTCGCACTTTCTCATGAAGTTTGGCAACTTCGATTCGCTGCTTGTTTCGGTTTCGGCTTCCCTTTTGGCATTTGGACAGTTTTCGTTGTTCTTTCTTCAGCTTTACAAGGGCTTGGTGGTAATACCGTGGATACGCCGCCGGTACTCCTTCCGAGGAGATAAACAGTTCTTTCATGGAATAATCAAGACCTAAAAACGCCTTCGGCTCTACGACTTTTATGTCCTGCTCATAGGCACAGAGCAAACTTGCGAAATATTTACCCGTTGCCGTTTGGCTGATAGTTACGGATTTGAGGGTGTAATCCCCTGGGATCTCTCGATGCTTTTTTATTTTTACGGCTTTCAGCTTCGGAAGGACCAACTCGCCAATTCTCAGCTTAATATTTCCATTCACGACGTTGGTGGTATAGCTTTTATGATTCTTTTTTTTCGATTTGAATTTTGGAAATCCGATGGATTTGTCACGAAAAAAATTGGCGTAGGCTTTATTGAGGTTCATCTGTGCATTGGCAAGGGCTAAACTATCTACTTCTCGTAGCCACTCGTATTCTTTTTTATAGGCTGCCGGAGTGTTATTCAGACTTTTTCCCGTGGCCTTATAATGTTCTATTCGATCCGAAAGCATTCGATTGTAGACAAAACGAACACAGCCAAAGGTTTTGGCAATCAGTTCTTGTTGCTCGCGATTTGGATAGATTCGAAATTTGAAGGCTCGATTCATCCTTTTTCCTCCTAGCATTCAACATCCTTACTTTATATAATCTTTTCTCTGTAATCATAGGCTCTCATATAGATGCCTAGTACGATTTAGAATATATATTTTGCTGGTGCATAAACTTACGTTCTATTGATACCCCCGAATGCAAGTTCTAAACCACCGATTCATCTCCCACCTACGCTCTCACTTTGTGAGTAAGGAAGGCTAAGAGGAGGGAGACTTCTCGGCATTGCGTTTAAACTCAAATACGTATAAATTATACATTATGTCATCAAGGGAAGCATCATCAGATAAAGTTGATATAATCCGCATAACTTCTTATTTGATAGTTTCCATAAT
>SL_8KL_010_SEDDRAFT_10003277_pt1 | contig 13407 bp, 9 predicted proteins | sample SodLakKL_010_SED_4_FD_11160 | JGI IMG/M metagenome (IMG submission 11160) | reverse complement strand
GCGCGCAGGTCGATAGACAGGAAGTCGCCCGTCATGCCGCTGTCCAGCGCCCGCACCGCCTCTTCCACGTGATGCCGCGCCTTTTCCAGCGCATCCCGGTGCCGGGTGGATGTGACCAGCACCTGACCCGTGTCGATGTCCTTGTGGTGCAGCACCTCGGCGCGCATCCGCCGCTTTAGTTCCTCGATACCCGTCCCGTCTTTGGCTGAAATCACCGCATCGAACCGGCGCACACCACTCTCAGTGGCAGCCGGGGTCGGACCTTTATCCTCCCGCCTGGCCGCATCCGCCAAATCCATCTTCGTCCCCACTTTCAGCAGCACCTTTCCTTCCGCATGCGCGACGATGCGCCCCAGCAACCGCTGCTCCTCGTCGTCGGGCGGCACGTTCACATCCGCCAGATAGAGGATAAGGTCGGCCTTGGCAACGGCTGACTCCGACCGCCGCACGCCTTCCGACTCGATCTCATCGGCCGTCTCCCGCAGCCCGGCCGTGTCGGTCAGGGTGAAGGTCAGCCCTTTGTAGCTCCAGTCCGCATCGATGACATCGCGCGTGGTGCCCGCAGTGGCCGAGACGATCGCGCGCTCCTTGCCCATCAGCGTGTTCAGCAGGGTGGATTTGCCCGAATTCGGCCGGCCCACGAACACCGTCTGCACCCCGTATTTCACCAGGCGGCCCGACTCGTACGTTTCCAGCAGGCGGCCGATTTCCGCCCGGACATCCCCGAGCAACCGCGCCAGCTCTTCCTTGTTGGCAAACTCCACATCCTCCTCAATGAAATCCAGCTCCAGCTCCACCATCGCCGTAGCGTCGATGATCTGCTGGCGAAACGCCCGCACATGCTTCCCGAGCTCGCCTTCCAGCTGCTGTCCCGCCGCCTCCACCGCCTTTCGGCTCCGGGCATGGATCATGTCCGCCACCGCCTCGGCCTGCGAAAGCTCCAGCTTCCCGTTCAAAAACGCCCGCTGGGTGAACTCACCAGGCTCGGCATGACGCACGCCCTGACGCAGCACCGCCTCCAGCACCTCCTGCGTCACCAGCACCCCGCCGTGACATGAGATCTCGACCGTATCCTCACCGGTATACGATTTCGGCGACCGGAAAATCGTCGCCACAACTTCGTCAATCATCCGCGATTCCCGGGATGCACGCGACGTCTCTGAGCCGCGTTCCGTCACCTCCGGCCGGTCCANGATCCGCCCGAAATGAGCCGTATGCGACGGCTGAGCGGCCAGATCCTTCCCGCGGAAAATGCGCGACACCTTCTCCAAAGACCCCTCGCCGGAGACGCGGATCACCGAAATGCCGGCTTCACCAAGGGCCGTGGCTATGGCCGCAATGGCCGGTTTCTGTTGGATGGTTGACGGATGCGAATCTTTCACGTAATTCTTAGATTAGACAAATCGAACGGAACTTTTAAAGATACAAACCAAAGCAGCGCCGGCAAAACAGATCAATGCCGCCAGTCCACCCGAAAACGTTTCCGGATATGCTAACAGATATGCAGGCAAACGAGATCACCACCATTACCCGCACCACCAGCCCGTGGCAGCAGATCGAAATCCGCCATCACCCCCAATTCGGCAAGCAGCTGGTCATTGACGGCGATCTGCAGGTTTCCGAATCGGACCGCTCCTACAACGTGGCCATGGTCAGCCCGCTGATCATGCTGGGTTCGTTCGGCCGTGTGACCATTCTCGGCGGCGGCGACGGCGGGGTACTTCATGAACTGCTGGATATCGACCAGACCCAGGGCCGCGACCTGGAACAGGCCGTGATGATCGACATCGACGCGGAGGTGACCCGGCTCTCGCGCAAATACCTTCCCGGCCTGTGCGGCGACGCGTTCGACCACCCGAAGGCAAAGGTGATCATCGGCGACGTTTTCGATTACATCGAAACGCAAGAAAATCTCGACGGCGTGATCTACGACCTGACCATCGACCCGGTGCGCGAGGGCCAGACCCGCCGCGAGTTCCTGCATGAGCTGATGCAGAAAGTGGCTGGCAGCCTCAAACCAGGTGGCATGCTCAATATGCAGTGCTGCGGCACGAAGCCGTTCGACCCGGAGACCGGCGTATCGCGGCAGGAGATCATGTCCGACATCGAATCGGCCCTGACCGGCGACTTCCACCAGTTCCTGGAGCAGCGCGTGTTCATCCCCTCCTATGGCGAGGCGTGGACCTTCCTTGCCTCACGACGCAAATAAGGCCCTTGTCCGACACATCCACCCACTCATCAAATACCATGCCGTTGCCAACCCGCATAACCCGAAACGCCGCTCTTCCGGGACACACCCGGACCTCCCCCGGCCAGCCTGTCCAGCCAACCCGGCCAGCCCGGCCCGGAGCCGGCCTGCCTCAGCCCATCTTGTCCGGCCTGGCTGTCTGTCTGATAGCCTGCCTGACGGCACCGGTCATCATCCTTTCGCTTCCCGGCGAATCCGAAGCCCAGCGCCAGGCCACGCGCAGCATGATCATCAATCCGCTGCTCGACGGACGCCATCATCTGCCTAACGGCGAAACACGCGGCTTCAACAGCTTCGGCGGATGGGGCGGTTTCGGCCATTTCGGCTATAGCAGCGACGACCACCATCTCTGGTACCAGGACCTGGGCGGATACGTGGAGCTGTGGCGCAAAGGTAACAGCCAGTCGCTCCTGCTGACCGGGCAGATGCAGTTCATCGCCGATCCGCACAATGATATCAACTTCAATCCGCGGGCCATCTTCTGGGAGGAAGGGCTGCTCTACACCGCCCGCATGGATCCGGGTTACCTGCAGCTCGGCTTCCTGCACCGCTGTAAACACGATATCGACAACCTGGACCGCGGCGAGGAACGCTCGCTCATCTTCGGCAGCTTCACGGTGCGCTACCAGCAACCACTGTCGGTTTTCCGGGAAGACGATCTGCTGCTCATGGGCGCCTACGACAACTACCTGATCACCTGGGACCGCCGCACACCGCGCATCCTCGAAGAACAGGATCCCGACTGGAACGACCTGCAGAACGAATTCACCCTGCAGGCACACTGGATGGAAAACCCGCTTGGCAGCGGCCCTTTCGTGGATTCACGCATCCATCTCATCAGCCTGGACAGCGGTCTGCATATCAACGGAGGCCTGTCCGCAGGATGGAACCTGCACCGCGACGGCGGCGGTTTCCGCGTATCCGTCAGCTACGAATACCTGCACGACAGCGGCATCCCCGCCGTGCCCGGGGGAGTGCATCTGGTCGGCATCGGCATCCGCGCCAACTCCGCGTTCGTGATTCGATAGGGTGCTTGCCGTCAAAAGCACCCGTCATCCTTTAAAACGGTTTGCACTCAGACCGAAAAAGGATGTAAATCGGTCTGCATGCAGACCGATTTTTTGCGCAAAAACGGTCCACAGCCAAGTATATCCACCTGCACTTGTTAAAATGCGCACATTCATTTATTATCACTCCTTACGACGTCAGATCTGACCACACCGTCGATCCGACCCGAACCACACCCGCAATCCAAGGAGACTCGCCGTGATCTTTTTCATTGTCGTCATCGGATACCTGGTCCTGCTCATGTCCATTTCCATCTGGAAGAGCTTCCTGGTAAAAAACCAGGAGGATTTCATGGTGGCCGGACGCTCAGTCTCCACCCCCAAACTCGTCGGTACGCTGCTTTGCACCTGGATGGGATCAGGCAGCCTGCTCGCCGGGGCCGGACTCGCCGCCAACATCGGTTTCTCCGAATTGTGGATGGCGGCCGGTGCCTGGGTCGCGATCGTCATCGTCTTCTTCCTGGCCGCCCGCGTGCGCCGGATCGCCGAGTTCACCGTGCCCGACATCCTCGAACTGCGCTACAACAAATGGGCGCGCATCCTGGGCACCATCGTCATCGTGATCGCCTACACCACCATCGTGGGCTATCAGTTCCGTGCGGGTGGATTCGTCCTCGATCTGGTCGCCGGCGTCCCCGAGTGGCAGGGTGTACTCCTCACCGCCGGTTTCATCGTCATCTTCACCGCCTTTGCCGGCATGCTCTCCATTGTCTCGGTGGACATCATCAACGGGGCCGTCATCACCGTCGCCGTGATTATCGCCGCGCCTCTGGTCTACTTCCATATCGGCGGGGCCGAGCACCTCACCGCCACCCTGGATCCGTCCTATTTCACCATTTTCGGCCAAAAGAATTTCTGGTGGGCAATGGGCATCTTTCTGCCGACCTTCTTCCTGCTTCTGGGCGAATCCAACATGTACCAGAAATTCTTCTCCGCCCGAAACGAGAAATCAGCCAAAAATGCGGTGATGTGGTGGGTCGTGGGCACTATTATCGTGGAGACAGCCCTCGCTTCCCTGGCCATCTTCGCTTTCAGCCACTTCAACGCGCTGCCTGCCACCTCCGAGTTCTTCCTGGCCAGCGGCGATTCGGAGCGCATCATCCTCCACACTGCCCGCTACGGCGCTGAAGTGGGGCTCCCCCTTGCGGTCGGACTCCTGCTCATCATGGCCTCCGTCGCCATCATCACCTCCACCGGCAACAGCTTCCTGCTCACGCCGTCGACCAACCTGACCCGCGACATCTATCAGCGGTTCATCAACCCGACCGTGGACGGCAAGCGCATCATCGTGATCCAGCGGATGATGGTAGTGCTGCTCGGACTCATGGCCTATCTGCTGCTCACGCAGTTCCAGACCATTCTCGCCATGGCCCTGACGGCCTACACCATGGTCGGGGCCGGACTCACGCCCGCGCTGCTGGCCGCCTTCCTCTGGAAACGGGTCACCGTGGCCGGCGGCGTCTCCTCCATCGCCACCGGCATGGGAATCACACTGTTCATTACCGTAGCGAATTCCATCCTGGTGAGCACCACAGGCGAACAGCTGCTCAACGAACAGTACATCATACTCCCGGCGGCATCCGCATCCATTCTGGTGCTGATCGTGGTCTCACTGCTCACCCCGCACGACCCGGAATCCAAGTGGGGACGGTTCTACACCAAAGACACATCCCTCGCGGAAGCCATCAGCGAAGTGAAGAAAAAGTAATGCCCGGACCGGTGCCTCCCGGACCGGTACCGCAACTCAGCCGTGGCATCATAACATTATCAGAAACCGCTTTGGCCAGCGTGCTCTTTTGGTTACTTTTGTGTGTATAAATCAATTTCGATTGATTTACACAGAATGAACTTACATGACAGGATATAATCTTGCTCCTGTGCATCAGCCGGAGGCTGTCATGTTCGTTTCAGATATAACCGGATGAGTACAAAACCCTGATCATTTGCCATATTATTTGCCATGACCTTACGAATTCTGCGCATTGCCCTGTTCATTATCGTCCCGATCATCCTGCTGATGCTATTCTCCAGCTGGATCATGGAGTGGCTCTGGCTCCGCGAGCTGGGCTATACCGATGTCTTCCGGGTGCTGAAAGGCACGCAGGTCCTGCTGTTCACCGGAGCACTGCTGGTCTCGGCGGTCTACCTGCTGCTGAATTTCCGCTATCTGGCGCGGTTGCTGCGCGATTCCCGGCTCGTATCCATGATTGCAGGCGGCCTCAACATCGCCATCCCCACCGACCGCCAGTTCAAATGGATGCGCAACGCCTTCACCGCGCTGGGCCTCTTCATCGCCTTTATCTTTGCCCTGGCCATCATGTTCCGCTGGGATGACGCCCTGCGCTTTTTCTACGTTCAGCCCTTTGGCGCTGTCGATCCGGTATTCGGACACGAGATCAGCTTCTACATGTTCCAGCTGCCCCTGCTCAACCTGGCGCAGGGCTCCCTCACCGCGCTCTTCTTCTTCGTCACCTTCCTGCTGGCCGTGATCTACTTCGTCACCGACATGATCAGCGCCCGGCCGGGGCAGGGGCTGCAAGCCAATCCCGCCGCCCTGAACCACCTGAAACTCAACGCTGCTCTCTGGCTGCTGATGCTCGCCGCCGGCTTTTTCCTCTCGCGTTACGAACTTCTTTTCCGGGAGGACGGGGTGGTCTTCGGCGCCGGCTACACCCACGTCCACATTGAACTGCCCGCGCTGTGGATCGCCTCCATCCTCACCGCCCTGCTGGCCGTCATGCTTTTTCTGAGCAGGTGGATGAGGCTCGGCAAGATCATGATCGCCACCGCAGCCCTCACCGCGCTGGTGCTTATCTTCGGACGCGTACTGCTTCCTTCCGCCGTCCAGCAGTTCCGCGTCAATCCCAACGAACTGGAAGTGGAACGTCCCTTCATTGAGCATAACATCACCATGACGCGGCTGGCCTTCGGGCTCGACCGCGTCCGCGAAGTCGACTATGCCGCTGACGACACCCTGCGTGTGGACGATATCCGCAACAACCAGGAAGTGATCGAGAACATCCGCCTGTGGGACCACCGGCTGCTCATCCAGACCTACCGGCAGCTCCAGGAAATCCGTCCCTACTACCAGTTCAATACCATCGGCATCGACCGGTACACCATTGACGGACAGAAACAGCAGGTGATGCTGGCCGGACGCGAACTCTCCCCCCGGCTGCCCGAAGGATCACAATCCTGGCTCAACCGCCACCTCCAGTACACCCATGGCTTTGGCGTGGCCATGAGTCCGGTCAACGCCGCCAACCGCCAGGGCGAACCGCTGATGCTGGCGCGCGACCTTCCTCCGGTCACACATCCCGACATCCCCATCGACAACGCCGCCATCTACTACGGCAAAGTCAGCCCGGGCTATTTCATCGTCAACACCACTACCGAGGAGCTGCACTACCCCTCCGGCGACGGCAACGTCTACCACCACTACACCGGCCGCGGCGGCATCGCCATCAGCAGTTTCCTGCACAAGCTGCTCTTCGCCTGGGAGCTGGGCGACATCAACATCCTGCTTTCCGACTACATCACCCCGGAGAGCCGACTGCAGATCTGGCGCGGGGTGCAGGATCGCATCGGCCGCGTCTCCCCGTTCCTGCAACTCGACGAGGATCCCTACCTTGTGGTGCACGACGGACGGCTGGTCTGGATCCAGGACGCATATACCACATCCTCCAAGTTTCCCTACTCACAGCCCAGCCGCGGCATCAATTACATGCGCAACCCCGTCAAAGTCGTGGTGGATGCGTATGACGGTACGGTCACGTTTTATGTCATCGATGAAAATGATCCGGTCATCGGTATTTATCAGCGGATATTCCCGGACATGTTCGTTCCGGTGGATGAGGCCCCCTACGGCCTTAAAGAGCATTTCCGCTACCCGGTCAACCTGTTCGAAGCGCAGATGGAGCAATACAGCCGTTACCACATGACCAACCCGCGCGTGTTCTACAACGACGAGGACCGCTGGCGCCGGCCCTTCGAGATGTACGGCGGACGGCGGCAGATCATGGAGCCCTATTACGTGCTCGGACACCTGCCGGAAAACCGCGGAAACACCGAAAGTGACAAGGAGCTGGAGTTCATGCTCATCAGTCCGTTCACCCCGGAAGGCCGCAACAACATGATTGCGTGGATGGCGGCCCGCTCCGACCCCGAACACTACGGTGAACTGGTCACCTACCGGCTCCCCAAGGACCGCCTGATCTTCGGTCCGGCGCAGATCGAGTCGCGCATCGACCAGGATCCCGAGATCTCGCGTCAGCTGGCGCTGTGGGACCAGCGCGGCTCCCGGGTCATCCGCGGCAACCTGCTGGTGGTGCCCATTGAGAACTCCTTCATGTACGTTGAGCCGGTATTCCTGCTGGCCGACCGTGACGATATACCACAGCTGCAACGGGTTATCGTTGCCCTGGGTGACGAAATATCGATGCAGCCCACCATTCAGGCCGCCATGATCGACCTGTTCGGCGATGAGGCCGACTTCCTGGGTCCGGAATATGTTCCTCTGCGGGTGCCGGATGAGGAGGAGCTGATTGCGGAAATTGATGAGCCGCTGCCGGTCCGCGACCGGCCCGTGCGACGACCGGACGCCCTCACAGAGCAGCAGCTGGAGGAAGTGCGCGCTTTATGGCGTGACCTTCGGCAGGCCATGAGCGACGGCAACTGGGCCCTTTACGGTGAACTAATCGAAGAACTGGACCAAAAGCTCAGGAACGGGAGCTGACCCTCACTTGACCAGCGTCATCTGACGAACGTTGCGCTGTCCTCCGCTTATTATCTCATAAAGATAAACGCCGCTGCCCAGGCCCGAAGCGTCAAAAGGAACGGAATGCCGCCCTGCCGCCTGAACCCCATCCACAAGAACAGCAACCCGTTTGCCGTCCACAGAGTATACAGACACGATCACGTGGGATTGTTCCGGGATCTGATAGGTTATAAGTGTGGCGGGGTTGAATGGATTCGGATAGTTCTGGTCCAGTAAAACCGCATGCGGCAGATCTTGTGCAATACCTGTTTCCTGCATTTCCAGCGCAGAAGAGACGGCAGCATGGGCATCGAGCACACCCCATCCTGTATACCGGTTCCAGTTGCCGTCGCCACGGCTGGTTTCTGAAAGAATTTTTTCCACATCAGCGGGATCAAGGTCCGGATTAACGGAAAGCATGAGCGACACAACGCCCGCCACCATGGGTGCTGCCATCGAGGTGCCTGACCAGTAGCCGGCAGCTTCCGTATCGCTGCGCAACAGCCCAATGATACGGTCTCCGGGTGCTGCCAGGTTGATATGGGAGCCGTAGTTGCTCCCGCCTCCCCAGCTGAATGGTGCGGCACGGACGCCCTGATTGTTGATGGCTCCGACTGCAATGACACCATCAAATGCCGCTGGGATGTATGGCACATTGGTATTGGAGTTCATCATGCACGCGACAACATGCACACCGCTGGCAATGGCATCTGTCACGGCCTGCTCAAGAGACCTGCTGAAATCTGAGCCCCCAAGGCTCATATTGATAATATCGGCTCCGTTATCAACAGCCCAATAAATACCATTCACCCACCAGGAGTAGAGTCCGAAGTTGTTTTCATTGAGCACTTTAACCGGCATGATTTTCGCGTTCCAGTCGACACCGGCCATGGTTCCACTGTTATTGCCAGTGGCAAAGCCGATACTGGTAACCCCGGTACCGTGCGCATGGTCATCATCTGTCGATGTGGTATCACTCACAAAGTTATAGCCGGGAACAACCCTGCCGGCGAGGTCTGGCACCACCTCGGGCAGTCCCGAGTCAAGTATGGCCACTGTAATCTCATTACTGCCGGTGGTGATATTCCAGGCGGGCCTGATATTGATATCCTCCCCGGCCACTCCGTTGATCTCTGTGATGGCTTGTCCGGTGTTTTCCAGCCCCCACTGAAGGCCGAAAAACCGGTCGTCAGGGTATGATGTGACACGAGTTTCGATATGCTTGTGAGGCGCGCCCGGGAATGTTTGCCCCAACCCATCAGGTGCCTTCTTTCCTCCCCCAAACCCGATAAAATCGGGTTCCGCAAATGTGATATCCGGATGAGATTGCAACTGTTCCAAGATGCTGTCGAATCTGGCGGAATCCTGCACGATGCTTATGTACATCCGGTTGCGGGCAGCGCTGACATCATGCACGGTTTTGTTGTTATGGGATGTCCAGGCCATGCTTCGGAGCGATGCCAGTCCATGCTCCGAGAGGAAGGAGGAGGCAACGAAATACCGGTCAAGCTGGTTAGTGGTGATAATATGATCCCTCCCGGGCGAGACGGTCTTGTGAAAGGCCTGGATTTCAGCATGAACCTGACTATCCACTGCAAATTTTATGAGGATTCGCTCAGGATGATGGTTCGAAGTGCCATCCAGTGCCCGGGCTATTGAAACGGACAAGAGCATCAGCACTGCGAGAACAAATATTTTCATCTGTTTAAATATTTGGATTTATATCGTCAGAATGAATTCACATGGCAGGATTTGATCATGCTCCTGTGTGTCAGCCGCAGGCTGCCATGTTCATTTCATGTGTTTAAAATTTTCGATTTCTAAGGTCACATAGATTGCCCATGACGTTTTAATCATGCTCCTGTGAGTCCGGGCTCCAGCCCGGTCATGGGCATTTCATCTGTGTATATCAATTTCGATTCATCTGGTCAGAATGAACTCACATGACAGGATATAATCATGCCCGCGTGTGTCAGCCGAAGGCTTTCATGTTCGTTTCATGCAAGTTCCGCAGGAATTCACTACTATCGCATCAACATGATTTTACATGTATTTACGATCAAGATAATAAAAAGTTCATTTCCTCAAGGAAAAGTTTATGGCCATCAAGCGTTCCTCGGTTTCTTGAATAAATGGTATTATCACCCTTCCGTTCCGTGATAACATTCCTCTCTGTAAAACCCTGATCAGCGGTCCCACCAGGTCACCATGATACCCACCACCAGAGAGAGGCCGATCCATGCGGATCCCCAGTAGGGCCAGGAGGTAGCCGAGACCTTGAGCATCTCGGCCGAGCCGGGCCGGGTGGGCGAAAGCGCTTCTGGCAGCTGAACGATGGTCCTCGGATCCATACTCTGGGCGTAATTGTAAGCCCACATCAGGGCTTCCGTGAGTCCGTAGGCTATAAGGGCAGCAAAAAATATGACCCAGATCCATCCCATCCAGCGAAAACCCACAATCGCAATCAAAACCGCCGCTCCGATCAGACCATAGGCGATATCCGGCATCCTCTTCAGGATCGTATCCCCTTCCAGGTCGAAGTGCGCCTTGCCGAGATAATCATTTACCAGATTGATTTTTTCAACATCTCCCTGATTGTGTCCGGTGATATCATCAATCCAGATATACAGCCCCAGGTTGCTCTCCATAGCCGGTGAGGAAACCGTGATGGTCCAGATGGGCATATGAAATGCCGGTATCATCACAAGTGCGGCAATAATGAAACCGATACGAGATTGTTTTTTCATAGGTCTGGAATTAGTCGGATGCGTTATTCCCCCCGATTGTCTGTTTTACGTATGTGACATTACTGACACAGAACCCTCACCATGAGAAGCCGGGTTTCCTGCCTTTGCTGCCTCCTCTATTGTCTCATCCGCTACTAAGTAAGAGTAAAATTACTAAAAAATGTTGCAATTGCTATGTTAGAAAATCCGAATAAATCCAACATCATGAGTATCCGGTGTATCCTCCGATTATCCGGTTGGATGCGGATGGCGATCCCGGGAAAGCAAGGAGGCTATTTTGGCGGTCGCAGGATGAGTGCGGCAGTCAGAAGCGTGGCGCCAAGCAGGGTTAACAGTCCGGTATAAAAGAGCGTATTCTGCACCGGATATGGAGGCAGTGAATTGGAGAGTTGAAACAGACCGGTTAAGATCAGCACTAAGACCATGGCCAGGCTGCCTGAGGCAAACAGCGTGATACCGGTACGTGCCAGTAGCCGGAAACGCCCTTTGGCAATGACTGTATTCCGGCTATCAGCGTCGGCAGCCATCCGGCCAGAACCGGGGTCATTCACGGATGACATGCGCTGAATGACGGCATATAAAAGCAGCGTGGATACGACCGCAAGCAAGTGCAGGTGAATGAAGCCGACCGTCAGGAAATCAGACTTCGACCAGAGTTCATGCACCGGAGGCCAGGCCATGAATACCGGCAGTAATAATACCGGCACACTCCCACTCAGTCCGATCCACAAGAGCGACTCTCCGGCTCGCAGTTCGGTTTTTTTCTTTCGTGACCTGTTGTCTGTCCGTATCGACACAAAAGTGAACCAGACAACTGCCAGTCCGCCCGCCGCGAACAGAACGCTTCCGGCCATTCCGGCTGCCGTTATCACGCCCCCGGGCAGGTTCAGCATTTCCGGGGTTTGCGGGCCAAGCTGTGGCAACAGTGCCGGCAGCAGTCCGGCCATCATCAGCCAGAACGGCCAGGCCTGCTGATGATAGCGGGGTTGGACGAGGTAGCGAAAAGAAAGTCCCGCAAGGCCGAATAGCAGCCAGCCATTGAAAAAAACATGCAGGTAGTACTGCACGGCCGCATCCATCCAGAAAGGGGAAAGTCCTCGGCCGGCGGCAAGCAGCCAGGGCCCTGCCGTAGCCATGACCATCCAGAAAACGGCACCTTCAAGGAAATAATTCGACCCGTTGTTGCTGTCGGTGCGGGCATGGCGGAAAAAAATCCAGGCAAGGACATATGCGAGCAGCATGTGGATGGTGGACAGTGCGATGGACAGCGGGGCGTATCCGTCCCTGACAAAAGCGATGAACAGGACAGTGGTGACCAGGATGGTCAGCGCGGCCAGCACCCTGAGCGAGCGCAGCGGCAGCCGGGTGCGGCGGGTTCCAGCATCCAGAACGAGTCCGGCCAGCCCCAGGAAAGTCCACCCCAGCAGGGCAACATGCGAATGTCCGTGCAGCAGATATTCCGCCCGGAAGAAGAGGGCCCACGGCAGTTCCAGACCCAGGACCTGCCTGTGTGGCCAGCTCCATTGCAGGCGCAGCCAGGTTCCGCTGAGCAATGCCAGCAGCAGAAACAGGAGGGAAGGCAGGTAAAACCAGCGCTTGATCATGGCGATTCAGTAAGTGCCCCGGTTTGACAAAATGTGCGGAAACAGCAGAATGGCTAAATTCGATACAGAAAGCGAGACTAAAAGATAGCCGAAAAAAACCACTATCCCCGACTGCCTATGGCCCGAAACGGCAATGGGCAGGAGATGTCCGGCCGCCGCTGCTGCCATCCCGGGTTTTGTCCGGGCCCGTATGGCCGGTCCTGCCGGTTACGTTCCGGAAGCGGGCTGCAGGCCCCGTCCGATCCGGAATCCGGTTCAGCGCCATGGTCCAGAGCAGGAAGAAAATGAGAAATGCAACAACAAGAATGATTGCAATCATCGCACAACCGCTGAAAAGCCACATTATGCCTCTTCTCTGCCAAGCAGGTGCGTCATTTTTATCCATCTATTACAGTTCCTTCAAAAAGATAAAACGCTTTTTTATGAAGCTTTACATCGGATTCCTTCTATCAGGACGGTCACCTGTCATTTCATGATGACCAGGGCAAAACGAAGGATCCGGTTACCGGAAGGGTATACGGCATGCTCCTCGGAGGGATTCAGGAAAATCCATGTCCCGGGCCGCATTTCGTGCTCTTCTGTCGGAGTCTTCAACACTCCCTGCCCGTCCATGGTCTGTATCCAGACCGGAAACTTCGAGGTGTGTTCGTTCAGCTCCTCTCCCGGGGCAAGGTGCATGACCACCAGCGCCGTATGATCGTTTTTGTGGACGGTTTCGCTCAGGATGCCCTTTTCCGGGAACTGGTCTCCAGTGGGATATGTGATTTCACATCGTACAGCCATGATATTTCAGTATTAATTGTTGGATGATATTCGTTGGATGATATTCGTTGGATGATATTCTTTCTTGTGTCTTCGCCAGCAGGCATCGCATTTCGGCCTGGCAGGGACTATAATAATTATCAAACATTTCGGCCAGCCGTCAGAAATCCTTGACCAGGAAACGTCTGAAGCCGGCCGTTATCGGTACGGCCAGCCACGCCAG
>SL_8KL_010_SEDDRAFT_10003275_pt1 | contig 13409 bp, 15 predicted proteins | sample SodLakKL_010_SED_4_FD_11160 | JGI IMG/M metagenome (IMG submission 11160) | reverse complement strand
ACCCGGGAAAAGATAGCCAAATTATCGGTAGTGATCCTCAAATAATGGATTATTTCTTACCGTTGACTGGAGAAGCAGATGAACAATATGAGCTCTTAAAAAGAGGGGGCGCTAACATCCAGAAATTGACATTATAGATATAAGGTTAATACCATACTAAACAAATGCGAATATGTGGGCGAAGCAGTAATAATCCTTGGGCTAGGACTACTACAGTATTAATTGTAAGGTTTAACTCCTTTATAAATCTTATCTATGCCCTTTATTAATGTAAATTGTGTAACCTGGAGAGATATGTCACCTTATTTCTTCTCTAGAGAAGGTTTTCTACTGAGCCGTTTTCTTCAAAAACGCATCATTTGATATGTTTAGAGCCCGATGACTGGTCGAGATCGGACCACGATAATTTTTTATAGTTAATTTACATACGATTAAACATGGCGCTAGAAGATCAAGATGCTGGAGATGGCATATCTGTAAAAGAAGAGGATGTATACCAGATTTTAATAGTCGACGACGAGAAGGAGATGCAGGAAGTTCTAAAAGAGACATTGAAGGCCGCAAGAGAGTTCGAGTGTAGTATAAACACCGCCGGTGACGGGAAGGAAGGTTTGGATCGAGTCAAAAAGAAAGATTACGATGTGATACTTTCCGACTACAAGATGCCAAATATGGACGGTATCGAGTTCTTAAAAAAAGTAAGATCAAAATGTCCAGACGCATTGAGGATCATGATCACGGGCCATGGTGATCTTACGGTGGCCAAAGAAGCTATAAACGAAGCGGACATCCATCAATACCTGGAAAAACCCGTAGATAAAGATGAATTGAGACACTATATATATCAGGGACTGGAGAGAAAAAAGGTTAGAGAGAGTAAAGATACCACCGATGTGAACACCGTGGAAGAGGCCTTGGAAACCGTAGAGAAAGTTCAGAAAAACATCACCCACGAAGTTGGAAAAGTCCCTGCCAAAGAAAGCTTTATGTTGGTTTTCGAATCCGGTCCCGAGTTCAACAAATTTTCCTTCGAGATGAAGGACAAGGACAATGTGGACATCGAGGACGTACACGTTTTCGAGAACAAATACATAATAAACATAGGTGTCTATCCAAAATCTATCGGTAAGATCCAGTGAAGCAACTGCTCGGGCAACATACAAAAAAAATTTGCCATCCACGGAGGGATAAGCATGGGTATAAAAGTATTACTTGTAGATGACAATAGCTCTTTCTTGGAGCATTCTAGATCCTTACTGAAACATATAGACGAAAGATTGGAAGTAGATACCGCCCTGTCCACCGAAGAGGGGCTGAAACTTTTAAGCGAAGTCGACTACGACGCTATCGTTTCCGACTATCGTATGCCGGATAAGGATGGATTGTCCTTCTTGAAGGAAGTCAGGGAGAGAAGTATAGATATCCCTTTCTTGATATTCACCATCGTGGGTAAAGACGAAATAGCCAGGAAAGTCTACGACGCTGGAGCGGATCACTTTCTCGAAAAGGGCGAGAACCTAAAAGACAGACTTGAAACCCTGGCAAGGGTGATCGAAAGAGAGGTATATGATCACCGATCTAAAACCAAATATGAAGATCTGTTCTACGAATCTACCGACCTTATGATAGAGATGGATAAAGAAGGTAAGATCATAGATGCAAACCCAGCCTTTAAAGATGGACTGCCCAAAAAAGATGTAGAGGTAAAAGGTAAACATGTTTCCGAATTTTTTTCAAAGGACGTGGCTGAAAAGATGGTAGATACCGGAAAACTATCCATGGAAAGTGGAGAAAAAAAGGAACTTGAGTACGAGTCTATGGGCGGATGGTATCATTCCATCTTTATCCCCATCACCAACAAAGACATGAGGTCTTTTCACGTGGTGATCCGGGATATAACGCATAGAAAAAAAATAGAAGAGAAACTTCAAAGACGTGAAGAGAGGTACAGAGACCTCGTCGAGGGTTCCATCGTCGGGGTCTACGTGATACAGGATAACGTGTTCAAATATGTCAATCCCGAATTCTGCAGGATGTTGGGATATGAAAGAGAGGATCTCACCGAAAAACATTATCTCAACGTTGTGGGTTCCGAGGATGAAGATTTCATCAAAAAAAGTATAGAAAAAAGAGAAAAAGAAGGTGGCATGTCCAGACACGTATTCAAGGGATCCATGAAAGAGGGAACCGAAAAGTTCTTCGAGGCACATTCCGTCAGTACGACCTACGAAGGAAGACCCGCTATCCAGGGTACGTTACTCGATATATCGGCCAGAAAAGAAGCCCAGAGAAAGCTAAAGAAAAGCCAGGAAAGATTTAAGAATCTATTTCAGTTAACTCCCGACCTGGTCTTTATGATCAATAGTGACGGGTACTTCGAAAACGTTAACGACACATTTTTAGAAATTACTGGGTATGATGAAGAGGAGATAATCGGACAGTATTACGGTGATCTCTCCTTCTTCAGCAAGGAGTCTTTGGAGACCTTAAGAGAAAAATTGAAAGAGAAAGAAAGATCACGGCCCTTTTCTTTCAAAATAGAACCAAAAAAAGGGACCAAAAAGTTTTTAGAAGTCAACATGGAAGACCTTACCGAAGAGGGAGAAGTCGTAGGCCACATATGCATCGCAAGAGATATAACAGAATGGAAAAGGCTGGAGGACCTGAGTAACGGGTTGTTGAAGAGCAGAGAGTTAGGCTTGATAGTTATCAAAGGTGGCGAGATAAAAGAGACCAATCCATATTTTGAGGAGATAAGCGGTTATTCTAGAGACGAAGTCATAGGCATGGATGCGTTGGATCTTCTACCTTCTGAGGAAAGGGAAAGAGTAAGAAGAAAAGCTGTCGAGATGTTAAAAGGTAAAAGAAAAGAGCCCTACGAGCACGGTGTTTTGAAAAAAGACGGGAAAAAGGGATGGGTATTAGAACAAGTATCGCCGATACATTACGAAGGAGAGAGAGCCACTCTAGCCACTTTTGTAGACATAACAGAAAGAAAGGAAGCTGTTGAGAGACAGGAGTTCCTCCACTCGCTTTTGAGACACGATATACTGAACAAAAATCAAGTGGTTCAAGGTTATCTACAACTTTTAGAGGAGAGAGAACTAGAACCGAGCATGGAAAGATTTGTAGAGAAGGCTTTGAGCACTATAAAGGAAAGTACAGAACAGATAAAGAAGGTCCGAAAACTAAGGGATATAGACAGGGAAGAAGATCTCAAAGATATCGATCTAAACATACTCCTCAGTACCATAATAGAAAAGGAAAGGATGACAACGGAAGATCTCGGCATGAAAATAAGATACCAGGAGAAGGACATACATGTGAGAGGAGGCGACCTGTTGAAAGAGTTATTTTCCAACCTCATCGAAAATTCCATCAAACATTCCGGTGGTAGCGAGATAAAGGTCTCGGTGGAAGAGGAAGGGGAGAACGTGTCAGTTATCATCGAAGACGACGGAAAAGGTATACCAGATCATGAGAAAGATAGGATATTCAAAAGAGGGTACAAGGGAAGAGACTCCTCGGGTTCAGGTCTCGGGATGCACCTTGTGGAAAAGATCACCGAAAACTATGGAGGAAACATAGAAGTGAGTGATTCCAAGATGGGAGGTGCACTGTTCAAAGTGTATCTACAGAAAGTGTGATCTTTTGAGATACATGGCAAAACTCTATTAGATACAACTCACATCATACTATGCTTACTTTGTGATAGGTAAAAATACCATGAAAAAAGATACCGATCTGGAAGAAAGATTAGAGTTCTATGAAGAAAGGTTAGCCGACATCATGGAAGATGAAAGGGTCGCTTGGTGGGAGATGGAGCTTCCTTCAGGTAGAACAAAACACATCGAAAGGAAAGCGAATATGCTGGGTTATCCCCCTGAAATATTTGAAACCTACCATGATTTTTTAGAACTGGTACACCCTGAGGATAAAAAAAGAACCATGCAGGCCATGCGTGACCACCTTGAAGGAAAAAAGGAAAGATACGAAGTCGAGTACAGGATCAAGATCAAAGACGTGGGGTATCGGTGGTTCAGAGATGTGGGTGAGATCACAAAGAGCAAAGGTGAAAATAAAATCGTTACAGGGATCATCTGGAACATAAACAAAAGAAAAAGGGTTGAAGAGAGAGAAGACTTCTTTTTGAGCCTGCTCAGGCACGATCTCAATAACAAGATGCAGATCATCATAGGCTATCTAAAATTGATAGATGATGAAAAGTTAGACGCAAAGACGATAAAATACATCAAAAAAGCCAAGGGCGGTTATACAGAAGTCATGAAGATGATCGATAAGATGGGCATGTTGAAGAAGGTCAAGGAAGAAGAAGCACAGCCCGTAGACCTAGCACGTTTTATACGTGAAGGGATCGAAGGAACACGATCCTCGGCTGAAGACAGAGACGTCACCCTGAGCTCGGATAAGAAAATACCTTCTTTAAAAGTGTTGGGCGGCGATCTACTCGAAGACGTATTTTACAACATATTGAGGAACGCCATAAGACATTCTGAAGGAGATAATATCCGGGTGAGCGTAGACGATAAAGACAAAAGAGTCGTGGTGACGATAGAAGACGACGGTATCGGTATCCCGGATGAAAGAAAAGCAGCCATATTCCAACGAGGCTACAGTGCCGGAGACGAAGCTGGGACAGGGCTGGGACTTTATTTCGTAAAAAAGATGATAGAGAATTACCAAGGGACTATAAAAGTAAAAGATTCGGAACTAGGTGGTGCCCGTTTCGATATCGAACTGGAGAAGGTTTGATCAGTCACCGTTGCGTATACCTCTCGTGTTTTCCTTCTAGATGCTCGTCCCTTATGATGTGATATTGTTCGGCATTTTTTCTGGTACTTTTTATCAGGTTTTTGTCCTCTTTTATCACTTTTGCCGGTACGCCTACAGCCAAACTGTGATCTGGTATCTCAGTGCCGGGTGTGATCAATGCATTGGCACCTACGATGCATCCTTTGCCAACGTGCGCACCGTTCAATACACTAGCGTTCATGCCTATTATGGTTTCATCACCGATATGGCAACCGTGTATGATCGCACCATGTCCTATACTTACGTCTTTTCCTATGACCGTATCATTTTCACCATCGACGTGAACCATCACCAGGTCCTGTACATTCGAACCTCTCTTCACCAGGATAGAGTTTTGATCTCCTCTGATAACAGCATTATGCCACACGCTCACGCCTTCTTCCAACTCGACATCTCCGATTATAACTGCATCTTCCGCTACATAGCAGGATCCGTCTACTTCGGGATTCAGAGTAAAACCCCCTTTCTATCTAATCTTCGTCTCCGGAGATGGATACTCGTTCTGGAAAATGGGTCAGGACCACTATGTCCCCTACCGCCGATACCCAACGGAACGGTACGAGTGCACTTTTAGAACCTTCGACCATTATCGGGTTGGTATCACCGACGAAGAGGCCGTCTACCTTTCCGTCCTCTATATCCATAACTACGTTGTCGACGGTTCCTAAGAACATACCCTCTCTCGTATAGACCTGTAATCCTATCAGTTCAGATGATTCTTCTAGCATGCTAATCGTAAGGGGTATTAGATTAACAGATTTAAATCTTTTTCTATTCCATCGATAATTTTATAGTATCGATAAGTCATGAGGACTCGAGACCTTTCGTCAGACAGGAGTACGTAAGATGGAAAAGAAGAAAAATATGGAAAGAAGCCATCCTGGCGTTAGACATTACTTTCTTCTAGATGTGCTTCTCCTGATTTTTTGGTTTCTGGTAACCGGTATAATCTTCGCCTTGATCAGAGGAAAGTTCGAAGATCTGACCATCTATTCCTTGTTTGTAGGGTTGGTTGCCGTATTGATCGTGTCTTACGTTTCCCATAAATTCATACTGAAGGGGGAAAAAAGACGCTCATCTATATCCCATGGGTTTTTATCAAAAATCAGACGCTGGTCCTTCCTTTTAGCCCATCTATCGGTACATCTTTTGCTCTCGAACATATCTCTCGTGCGTCAGACAATAACCAAAAACATAGAGCCGAAGATAGTAGATATACCTGTCAAACTGAATTCTGAATCGGAACTCACACTGCTGTCTTCTATGATAACCATAACTCCGGGAACGCTGGTATTGAAAACGGAAGAGATCCATGAGGGTTACATGCTCAAAGTTCATTTTTCATATCTTAAGTCCGACAAGGTGGAGAAAAATATAGAAGGGACCGTCAAAAGATGGGAAAGGGCCATAAGGGGGTTGTTTTCATGACATCCGTGGCCACCTTGTCTCTGATATTTGTGTTATTCATCGTGATCTCTTCTTACAGGATCGTGGTAGGTCCGTCCCCCTACGATAGACTCCTGGGTTTGAACGTGGTTTCCGTGCTAATCTCGGTCATATTCATAACTTTCAGTATGGAGACCGAGATGGGCTTCCTCTTAGATATAGCGCTGGTTTTCATAGTTTTGAACTTCGTAGCCACACTGGGTTTCGCAAAGTATCTAGAGCGGGGTGAATTCCGTTGATCATCGAAGTTATCTCCTGGATCCTCATATCGTTCGGCACGGTCCTTTTGTTCTCCGCATCCTTGGCCCTTATCAGGTTTGCCGACCCATACATGAAGATACACGCGGGTTCCAAGGCCAGTTTCGGAGGAGCGGTGATATTGTTAGGTTTCCTCTTGATGGAGGGCATCACCGACGTGACGGGTTTGATCATACTGTTATCGGTATTCATGCTGATCACTTCACCGGTGCTGGGCCATTCTTTGGGCAGGGCCGCGTATCTGGAAGAGCTCTGCACAGATGATATAAAAAAGATATCTTATCCGGCGGAACGGGAGGATGGAGGTGACGGTGTATGCTGACCCAAGTACTACTGGTGCTGTTTTTGGTAGCGGCGGTATCGGTGGTTCTAGAGGAGGATCTCTTACGAGCGCTCATATATTTGAGCTTTCTTTCTGTTTTTGTCATAATACTCACCTATCTGTACAGAGCTCCTGCGGTAACGGTCACCGCCGCGGTGGTCAACGGAGCTATAAGCCCTATGCTATTTTTGGTGGTTATGAATAAGATAGGCCTTCTTGGGCCAGGGGGTGAAAAAGATGGGAGCGACTGAGAGGACCAAAAAGCTAGTCAGTCTCGGAGTCGTTCTCATCATAGGTCTATTGATCATAACAGGGCTGGGACTTGAATACCAAGATAAAGAGGACTCGCCGGTGCAGGAATATTTGGAGGAAAATTACGAAGAAACAGGTGCGGTAAATCTCGTAGAATCTGTACTATTGGACCTGAGAGCCTACGACACCTTCGGAGAGGTGATCATCCTTTACATAGCCATCGCAGGTGTGATCATCTTGGGCAAGGAATTACGAAAGAACAAAGATCCTGGAGGTGAAAAAAGATGAGATCACCCATAGTACGTACTTCTGCTAGAGTGATCTCTCCGTTCTTGTTCCTAGCCGGTCTGTATTTTGCCGCACATGGATTTTTATTGCCAGGAGGGGGTTTTCAGGGCGGCGTTTTACTAGCATCTGGAGCTATACTCCTACTGCTGACCCACGGCAGAGAAAAAGTTATACGTTTAGAGGAAAACATAGATTGGTTTGAAACAGTAGGGTTGGTGATATTTCTTGTAGCTGGACTCATAGGCTTATTTATAGGAGGGGCTTTCCTGTACAACCTTTCCCCCGGAACACCTATGTGGTGTATAGTCCTAGATGTGGTCATAGCACTGAAGGTCTTTGCGGGCATATTAGCGCTGTTCATCTACCTTTTCGGTCTAGGGGAGGTGAGAGGATGCTGAACGGACTTAACGTCGGCTTGATAGCGATATTGATAGGATTGTACGGTATCGCGAACTCAAAAAATTCGCTGAAGATGATGATGTGTTTGAGCATCATGGGTACGGGCGTCATACTCTTGTTCGTTTCCATAGGTTATATACCCGAAGGAGCGGTACCTGTAGCCGGAGGTGAAGATTTGATGGCCGATGCCATCCCCCAGAGCGTGATGGTCACCGCTGTGGTGATAGACTTGGCCACCACGGCTCTCGGTTTGGCCATGGTGCTCTATCTTTACAGGACCTTTTCAACTCTAGATTTTGCTTCCACTCTGAAAGATAAGGAGGATGAGAGATGATACTGCAGCATTCACTAGCTTTGATGGTCATATCTCCCATAACCGCTGCTCTTATCATAAGGCTCCTTTCCAAATTTGAGCACTCTGATCTCGTCAGAGACTCGATAACGTTCATAGGTCTTTTGATACCCTTAGTGCTACTTCTTTTGACACCTCTAGATGTTGATATAGTCTACGAGATGGGAGGCTGGCCGAGACCCTTTGGTATCTCCTTGGTATTGAACGGTTTATCCAGGGTCATGGTGCTGATAACGGGGATCGTCACATTATCTACTTACGTTTACTACGTCGACTTCTTAGATCGAGAACCCGAAGCCGACGATTATCACTTCCTCTTTCTTTTCATGACCGCCGGACTCTACGGTGTGTTCCTCACAGGCGACTTGGTCAATCGTTTCATCTTTTTCGAGATAACCATACTGACCACCTACGTGCTTCTGACGTTCATAGGATCAAAAGAGTCTTTAAGAGCGAGCTTCAGGTATTTTATCATAGGGGCTATAGCCTCGTTGATGTTCTTGATAGGCATCGGGTTGACTTATTTTTATACAGGTTATCTAGACGTAGGAGCCCTCTCTACAGAGGTACCTCTACTCCCTACCACCGCGAGGAACATAATCTTCGTCTTCTTTCTGGTAGCTGTAAGCGTGAAACTCGGTTTGATGCCTTTCCATACCTGGCTACCGGATACCCATGTTGAAGCTCCCACGCCCATGACCGCGGTGCTGGCAGGCGTTACCGTCAAAACCGGCGGTTATATACTGTTGAAATTTTACGAGATGGGTTTCGATACGGCACTGGTACAGAATTTATTCGTAGCTATGGGTGTATTTACCGCGGTGTTCGGTGCCGTTATCTCTTTGAAGTACGTGAACATGAAAAGGATACTCGCATGGCTCACCATAAGCCACGTCGGGGTCATCGCAGTCATGTTATCGCTCTGGACGCCTGAAAGTGTAGGTGCCGGCCTCCTCTATCTGGTCAATCATTCACTTTACAAGGCCCTGCTGTTCTTATCACTGGGCTCCTTCGTTTACCTCTATGGTACTTCCGATATCAGAAAACTTCCTATTTTCAAGAGTAATATAGTCCTTTCTTGTACACTGCTGATCGGACTGCTAGCACTCATGGGGGTCCCACCTTTGAACGGCTTCTACAGCAGGTGGTTGGTCCTTTCCTCGGTCAACAGTCGTATGCTCTACTTGGTGATGATGATTATCACTACCATAACCTCCGCTTCCGTGATACGTATCATCTTACTCTCTTCCGACGAAGAAAAAAACAGTGAAAAAAGCCTCAACGAGGGAGTCATGGCATCTCTTGTAGTTCTGGCAGGTCTGACCTCTTTTTTGGGCGTGTCTGTCTCTTTATTTTTGAGAAACGTCATCGAGCCTGCGGTGGTATCCATATTTGGAACGGGGATGGGGATCGCATCATCGGGTTTGGAGTTACAGGGAATATATTCGTTCCATGGGATGTCTATATTGCTGACCGTTATCCTGGGGTTGATCCTTTCCCTGAAACGTATCGAATGGTTTGATTGGTCAGAGGGTATATTATCCAACGTGACCATAAGGGATTCCGTGCGATATATAATCTACATCATGGGATTTTTTCTTTTGATCAACTTTCTTTTTTGATCTGGTCAGAAGCGTCTTCGCTCCGATGAGATATCCGCCGCCCTGTACATCATTTCAGGCCTAGTATCACTGATCACGGGCCTTCCTTTCCTATACTTTTCTATCATATCGAGGTCTATCTCGACATTCAGCATATCTTCTTCGAAGAGTTTCGCTCTGCCCAGCGATCTTCCCGCAGGAGATATGACTTCGGCACCGCCCCAAAAGAACGTGTTCTCCTCCCTACCTAAAAGATTTGAAAAGAGTACGAAGCTGGTGGTCTCTATAGCTCTTGCGGGGATTATCTTTTGAAAGAATTCTCTTGTCACGGAGGGAGACCCTGAGATGACCGCGATGATATCCACGTTCTGCAAAGAGTATGATTTTGTCAGTTCTGGGAAGAACACATCGTAACATATGACTATGCCTATCTTTCCCACGGGTGTCTCGAAAACAGGTAGTCCCGGATCACCTTCGAAGTACCTCTTTTCTTCGAAGGGACCAAAATTCACCGCATAGCTCTTTCTGTACCTGTAGAGCTCTCCATCTGACGTTGCTAGTAATGCGGTATTTCTCAACCTCGCTTCATCTTTTATCTTTTCGGGCATCCCGCAGATTATGCACGTCTCGTTCTCTACCGCAATATCGGAGATATACTTGGACGAGGGGCCCGGTATCTCTTCCGCCTCGTACCACAATTGGTCCCGTAACTTGTATCCCGTCAAAAACAGCTCAGGGAACACGAGCAGGTCGGTACTTTCTTTTTCGGCGGCTTCCTTTACGATCGTCAAATTTTCCTCCTTATCTCCCAGTTCATGTTTTTTCTGAGCGAGGGTGACTTTCATATTTTCAGTTCATCTATAGGGTGGGGATATATTAGGATTTTTTCTCGAAAACTTCGGATAGTTCATTCGCATGGTCAAAATATCCTAAACATATAAAAAAGAGTAAGGATATCAGATCGGCCATCCTGGTGACTAAAAATCGAGAGGGAAAACAGAAAATTTTCAACATTTGCCATAGCTATAGCCGATGACCCGACTTTTTGTTCCCACGAGGGATTATATAAAACCCTCTTACTCACAAAAGTGAATTTTGTTCCCACGAGGAATTAGGTCAATCCCTCTTAGTCACAAAAGTGAATTTTGTTCCCACGAGGAATTAGGTCAATCCCTCTTAGTCACAAAAGTGAATTTTGTTCCCACGAGGAATTAGATGATAAGTACTAAGGGTTTACAATCCTTTCTCTATAGATCTGGGTTAAAGTGCAAGTCTTTTTCTATTTTTTTATCACATTTTTTTCAAAGGTGGATATGAATTTTTTTTGATCTATCAAAGGCTTTCCGTTTCTTTCGATCTTCTTCTTCTTCAAAGGCGGCATCTGTTCCATCATCCTTTCTTCAAATGTCGGTTTTTCAGAGTCGCTGTAAAAAAGCCCTAAAGGTATTTTCTGATCGATCTTGGCCTTTTTAATAGCGTCGACGGGAGACTCTACCTCTTCCGGGTCCCAATCCTCCAATTTCTTTATATTTTCCTTGAAAAATTCGGAAGTATGAATGTCGTTGTAAGTGACACAGGGCTGAAGTATGTCGAGGAAAGCCGCTCCGTCATGTATTATACCGTCTTTGATAGCTTCTTTAAGATGATCAGAATCCATGGCAAAACTTCTGGCCACGTGTGTGTAACCCGAGACCAACGCTTGCGAAATGGGTTCGAGAGCGTCCTGCGTATTGGGAGAGTTAAGTGCCTTAGTCCGCTTCTCTCGTTCTAAAGTGGGTGATGCCTGTCCTTTCGTCAATCCATAAACTCTGTTATCGTGCATCATGACTAAAACGTCTATATTTCTTCTACCCAAAGCTACGAAATGACCGGCCCCTATGCCCAAAAGATCTCCGTCTCCTCCGTTCACGATCACTTCCAACTCAGGATCGGACATCTTTATACCGGTAGCGAAAGGTATCGCTCGACCGTGGAGTGTATGAACACCGTTCACGTCGATAAAATGAGGTATCTTACCTGAACATCCTATCCCTGAAACCACAACGGTCTTTTCCGGTTCGAGTTCTAACTCGGAAAAAGCTCTGTAGATGCTTGAAACTATGCCAAAATTCCCACAGCCGGGACACCAATCTATCCAATTCTCTGTACCATACTCACGGGCCATGTTTCAACACCTCCCTGGAAGAACCTTCTATTACATCCTTCAATGAATCGATCAGTTCGTCCTTGTATATGGGGCGCCCTGTAAATTTTACGATCTCATCCTCTATATGATGACCCGTATTCAGTCTTATCACTTCAGAGATACGTGGTGAATAACTGTGTTCCACCGCTATGATCTTCTTTCTTTCTTCCAAGTGGTCTAGGATCTCTTCAGAAGGAAAGGGCGAGAAGGTCCTGACGTGAAGGTAACCGATCTCCGTATCTAACTCGTCTATGGCATCCAAGGCGGTGCCTTTCACAGAACCCCAACCGACCATAAGGTACTCAGCATCTTCAGAACCATGATAGATCGCTCTTTTATCCATCTCTTCGTCGGCTATCTTCAACTTTTCCATCCTCTTTTTGTGCATGTCTCTTCTGTTCTCTGGATCTTCACTCACATTCCCTTTTTCGTCATGTTCACTGCCGGTATACCACATGACTTCTTCTCCAAGAAAAGCTCTTTTAGAGACAGGACCGTCTTCGAATCGTTTGTGATCTTCTTCGTCGAAAAGCTTTCCTCTCTCTATCTCTACATCTTCTACGTTGGGAACAGGGATCGTCTTTACGAAGTTAGCTAAAAATTTATCCAAAAGATGTATCACCGGTGTCTGGTACTTTTCAGCTAGATTGAAAGCTTTCACCGCGTCTTCAAAAGCTTCTTCATGGTCTCCCGAAGCCAACACGATACGGGGAAAATTGCCGTGTGATGAGTAGAGTGCGTTCATAAGGTCATCCTGGCTCCCTCTTGTAGGTTGACCCGTGCTGGGCCCCCCTCTCTGGTAATACGTGATCACTATAGGGACTTCGTTCATCCCGGCCCATCCCAGACCTTCTACCATAAGGGCGAAACCGGGCCCGCTGGTGGCTGTAGCGCTTCTGGTACCTGTAAGAGCGGCGCCGATACATGAAGTTATAGCGGCGATCTCATCTTCTGTCTGGAAAACTAGAACGTCGCTGTTTTCTCCATCGTTGTGCTGCTCTATGAAAAAACTTTCGTCCGCCGCCGGAGTTATCGGATAATAACTCTGAAATCTCATTCCTCCGACTATCTTTCCCATGCCGGTGATCTCATTACCGTTGACCATCATCGATTCGTCTTCTTTGATTTTAGACTCGTCTAACTCTAGAGGTGACCCATACTCTTTTTCGACCATCTCTGAGACTTTCTCCACCAAAGATCTGTTTTGCTCGATTATCTTTTCCTTCTCTCCGAACTTTCGTTCGAGACCTTTTTCAAGCGCTTCTTTTTCCGTTCCCATCAATCCGCTCACCGCTCCGATCAAAATCGAACTAACGTACCTAGAAGCCTGGGAGGACGAAAGATCGTGCTCTTCTTGAAGATCTTCCAAAATTTTTGGATGATCGAGTTCGACAACATCTATATCTTTTTCCTCTTCAAGATATCTTACCATCGAGGAGACAGTACCCTCGACACCCAGTTCTTCAAATCTGT
>SL_8KL_010_SEDDRAFT_10003273_pt1 | contig 13410 bp, 11 predicted proteins | sample SodLakKL_010_SED_4_FD_11160 | JGI IMG/M metagenome (IMG submission 11160) | reverse complement strand
TCATCTATCAGCTCTTTATAATTCACTATATTACCATTATGGACCATGCCCATCTCTATCGGCTCTTCGACCTTGAAAGGTTGAGCGTCTTGCTCCACGTTCGAACCTATAGTGGGATACCTTACATGTCCTATACCCCATTTTCCTTTGAGATCATCTAATGTCTGTTTATCGAAGACTTCATCAACCAAACCTCTGTCTTTTTCTAGCTGAGTGTTTTCACCATCTGTGACGTACATCCCAGCGCCGTTTTGCCCTCGATGCTGTATGGCAAAAAGACCGTTATAGAGTTCGGAAGAGGCCTTACTCGTTCCAAGAACGCCAACTATACCGCACATATCCATCCACTTTTATACTCGATCAGTCAGATATTCCATAAAATATAGGGTTTTTAAATGTATCGTTCCACTCTCACTTTTATGTTTAACATTGCTCGATAAAGTTCTTGAATATCTGTTCACCGTATTCAGTATGATCCACTTCTGGATGAAACTGAAGTCCGTAGAGTTTTCTTTTTCTATGTTTGAATGCTTGGACTGGACAGTATTTCGAAGAGGCCAACAGTATTAGATCTTCGCCGAGTTCTTTGATCTCGTCATTGTGAGATTCCCACACTGTGAATTTCTCTGGAATATTCACGAACAGATCGTTTTTCTCAACCACTTTCAGTTCTGCTTTACCGTACTCTGGATAATCAGCGCTTCCCGTTTTTCCTCCGAAATATCTCGCCATGTACTGCGCTCCTACACATATCCCAAGGATTGGGAAGTCACTATTCTCTAGATAATCGGCGGTCCTCCCCAGTTCCATATCTTCATCACTGATCCTTGGCGCACCTCCAGATAAAACCAAGCCGTCCACATCTAGTTCTTCAAAAGGTGTATCATTGGAGATTATCTCAGAGTCAACTCCTAACTCGTTTAGTGATTTCCATTCTCTATGCGTCCACTGTCCACCGTTATCGACGACGTCTATCCTCATCAAGATCATTTCTCCGTTTTTTCAACAACGCTTTCAACAAAACTTAGGAATACAGGAGCTGGCTTCATAGGTCTTGATAGGAACTCAGGGTGAAATTGCGTCCCTATGAAGAACGGATGATCTTCGATCTCGAGTATCTCCATCCTCCTCTTGTTTGGAGTGTGAGCACTGAAGCGCATCCCTTCGGATTCTATTTCATCTTTGTAGTCTAGATTCACTTCGTATCTATGCCTATGTCTTTCAGTTATCTCTTTCTTCTGGTAGATATCGTAGGCTTTTGTTCCTTCCTTGATGATTATCTTTTCGGCTCCTAACCTCATAGTTCCTCCCATCTTGTCTATGCCCCTTTGCATCGGAAGTAGATCGATTACAGGATGAGGCGTTTTTTCATCAAATTCATAACTATGGGCTTTTTCATGACCTAAAACGTTGCGAGCGAATTCAACAACTGAGAGCTGAAATCCAAGACAGATCGAAAGTATAGGGATATCGTTAACGCGGGCGTAATTTATCGCGTTGATTTTCCCTTCGATACCGCGATCACCGAAACCTCCAGGTATCAAGATACCATCCACCGGGCCTAAAAGATTTTTAACTGATTTTTTATCTTCAAGGTCCTCTGATTCTAAATAATCAACATTTATCTTCGTGCGTGTCTCGGCTCTGCAGTGGTTCAATGCCTGTTCGTGACTCACATAGGCGTCTTCTAGATCTGTATATTTTCCTACCAGTGCTATTTTGATCTCTGATGTAGGATTTTCAAAATCTTCTAGGAATTTTTTCCAACCGTCCATCATCAATTTTGATCTATCAGCAGTTTTTTCTTTGTTTTTTGGGCTCAATCCCAACCTATCCATGACGCACTCTGTCAAACCATCATCATCTAAAATCAAAGGCACCCTATAGATATTGTCGGCGTTAGGAGAAGATATGACCGCTCTTTCCGGTACATCGCAGAAAAGAGAGATCTTTTTCTTTGTAGATTCTTCTAATCTTTCCTTAGAACGACCTACTATAATATGTGGTTCTATACCTATCTCTCTCAAAGCTTTGACCGAGTGTTGGGTCGGTTTCGTCTTCTGCTCACCGACCACGTCTAGAACAGGCACCAAAGTGGTGTGGATAAAGATCGAGTTGTTATCTTCTTCTCCGACATCCATGTGAAGCTGCCTAACAGCTTCTAGGAAAGGCATGCTCTCTATATCACCTACTGTTCCACCCAATTCGATCAGAACGATATCTACTTCTGTATCTTCTGCGACGTCCCATATCCTCCTGTTGATCTCATCTGTTATATGGGGGATGATCTGAACGGTTTTTCCGAGATATTCTCCAGACCTTTCTTTATCTATGACGCTCCTGTAAACCTTTCCAGTAGTGATGTTGTCTTTCCCGCTTAAATTCACATCCAAAAAACGCTCATAGTTTCCTAGATCTAGATCGACTTCAGTCCCGTCTTCAAGTACGAAGACTTCTCCGTGTTCGAAGGGATTCATCGTTCCTGCATCACAATTCAGATATGGATCGATCTTTATAGCTGTTACAGAAAAACCCTTTGCCTTCAACAATTTTCCAAGAGAAGAGGTCACAACGCCTTTCCCTAAACCTGACATCACTCCGCCCGTGACGAATATAAATTTAGTCATCGTTACACGGGAAAGCAGAAAGAAGCTACAAAGGTTTAAACTTTTGCATCTTAAGATCTTATCATCTTGCTACTTTCACTTAACCCCTCTTCTTTATTTTAAATACCTCTATCCTACATCTAAAGATGTGAGTATCATGGGGAAAAGCGTTCCTACTTTCAGAAAAGAATTGGAAGAGATAGAATCAGAGTGGAAAAATTTCAGAAAGGCACTTCGCTCCGACGAAAAAGAGATGTTCGATGAACTTTTCACCAAGGCGAAAAAGCACGCCTCCGCCGCCCAGTATCAAGGCAATCCAGATCCCATGGAATCAATATTTTTTTCAATAATATTGGAACAGCAGATGGAAATAGACAGGTTGAAGAGGAAAATAGAAGATGAGAGCCGGAAAGTGAACGAAAAAGTTTTGGAGGCTATTGATTGATCTCTACTCCAAAGAGTGTCTTCTATCTTTTCAAAAAATATATATGTTGAGGAAGCATATGAACTTCCAAGATTAGATCGGTGATAAGATGGATTTAGGTACTCCTTTACCATATATAGGTGTTAGAATTTTTGATCTTCTAGTAGCGGCCCTGATACTCGTAGTAGGATTTTTATTGATCAAGTTAGTAGTTTACTCGTTCAAGAAAAGTTTGAAAAAAAGCAGGTTGCCTTCTCTAGTGATAGAATTTCTTGGCAGATTCTTGAGTGCAATTTTTTACATAGTAGTTTTACTAATTGCTGTATCTATAGTGGGTGTAGACGTTGGTTCAGTTGTTTTGGGATTTTCCGCTGTACTAGGATTGATCCTGGGTTTCGGTCTACAGGATACAATGAATAACGTCTTTTCTGGAGTATGGATCGCAGCACTTAGACCGTTGGATATGGACGAAAGGGTCGAGGTCCAGGGCCAAGAAGGTATAGTTACCTCTGTAGGTTTGATGGCGACTGAATTGCTCAAACCTGACAATACGAGGATAACTATCCCTAACAAACTTATCTGGGATGAACCGATAATAAACTATTCTAGGATGCCCGAAAGGAGGATAGATATACCTGTTGGTATAAGCTATGACGGAGACGTCGATAAAGCGGTGTTGGTGGCTCTTGAATTTTTAGAAAGCCACGAAGATGTATTAAATCAGCCTGAACCGCAAGTTTCGGTAACAGATTTAGGAGATTCCTCCGTCAATCTTATGCTTAAAGGATGGACTGACAAGGAAAAATATTGGCAGGTGAGATTTGACCTCACCAAAGGCATCTTCAAAGCTTACAATGAAGCTGATATAGAGATACCCTATCCGCAAAGAGATATTCACATAGACGGAGAGATGATCTCGAAGGAAGAATAGATTGAAGAAAAATCAAAGATTAGCTCACTTAACTACAGAGCCTTGAAGTCTTATCTCTTCCTTAATAGGTTCCCCTGAGATCACTATGAATTTCGATTTTTCATTGCAACCGATAGAGAAGCGACTTTCTTCATCAGGGATGTAAGCCTGATTATCCGATATTGTTTCTTTTTCACTGCCCATAGAATCGATGGTGATCTCTCCATCATACACATATAAAAAACCGCGGTAATTTTCTGGGAACTCTATGGAAGTGAAGCACGCTTCTTCAAGTATGACGTCCTGGTACAGAACAGGTGTATTCGTCTTGACTGGAGAGCCTTCACCTATGATAGTCTTTATCTTGGTTTTACCTTCACGTTTCACTGGTATCTGTTCTGCTGATACTTTCTGGTAACTTGGTTCTGTATCCTTAAGCTCCTTTGGAAGATTGATCCAAAGCTGAAAGCCATGACTTGTTTTATCGCCTACAGGCATCTCTGAGTGCTCTATTCCTTTACCAGCAGTGAATTTTTGTACTCCTCCATCTTCTATCGAAGAGTCGTTCCCCATGTTATCCTTGTGTCTAAATCCTCCTTCGATCATGTAGGTGATCGCTTCAAAACCCGCATGTCGATGCCTGGGAAATCCCGCTTCAGGATCAACAAAGAACTCGTCTAAAAGTACGAAAGGATCATAATGTTCTAAGTCGGAAGAAGGAAATAGTCTTTTAACTTTTGCACCCGCTCCTTCGCTTTTCACTTCTGCTCTCAATAAGTTACCTTCCATATATCTCACTTATACATTTAAAAACAACTATTTCTATATATATTTGAGGGCTCCGAGTAAAATTTTCGTAAGGTCAAACTATATAAATAACACCACTTCTCATCGTGTTAAACAGGAGAATAGAAGACAATGAATAACGACCTACAAAAATTCGACGATATGTCTTTGAACGAAAAGACACTTTCCGCTTTAAAAGGAATCGGATTTGAGGACCCGACAGAGGTACAGAAAAAATCGATCAAGCCAGCTATAGAAGGAAATGATATCATAGTTCAAGCTAGGACGGGCTCGGGGAAGACGCACTCTTTCCTTATACCCATCTTCGAGAAGATAGAAGGAGATAGGGGTGTTGAAGCTATCATCCTCACACCTACCAGGGAACTCGCTCAGCAGGTTGAGAGAGAAGCGAACAAGATCGGAAAGCACCACGGTATAGATACGTTAGCTATATATGGTGGAGCTAGCATCAAATACCAGATCGATCATTTACCTAGAACTTCTTTGGTAGCTGGAACACCTGGAAGAGTTATGGATCTCATGAGGAGAGGCGAACTTGAATTGGACAATATCGACTTTTTCGTCCTTGATGAAGCAGACAGGATGTTGGATATGGGATTCCTAGAGGACATAGAATGGATAATCTCTAGGACTTCTCGAGATAAACAGATAATGCTCTACTCAGCTACGATGCCAGACGAGATAGTGAGACTAGCTAACGAATATATGGAAGATCCAACAGAACTTAAGCTGAGCGAGGACGAGATATCTGCTAAAGGAGTTAAGCAGTACTACATCTCTGTTGGAAGAAAGAACAAGCTTTCTGTTCTATCTTCCCTTTTGGATAGCGAACCTGGTAAGTATCTGATATTCTGTAACACTAGGAAATACACGCAGATACTTTCTGATCGGTTGAATAAACACGGTTATAAAGCACATCCGATGCACGGAGATATGAGCCAATCTGCGAGAACCAAGACTATGAATAAGTTCAAAGGAGGCGATATAGATATACTGGTCTCGACCGATGTCGCTTCGAGAGGTATAGACGTCGAGAATATAACTCACGTAGTCAATTACGATATACCGAAGTACGAGAAGGACTATGTTCATAGAATAGGGAGGACAGGCAGACTGGGAAAAGAAGGTAAAGCTGTTACTCTAGTCACTAGAGATGAAATGGAATTTCTCGACAGGATAGAAGAGTTTATCGAAGATGAACTCGAACACCTTAGACTGGAATCAGAAGGAAAAGTCGATCATAAGATCGATTACGATCACCACTCTAATGTTTATGGAATGGTAACCTTCAGGTTCAAAGTCGATGAGAAGACAAGCAGATGGAAAGTCGGTAAGAAGGTTCAGAAACACGGTATCAGCCACGATGAGATAGAAGTGAAAAACCTAGAAGAAAAATCCGGTGAAATTGAAGTGGTCCGCTCTAAAGCAGAAAAAATACCAAAAATAGATTATTTCGATGAAGTAGAATTGGTGGAAAGAGAACCAAGGGGAAGATAGGCACAAGTCCTTATCTTCTCTCCCATAATTTTTATCACTTGATAGAAAGGTTTATCGTATCGCAGTTCCGGCAGTATTCCATCCTCATCTTTTCATAATCTAGTGGTTTTTCGAGCATCTCATCTTCATCCAAAACAGTATTGAGCACTGTGATGATGCTTTCATGTGCTTCACTGTCGCCCCAGGAGAATTGTAGGACTTTCATAGTTTCGTCGCAATCTTTGCAGTTAGATTCTAACTGAGTACCTTCGAGATATTTTTTCAAAGCTTCCTCTGACATAGTATATAATTTTCTTCCTACTATTTTTAATTTTTCTGTGATCAAAGAAAAGAGGATGTCAAAAAAGGTAAATTTAATACTCATTTCTTCATACTGTAGAACACAAATTGAGACAAACACAAAAAAATATATACTCCCAACTCATTACTAATCATGGTAAAATGTTAGAGACAATAGCGCTCGTGGTTGGGCTGGTTATTTTAACGGTGGTCTTTTTGGCACTATTTGGCTTAGTTGGACTAGGAGCACTAGTGCTTTTAGGAATAGTAGGAGCGATCTTATTCGGCTACGGGCTGATAGAGGGAGTACTAGGCGGACTACCTCAAATTGATCTAGTACTTCAGATAGTTGGTCTTTAAGGTTAAGTAATAACTAGAAACCTTCAAATACAAAAACTCCTTATTTTTATTTATCAACCCTATATATGAGTTTTACCTATTTTATAACGAATAGTATTTCTTGCTCACATCGATAGGTATAGATGCTATCTGAATTTATTGTTTTAGAGGTGTTTCAATGAGAATACAAATCAATAATAATATATATCTTATACACGATGTATGAGATGATAGGATGTTACCCTTGATTCTGCTAGCAGTAGGGCTCCTGCTACTAGTGATAGCTATAGTAGCCATCTTTGGGTTAGTAGGAATGGGAATAAGTGTTATCTTGTGGATGTTATTTTTTATCATAGTAGGTGTCGGTGTTATCGAATTTATCTTAGGCGGACTGCCTCAAATTGAACTAGCTTTACAGATGTTATGGATATAAGGGCAAATACAATAGCATTGAATTAAGGTTTCATGTAAGATCATCTTGATATAAGATCTCTACTTTGATAAGCCATTTTTTAGAGACTAGTTAGCATGGATAGAATTTCAGCTGAGGTCAACGGGCTTCAATCCTTAGTCACTAATCTAATGAGTTATTAGGCTCATACAATATTTTTTAGAGGGAGATATTGGTCGAGTGACAAAAATGTTTTATATAATCGATTATAGTATTAGTGTAAAGTTATGATGATCTGCTTTGGGTGAGTAAGAACTGTATTTGAGGACAGGGGATGAGCATGGAAAAATGTTTGGCTATATGTTTCGTGTTTCTGTTAGTGATGAGTGTCTTTGGCTCGATCGGTGGTTCTTCTGACCCCACTAACGAAGATAGATCTTTGGGTCTTGGAAGAGAAGAAACTTTGACTTCTAGATTGGGTCTTAATTCTGGTGATGACCCTACCATGTACGTATTGGTGAATTCTACTGTTTATGAGCCATTGGAGGATGAGCTCGGAAGATACAAGGAAGATGTAGAAGATATGGAGGGTTTGGAAGTAGAAATCATTGAGAACACATATACTGATCCAAGCGAGATCAGGAACTTCCTTCAGGAAGGTTACGAAAATGATGGTTTAGAAGGGGTGTTCCTGATCGGAAACTTACCCCATGCCGAATTCGAGATGTCTGATCATCCTGGATACCCTGATGGTTATTCTAGATTTCCTATAGACCATTACTACACCGACTTGGACGGTACCTGGGAAGATACGAACAACAGCGGAGTTTATGACGAACATCTTCCAGGAGATGGTGATCTAGACCCTGAGATATGGCTCGGCCGGCTAAGCATGAAGACGGATTGGGCAGATGAGATAGAACTCTACAAGAATTATTTTGAAAAAGTTTACCAGTATAGGAGAGGGAACTTGAGTGTTGAAGACAAATCTTTACTGTATATAGACGATGATTGGATACCCTGGACAGAGGAGTACAAACAGGGTCTTCTCAGACTTTATGATGATGACAACGTTACTTTGATAAATGATCCGGAAGACACCACAGCCGATGATTACAGGGAAAGAGTTCAGGAAGGATACGAGTGGATACAGATTCATTGCCATGCCAATGAATCAGCGAAAAGACACGCCTTCAGATATCTAGGCGGTCCTAAAGGCAGTGGAGGTGATTTTACTTCTGAGGATCTTTATGAAGACGGTCACGACTCTCTTTTCCAGAACGTATTTACCTGTGGATCAGCGGATTACACCGTTCCCAATTACTTGTGTGGATGGTACGTTTTGACAGAAGACCACGGATTGGCAAATGTAGGTAGTAGTCAAGCCGGTTCGATGCTCGAGTTTGAAAACTATTACGAACCTCTGTCCTATGGAAGTACATTGGGAGAAGCGATGCAGGACTGGTGGATAGAGACTGTTGAAGATGACTTTGAAAGTAGAACTTGGTTCTACGGTATGACTACGATAGGTGATCCTACTTTGTCAGTAGTTGATGAAGAGGATTTAGAAGAATATGAATTGACGGTAGATATAGAGGGAGAAGGCGAAGTAGAGATCGATCCTGATCAGGAGAAGTACTTTGAGGGATTGGAAGTAGATTTAAAGGCGATTCCTGAGGATGGATGGAGTTTCATGGAATGGACCGGAGATCATGAAAGTAGGGAAGAAGAGATAACGTTGGTGATAGACGAAAATAAGAGTTTGACCGCTCACTTTAGAGAGATGGAGTATGAAATATCTGACTGGGTAGAGCTCTACAATATGAGATACGATCTAGAAGGAGATTATACTTTGATGAATGACCTAGACGAAAATACCGACGGTTATGACGAGCTGGCTTCAGAGGAGGCAAATAAAGAAAACGAATTCGATGATCGATTAGGATGGCATTATGGTAATGATGCAGGAGATCGATTTGAGCTGAGTTATACACCACTAGACGAGATCCTCGTTTCAGAAGACACCGATGATGGATCTGAAGTAGAAGTGGAGATCATCGATGCCGAGAAAGGCACTATAGAACTGAAAGAAGATACTGAGGGTTATCTGTATGTTGAATATAGAACAGTTGATGAGATAGCTTTGGGCTGGGATCCGATAGAAGATTTCGCTGGAACTTTTGATGGAGGAGATCATGAGATCAAGGATTTATACATCTTTAGACCGGACGAAATACGGGTAGGACTCATTGGGTCTACTAGCTCTAAAGCGGAAATAAACGAAGTAAATCTGATAGACGCTAGAGTTATCGGGAGAGGGAGTGTTGGCGGCTTGGTCGGTTATAACCTTGAAGGTACGATCGTTAACTCCCATGCAACAGCAACAGTTACCGGCGAAGGTAATATAGGTGGACTAGTGGGACAGAACTTTTATGGCTCAATTTTAGGTTCATATGCCACGGGAGACGTAAGCGGAACAAGTTTTGTAGGCGGGCTCGTTGGATGGAACTTAGGAGGCATGGTGGATAACTCATCTGCTACGGGTGACTTGAACGGAGAAAGATGGGTGGGCGGACTCTTAGGAAGTAACGCCCACTTAGCCACCTTAAAGAATTCCTACGCCGAGGCGGATGTGAGCGCAGAGATAAACGTAGGAGGTCTCGTTGGAGATAATTTAGGGACTCTTGAAAACTCGCACTATAATATAGAAGAAGTTGAAATCAACGACGGAAATTACATCACCTTGGGTGGATTGTTTGAAGAACAGTTTGATGATTGGATAGATGATAAAGAGTTGGACATAGAGGATTACAGTGAGACACTCATTCCTTCTGATGACAGCTATGAGATAGAAGATGTTCAGGGGGTCAAAGATCTACTAGGATTCGCCTGTAGAGAAGAGTATGAGTTTAGATTATCTGAAGATATAGACCTTTCAGATGAGCCTAACCTGCACATACCTTATCTACGAGCGGACTTTGATGGTAACCATCACACCATTTCAAATCTAAAGATAGATTTACCTTTTGCTGAAAGAGTAGGTATGTTCGGACGACTCGATGAAGGCGCTGATGTCTCAAATGTAACCGTGATAGAAGCCGAAGTGAATGGAGTTAACGCCGTAGGAGCGCTCGTGGGGTATAACCATCATGGAACAGTTAAGAACTCATCCGTCAGCGGAGACGTGAGCGGGGAACATGTAATTGGCGGGCTAGTGGGATATACTCGTTCTGGCACAGTGGAGAACTCGTCTGTAACAGGAACCGTAAGTGGTAACGGAAGTATAGGCGGTCTTATTGGAATGAACTCTCGGGGTACGACTAGATATTCATACTTTTCAGGGAAGGTGAGCGGAGAGAGTAGGAGTATAGGTGGATTGATCGGTCGTCAAATGTTTGGTGAAGTTTCAAAATCCTGGGCAACAGGAGAGGTGAGTGGAGGGGAACGCATAGGCGGACTGATTGGTCAAAATTTTGGTGGGGTTTCAAAATCATATTTTACTGGTGAAGTTAGTGGAAGCGATCTTGTAGGAGGACTAGTGGGTCATAACGACGGATTGGTGTTTAATTCGTATGTGATTGGAGATGTTAGCGGAGATTCAAGTGTAGGTGGGCTGGTTGGAGAGATTACACATGCAGGAGTGAAAAACTCGTATGCTGTAGGAGAGGTGAACGGTGTAAACCGTGTAGGAGGACTAGTGGGATTTTCTAGAGCACCTGATGCTCCTGTAATTGACTCTTTCTGGGATGTTGATGCTTCTGGAATTGATACAAGTGATGGAGGTACTGGTAAAACCACCGCCGAGATGAAAGATGTTGCGACCTACACTGATACAGATACTGAAGGATTGGACGAGCCCTGGGATTTTGTAGATGATCCTAATGATGATGAAAGTGATGAAGACATATGGGATATGGATCAAGAGATCAACGATGGTTATCCATTCTTGGCGTGGGCAGTGAGCGAATTGAAGATAGACGTAGAGGGTGAGGGTAGTGTAGATATTGATCCAAACCAAGACAAATACATCAAAGGTACAACTGTTGATCTAACAGCAGATCCAGATGAGGGATGGAAATTCGTCGAATGGGCAGGAGACTACGAAAGTGAAGAAGAAGTGATAACTATAGTGATGGATGAAGATAAAGAGATCACAGCGGTGTTCGAAGAGGATGAAGACGATAAAGATTATGAGGATGTCATTGATAGAATTAGAGAAATACCAGGGTTCACGTCAACTCTTCTATTATTGGCAGTGGTCATAGCTACGGAGATATACAGAAAAAAGAAATTGTGAGGGATGATCAACGGATGAATTAAATAATTTATCTAAGAATAAATTCATAGCTAATTGTTTACCGTGACCTATTCCTCCTTTTTCCATTATTTTTTGATAATTCATCTAGTTTTAGCGAGAAAAATAGGTTTACAGACAAGGGTAGATTAGTTTGTTCTAAAAAGCTCGTAGCGAGGTTCTTCTAAATAAACACAGATGATTTGAGTTATTAACTATCCAATTACTCGATTTTACGTGTAAATGGAATTAAGCCACTGGCGGGAATTGAACCCGCGATCTATTCCTTACCAAGGAATCGCTTTGCCCCTAAGCCACAGTGGCATATTGTGCCTTTTAACAATCTCTTCTTACGAGCAATCAATATTAATGTTTTTCGTTTGGGTTTTTCTTCCAAATTAGCAGAAGACTTAAATCTAGAAAAGAAATGAAAGTGTCAATAAATAAGATATATCATCCTACAATAATATAGGGTTTTGTATATGGAAAAAAAGAAGAAGTTCATCGTACTAGGTGTGTTAATCTCTTTCGGGATGATAAGCTTCTTTCTTGATGCTTATCTAGCTAATTTTATAACTACAATCAGGTTTTCTCCGCTTAGCAATTTTTTAAAATTATTAGAAAACTTCACGGTTGAGTTAGTAGGGAGTATTTTGTTATTTTTGGTATTTTCAGTGATATTCTGGAAAAAGAATAAAGAAAAATATATTATATTTTTATTTTTATCTATGTTTATCGCCGGTTTGTTCTCGATCGTAATTCAGCAAGCGTTTGCTAGACCTAGACCGTCTGATATAAAATTGATAGAGATAAAGATTGATATCTGGAGATATTCTTTCCCGAGTGGTCATACCGCTGTAGCTTTTTCAGCGGTTCCGATATTCATAAAAGTCCTTCCAAAGTTCAAAATGATGTGGATATCTTTAGCCTCTTTGGTTGGATTTTTTAGACTTTACGTTGGTGCACATTATTTGAGTGACGTGGTTTTTGGGTGCATTTTGGGTTGGGTAGTAGGTATCTCGGTATTGAATTGGAAGAAAATAAAGGAACATCAGGAGATCAAACGACATGTTTTCCACGCGACCCTAGGTGTATTTTTAGTGGTAATGGTTTATCAAAGTATAATGGTCTCCCTAGGTGGTAGTACACCTTTTTCTGTGTTTTTTTTCTTACCTCCTATATCAAGAGTGTTTTTCTTTTTCATAGTTATAGGAGTGATCTTAGTGATGATCTCTAGAGATCATCAGATTCCTGTCATCGAATGGTTCTTGAATGTATTCGAAAGATCAAATGTGAGGAGTAAATTTCCTGGTAAAGGTTGTTTTTTCTTCTTTCTAGGTGCGTTTGTAGTTTCGTTATTCTTTGAAAGGAACGTGATCGCTGCATCATTGATCATATTGGCTGTAGGTGATCCAACATCCCACTTCGTTGGAGCAAATTTTGGAAGAGTTAAACATCCGTTAAGCGATGTTAAAAACATTGAAGGGAATATAACCGGCGCGATTCTAGGTGGTATAGGTGCATCTATATTCGTTCATCCTATTTTGGCATTCACAGCGGCCTTCATAGCTATGTTTATTGAGGGAATTTCCCTAACTGGCTGGAAAGAAATGATCAATGAGGATAATCTCATAATACCTTTGGTCTCCAGCTTAGTTATATTCAGTATGAAACATTTTTTATTTTGATAAATCTAAAGGACTTCATTGCCTTTTTTCTGTAGTATATTATCCACCACATCAAATCGTGTAGGTATGTTAGAGAAGTGCGGGGGAAGGGATTTGAACCCTTGGAGGCCTACGCCACAAGGTCCTAAGCCTTGCCCCTTTGGCCTAACTCGGGTACCCCCGCTTGTAGATATTA
>SL_8KL_010_SEDDRAFT_10003270_pt1 | contig 13424 bp, 15 predicted proteins | sample SodLakKL_010_SED_4_FD_11160 | JGI IMG/M metagenome (IMG submission 11160) | reverse complement strand
CGGGCGTCGTCGACGAGCCGGCGAAACTGCGAAGGTGTGTGCATGGTCGAGCCGANCAGGCGTCGGCGGTGGAGGTAGAGCTGTCGCAGGTCCAGTGACACGACAGGGTCGGCGACCGCCCCGCAGGTGACCCACCGGCCACCGGTCGCGAGTAGCGGGAAGAGCTGTTCGAACGCCCACCCGCCGACGACGTCGGCCACGACCGCGATCGGCCCTGCTGCGGCCTGCCGGATACGGTCGGCTACCGGGTCCTCGTCCCGTGCCACGACCTGGCTCGCCCCGGCGTCGCGGACGGCCGCCGCGTGGTCCGCGCTCGTCAGGGCGATCACCCTGGCACCCCGCGCGCGGGCCAGCTGCACCAGCGCCAGCCCGACGCCGCCCGAGGCGCCGGTGACCAGCACGGTCTCCTCGGCACGGACCTGCGCACGCTCCAGCATGCCGGTGGCGGTGCCGTAGGCGATCGGCAGGCAGGCCAGCTGCTCGTCGCTCAACGGCGAGTCGGTTACATCGTGGGCCTGGTCGACGGCGATGGCGACGTACTCGGCGAACCCGCCGTCCAGCTCGGAGCCCAGCACGGCCTCCAGCGTCGGCTCGTCGGTGCCGGGGTCGCTGTCGCCGCCGTCACCGCCGTCGTCACCGCCGTCGTCACCGCCGCCGTCACCGCCGCCGTCACCGCCGCTGCCGTCGGCGTAGCGCGTCGGATCGAGGAGCACGCGGCGTCCGACGATCGCCTCGTCCGCCTCATCACCGACCGCGGTGACCACCCCGACGACGTCGCCGCCCTGGATGCGCGGGAAGTCCAGTGGCACGCCCTGCCAGCCCGCCACGGCGTGCGGATCGTCCGCACGGCCATAGGCGCCTTCCCGCGTCCACAGGTCGGTGTTGTTCACCGCGGCCGCAGTCACCTGGACCAGCACCTCGCCCCGGCCGGGACGGGGGATGGGAACGTCGTCGCGGACCTCGAGCTGCTCCGGACCACCGTGCCCCGTGAGCACCGCTGCGAGCATGTGCTGTCGTGTCATGACGATCCTTCACCTCGTCGCTGCATGTAGGTGCTGAAGGCATGGTCGCTGACCGCGCGGTCCAACGCACGCGAGGCCACGGAGCGACCGTCCGCGGGTGCTGACGTCGCGGCGGTGAGGTCACTACCGTGGTGGACATGGACACCATCGGCCTGCTCATCGATGCCTTCCACCGGCTTCCTCCGCTCGTCCGACACCTCGCCGACGGGGCCGACGACCACCTCCTGCACACCCGCCTCGACGACGAGGCGAACCCGCTCGCCTGGCTGCTGTGGCACACGATCCGGATCCAGGACGCCCAGGTCGCCGAGCTCGTCGGGCGTGCCGAGGTGTGGACCGCGGAGGGCTGGTTCGACCGGTTCGGGCTGCCGCTCGAGCCCGAGGACCATGGTTACGGGCACGGGCGCGAGCAGGTGGCCAGCGTCCGCGTCGCCGACCCCGGGCTGCTGGTTGGCTACCAGGACGCGGTCATGGCGATGGTCGACAGCTACCTCGCCGAGGTGGACGACGGCGAGCTCGCCCGGATCGTCGACCACGGCTACGACCCGCCGGTGACCGCCGGGGTCCGGCTGGTCAGCATCCTCGGCGATGCGTTCCAGCACCTCGGCCAGGCCGGCTACCTGCGCGGGATCCTCGAGCGGTCGCGCTGAGCCTCTCGCTGGCCGGCGCCGGTCGTGCGCGGCTGGCCGCCCGGCCGTCCGCGGGGTGGCCAGCCGGTCACGGATGGCCGGGAAACTGCCCCGCTCTGCCCTACATCGAGGTGGTGGGGCGCTGTGCCGGACAGCCGCGACCGCGCGGCCACCCCGCGCTGCCGGCGCGAACGACGCCGCGACCGACAGCGGCCCGACGGCGCGACCGCGCGGCCACCCCGCGCTGCCGGCGCGAACGACGCCGCGACCGACAGCGGCCCGACCGTGGCCCACACCGCTACCGGTGGCGGCCGGCGCCCAGCTCCCCGGCCCGTTGGAACACCGCGTCGAGCATCTCCTCGGTCAGCCGACCGGTGAAGGTGTTCTGCTGGCAGATGAGCTCTGGTCGCAGGGTCTGGCGCAAGAGGCCCTGAAACGCCAAGATTCTGCGGTTCTTGGGTCGTGAGTCAGCCAACTCGTCAGCCATCCGCGAGCCTTCGAGGCTCCCTACCGCCAGCACCCGATGACGGACCTGCGGTGGCGGGGTGAGATGCCGCGGTCAGGCTTGCTCGATCGGTAGGGACCGGAGTCTCACACGCTCGCGCCGTGGCCGGCCTCTGCGAGGTGATCGGCCAACCGGTGCTGGATCGCCTCGTCGAGCAGGAACCTCACGCGCTGTGATCGAGCGCGATCGTGCGCTGGTCGACGTGGGCCGTGGCGAACCGCAGCGCCTCGCGGACGTCGTCCGCGGTGAGCTGTGGGTACTCCTCGAGGAGTTCGTCGCTGGTCGTCCCGTCTGCGACCATCCGAACGATCATCGCCAACGGGATGCGGGTTCCACGGATGCACGGGACTCCCCCCATGATCCGGGGGTCCACGCTGATCCGTTGGAAGGCCATGGAGCCAGGGTACGAGACCGGGGGTTCGGGGCCTACGGGCGGCGCCATGGGCGCGCCTTCCAGGGGTGGCTACGTGCCGGCGCGGAACGCGCGGTCGAGCGTGGTCCGGATCAACTCAGCGGCTGGCTCGTCGCCCGGGACGCCCGAGCTGAGAATCGCTGATCCCCAGGTGTGGCGCAGCGTGTGCGGGGACGTGCCGGTCGGCAGCTCGAGAGCGCGGACGACTCCGCGGAAGCGGCGTTGCACGTTGCGGATCGACGGGTAGGTACCACGCTGCGTCGGGAACAGCGCATCTGTCTCGATCCAGGTGGCGGCCAGGAGCCGCCGCTCTACCACGAGCTTGCGGTGAGTCCGGAGTAACCGCTCCAGACGGTCGGTGACCGGGACATCGCGGAGCCCTCGTTCGCTCTTGGGTGGCCCGAAGGACCGGTCGGACAGCAGAGTCCGCCGCACTCGGAGGAGGCCGGCGTCGAGGTCGAAGTCATGGTCGGCGAGCCCGAGCGCTTCACCGAGGCGCAGGCCGCCGAGCGCCATCGCGCCCCACAGCGCTGCATCTGTCGTACCGGCGGAATGCGCAAGGATGCGATCGACCTGGTCTGGTGACAGGATGGCAACGGCGAAGCGCGTCTGGCGCGGTAGCTGAGCGCGGGTCACCGGGTTGGCAACCACCGCGCCTTCTCGAACGGCGAGGTCCAGCATCAGCCTGAGCACCTGGGCGACCTTCGCCACGCTTGCGGGCGCGAGCCCATCGGCCAGCATCGCTTGGCAAGCGCGCTCGACGTGGCCCGGCGTCAGCTGCGCAAGGCTTACCGCTCCCAGGCGACCGACAACGTGGACGCGGGTGAGGCGTTCGTAGCTCGCTGCCGTGGTCGCACGCAGGTCGCCGAGGGCATCTCGGCGGTAACGGACGTGCTCCAGCCACCGCTCGGACCACTGCGCGACGGTGACGCGTGCGTCGACGTTGACAGCGCCCCGGTCGAGTTGGTCACGGAGGATGCGGAGTCGTTCGGCAGCCTCGCGCCTCGTCGATGCAGTGATGGTGCGGCGCATGCGTTTGCCCGTGGCGGGGTCACGGCCGATCTCGAGTACGGCGAGCCACTTGTCGTCACCGGCGCGCTGGAAGATCGAACCCTCGCCGTGACCTCGCCGACTTCCCACGTGTCTGCCTCGACCTGGAGGCGTCTGGCATACCAGGGCTCCCCGTCGAAGGTGGGACCCAAGGGCGCTCGATCTGTGGACAAGCTTCGCTGTGTGTCTCGCCGAGCGAGACGAGACCCGATAGCACCACCGAGGTGGTCCGCTTCCTTGCCCGATCGCAGCCGTGAGTTCGATCGCCGACTTGTCGACGCCATGGCGTCCAGACCGCTTCGCCGTCGGCGCCCCGTCCGGGGAGGCAGAAGCGGGAAGCGGCGATGCGGGAACGCGGTCCTTCGGAGGCCGAGGTCCGTACTGCCGCGCCGGCATAGCTTGGGTAAGGAGTAACGGGTGTTCTTGCTGATGCAAGCCCTTGGCTGGAGGCTCGATCTATCGGTTCCAGGCTCGCAGGATGCGGGCCATGAGCCGGAAGGGGGCGCTGCGGGCGCGGGAGGTGGCCTGGTCGATGCTGCCGGCGAGGTGGAGGTCGAGTTCGGGGCAGTGGAACAGCCAGGTTCCGGTCACGCCGGCGTGGCCGACGAGGGTGACGGGCCGATGGCCGGGAGCGATGAGCCGGTTGACGGAGAAGATCCAGGTGCCGAGCCCGTAGCGGTTCGGGATCATGTTCCGTACCAGGTTCGACCTTTCCAGGAACAGGTCGGCGGTGTCGGGCCGTTCGAACAGCTCCCCGGCGAGTAGTGCCTGTTGGAAGCGCAGCAGGTCACTGGTGGTGGAGACCAGGTCGTTGCTGGACTCGAGCATCCTCGGCAGCTCGACGGGCCGGTCCTTCACGCACACGGGCGCCGGCGGATCGCCAGCCACGGCCGGACGCGAGCGGCCAGGCAGCCAGGTGTGATCGAGCCCCACTGGAGTGAGAATCCGTTCGGTCAGCAGGGCCGCATAGGGCCGGCTGGCGGCAGCTTCAACGATCGCGATGAGCAGTTGGAAGCCGGTATCGGAGTACCGGGCGCGTTGACGATCGGCGGCGAGGTCCTGTGGGGCGAAGTGCGGTGTGTGCTCCTCTCGGACCATGCGGAGCACGTCATCGAAGTCCCACGCGCGGTCCTGCCCCGCGGCGAGGTCATGGAACAGGCTCGCCCGGCCCGTGTTGGGCTTGTCCCAGTAGTCAGGCAGCCCGGAGGTGTGGCTGAGCAGGTGCCGGATCGTGATCTCCGGTGTGTGGTCGACGCCGTCGAGCACGTGCAGCCCGTCGGTCTGCTCGGCAGGGAGGTGCTCGACCAGCCGGTCGTCGAGGCCGAGCTCGCCCCGTTCGGATGCTTGTAGCACCAGCGTCGCGATGAACCGTTTGGTGACGCTGGCGATGAAGAACGGCGTGTCGGGCGCCGGTGGTGCGCCGCCGACGTCGGCCGCACCTGCGGCACCGCTCCACCGCTGGGTGCCGTCTCCGGAGGCGACCGCGACCATTGCATGGTGGAGACCGCCCCGCCTCACGGTTGCTTCGAGAAGGTCGGTCAGCCGGTCGTCGACCTCCTGGCCAACGCGGTTGTCGGGGCTCGTGAGCGTGGCGGCGGACTTCCCCGGTGCCATCGGATCCTCCTGGTCCGACGTCGACGGACATGCCGGTAGGGCCATGAAGTTCAGCAGACACGGCAGGCGGGTCCCAGAGGCGAAGATCCCGACACTGCACCCCCACCGATGACGAGCGCACCCCGGTGGGCCGGATGGCCGGGTCGCCCTTGCCGGCGAAGTCGAACGCGGCGGGAGCGCCATCCCGACCAGCCAGGCCGCTCACCCCGCACATCCTTGATGACGTACTCACTGGCGGGCTCGACAGCACCGCTCGGGTGTACAGAGCAATCGTCGTGTCGAGCTACGTCGTGGCGCTGGCCCACGGCGGGATCTGGCCACCGGAAGGAGGCAGCGGGCTGTCCCGCAACCTTCCGCTCCTCGCTGTGGTCCTGCCGCCGGGCATGCTGTCGTGAGCAGACGGCGGCAGGACCCTGTGAGCCGTCGCCGTCGCGGGTCGAGACCGGCGACGGTCAGCTCTCTCGCTCGGTCTCGAGATGTCTGACGTGATGAGTAACGGCCGCATGGGGATCGACAAGCGCCACGGTCCTGACTGCGGTCCTTGCGAAGGACCGCCTTGCAAGCGGTTCGGGCTGCGCTCCGGAACCGTGCTGGTGGAGGGACGGTTGCGATCGTTGCCGGACCAGGTCATACTCCATGGTATGACTCACAAGGTTGGCCCCAAGGGGCAGGTTGTCATCCCGAAGGACCTTCGCGACGTGCTCGGTATCGAGCCCGGCGACGAGGTCACCTTCTGGCGTGACGGCGACCATGTCGCCGTCCGGTCGGTGCGTTCCACACGGCCGCTGCGAGGACGGTTCGCCGGTAGCGCACTCGTCGACGAGCTTCATCGCGAGCGTGCGGCCGACCGCGCACGCGAGGACCGCCGGTGACGGTCGTCCTCGACTCCTGGGCGGTGCTTCGCCTGCTCGAGGGCACGGAGCCCGCTGCCTCGCGCGTCCAGGCCGAACTCGAGGGCGACAGCAGGCCGGTGATGAGCTGGATCAACCTGGGTGAGGTCTTCTACGTCGTCCGGCGGCTGCACGGGCACGAGGCGGCCGAGTCGGTCGTGCGTGACCTACGGCCACAGCTGGACCTTGATCTGCCCGATGCGACCCGGGTCCTTCAAGCCGCCACCATCAAGGCGGACCACGCCATGGCCTACGCAGACGCCTTCGCCGCTGCGACCGCACTGGCCCACCAAGCCCCCCTGCTCACCGGTGACCCGGAACTGCTGCTGGCTGGCGCACCATGGGCGCACGAGGACCTGCGCAACAGCTGATGCGCCCGACCCGGAAGCTTCGAGCGCCATGGAGCGCGTCCACTGACCCACGGCCCCACCCAGAACGATGTCCGGGCGCGGTGACGTTCGTCACTCGACACGTCTTGCGACCTCAGGGCGAAGGAGGCGGCTGGTCGCGGTACGGGAGTTCGGTCAGGAGGTCGAGGTCTGCGAGGCGCAGCGTCGGCCGAACTCGCTGGGCTTTCGTTGTCGCCCTCTCGGTCGGTGCGGGATCGGGGGTCTCCTCAGCCTCCTGCGCTGACGGCTCGCTCGTCGGTGGCCTCGGGGCATCGGACGGCCGGGCCCGTCGAAGGTCGTTGCGGAGGAGGCGGGCGAGTTCGTCCGCGACGGAGCGGTTGGCCTGGATCGCTCGGATGCGGAAGGCCTGCCACGTCGCGTCGTCGATGTTGACGCGGGCGGTCTGCTGCTCGCGCTGGTTCATGTCCGTGCCTCAGCTGAGCTCTGCGCGTCGACGCGTGGACCGGTCGCACCAGGGTGCAAGTCTGTGCCTGGACTGGGGGCCTCACGGGAGTTGGGCCGAAGGTGTTCGCTGGTCTGCTGTCCGGGGTGGCAGCGATCGACTATCCGGACGGTGTCGGAGGTCGGCCGTCGATACGGGGGACTGCTGATGGGCCGATCAGCGTGGTCGGATCGAGCGAGATGCTCGCGGGAGTCGCTGGCGAGTCGGTCCTTGCGAGCGAGGTCGGACGCGCACACCTTGGTCTCGCCCTGGGTGTTCCTGGACGCGAGTCGGTTGATTGCGTCCCCGGGGATCCTGATGGCTCGGCCGATTCGGACGCTCGGGATGGCGTGGCTGGCGACGAGCTCGTAGAGCAAGGACGTGGTCGTGCCGAGGTACCCGGCGGCCTCGGCGACGGTGAGCAGGCGTGGTGGAGGAGGGATCGTTGAGCGCGGAATCGTGGTCTCCTGGACGGCATCGTGGCGTGAGCCGAGCCGGTGCTCTGCTTCGGCCCGGTGGGCTCACTTGTCCACACGTCGCTCACCACTTGCTCACGACAGCCGGGGGGCGCATCTCTCCATGCTCGGTTTCGCTCACGAGCGCGAGGCCGTCCTAGCTGCCCGGATCCGCCGCGATCTCGCGTGCGCGCAGCAGCACCGCGTCGAGCATCTCCTCGGTCAGCCGACCGGTGAAGGTGTTCTGCTGGCTGACGTGGTAGCTGCCGAGGAGCACCCGGCCGTCGGGTAGCACCACCTCGGCGCCGTGACCGAAGCGGGGCTTGCGGCTCGACCAGCCGGTGTGGCGCAGCACCGCATCCCACGCGAAGCCGCCGAGGGCCACGGCGACCCGCCACGGGAGCAGCTCCAGTTCCGCGGCGAGGTAGGGCGCACAGCGGTCGCGCTCGGCCACGCTCGGCCGGTTGTCCGGTGGTGCGCACCGCACGGCGGCCGTCACGTAGGCGCCGGCGAGCTCCAGGCCGTCGTCACGGGCGATCGACGCGGGCTGGTTGGCGAACCCGGTGCGGTGCAGCGAGGCGAACAACCAGTCACCCGAGCGATCCCCGGTGAACACCCGCCCCGTGCGGTTGGCGCCGTGGGCGGCCGGTGCCAGGCCGACGATCGCCACCGCGGCTCCGAGGTCGCCGAAGCCCGGCACGGCGCGGCCCCAGTAGGTCTGCTCGGCGTAGGCGGCGCGGCGCTCGCGGGCCACCTCTTCCCGCCAGGCGACCAGCCGGGGGCAGGCACGGCAGGCGATGACGGCCTCGGAGACGGCCTCGAGGTCGGGGAACCGTGGTGCGGTCGGGGCGGCCATGGCCACAAGGCTACGCAGGTGGCCGTCCACCGGGCGCCGAACCTGCGAACCTGCAGGGTGCAGCGGTCCGCACGGGTGGCTGCGATGCGAGCAGGAGCGACGACGTGGCGACGTGGCAGGTGTGGCTGATCGGACTGGGCACGGTCTCGGCGATGATGGTGGTGACCTGGGTCATCAGCGTGGTCCGCAAGGATGCGAGCATCGTGGACCGGGTCTGGGGGCTGGCCTTCGTCGTGGCGGCGTGGACCTACGCGCACTTCGCCGACCCGCCGACGGCAAGGACCTGGCTGACCCTGGCCCTGGTCACGATCTGGGGCCTCAGGTTGTCCGGCTACATCACCTGGCGCAACTGGGGCCACGGCGAGGACAAGCGCTACCAGGCGATGCGCCGCCGTAGCCCCGACAGCTTCGCGGTACGCAGCCTGGTGACGGTGTTCCTGCTCCAGGCGGTGCTGGCGTGGTTCATCTCCCTGCCGCTCCTGGCCGCGACGCTGTATGGCGCGCCCGAGGGGCTGATCTGGTTGGACTACCTCGCCGTCGCGGTGTGGCTGGTCGGGTTCGCCTTCGAGGCCGGTGGCGATTGGCAGCTCTCACGCTTCCTCGCCGACCCGAGCAACCGGGGCAAGGTGATGGACCAGGGTTTCTGGCGCTATACCCGTCACCCCAACTACTTCGGCGACACCGTGGTGTGGTGGTCGTTCTTCCTGCTGGCCCTGTCGACCGGCGCGTGGTGGACCGCCGCCGGGTCGATCGCCATGACGTTCTTCATCGTGAACGTGTCAGGGGTGGCGCTCACGGACAAGAACATGGCCAAGGGCGGTAGCAGGCGCGAGGGCTACGACGAGTACGTCCGCCGCACCAACGCCTTCATCCCGGGACCGCGCAAGCCCTGAACGGTCCCTGCGGTACCGTTGCCCAGCGGTGAGGAGGTGGGTGTGGAGGCGGTGACGGGGCAGGAACGCCCCTTCGAGCTGGATCGGGCGACGTGGCAGAAGCTCGTCGACCATGCATGGGCCGACTTCCCTTACGAGGTCTGTGGCCTGCTCGGGACGCAGCCCGATGGGTCGCACCGGCACTACCCGATCGACAACACCGAGCGGTCCGTCACCACCTACACCATGGACGGCAAGCAGTTGCTGAAGGCCATGCGTGAGATCGAGGACGAGGGGTGGGAGTTGGCCATCTACCACACCCACACCCACACCCGTGCCTACCCCTCCGCCACCGACATCCGGCTCGCCGCCTACCCGGAGGCCACCTACCTGATCGTGACCCTCCAGGACCGTGATCACCCCGACATCCGCGCCTTCCGCATCCGGGATGGCGAGGTCACCGAGCGGCCGCTCCTGCTCCGCGACCAGCAGGTGGCGTGATGGCCTGGCCGATCATCGCCCGGCGCGCGCTGAAGTACACGCCGATCGCCCTGGAGGCTGCCCGGCAGCTGGACCGTCAGCTGCGGCCGCACGTGCTCGCCTACGGCTCCGCGCGGGACGTGGACGGTTTCGTGGCGAGGTGGACCGCCACCGACGGGGTGCACTGGGTCGTGTTCCCGGACGAGACCGCGGCACCGCTGCGCGCCTTCCCGCCGCTCAGCGAGACGGAGCTCGTGGTGGTCGACGAGCAGCTCGATCGTGGGACGCTCAGGCACCACGCCGAGCTACCGGAGGCCCGGGTCAAGGAGAGGGGGTCGAAGCTCGCGACCGTGCCCTCGAGGCTGGCCCAGCGGCGGCGGGCCGACGACTGATCGACCAGACCGCGGGCTACCCTCGCGGCCGACGCCGCGCGCCGATCCGACCGTTCCCTCCACCTCGAGGTCCTCATGGCCACCGTCCGAATCCCTTCCGTCCTGCGCAAGCACACCGACGGTGCCGCGAAGGTCACCGCCGGCGGTGCGACCGTCGGTGAGGTGCTGCGGGCCGTGGCGACGACCTACCCGGGGCTCGAGGAGCAGCTGTTCGACGGCGATGCGGTGCGCGGGTTCATCAACGTCTACGTCGACGACGAGGACATCCGTTACGTCTCAGGGCTCGACTCGCCCGTCGGCCCCGACAGCGAGGTGGCCATCATGCCGGCGGTGGCCGGTGGAGCCGGTGCGGCCGGTGAAGCCGGTGCGGCCGGTGGCTCCGAGGATCCGCGGGGCGGGGTCGTCGGCGTGGTCGCAACGGCCTGACCGGTGCGCTACGGGGACATCTCGCAGGCGATCGGCCACACCCCGCTGGTCGCGCTGCCGCACCTCTCGCCGCCGGGCCGCACGATCCACCTCAAGCTCGAGGGCCACAACCCGACCGGGTCGGTGAAGGACCGCGTCGCCAAGTACCTGATCGAGGAGGCCGAGCGCGGCGGCCAGCTGCGCCCGGGTCAGCGCATCGTCGAGCCGACCTCGGGCAACACCGGGATCGGGCTGGCGGCGATCTGCCGGGTCAAGGGCTACCCGTTGACCTGCGTGCTGCCGGAGAACACCTCACAGGAGCGCAAGCAGCTGCTGACGCTGTTCGGCGCGGAGCTGGTGTTCTCGCCGGCCACGGAAGGCTCCAACGGCTCGGTCCGGGTCGCCCGCGAGCTCGCCGAGGCCGACCCGGACGCCCACATGCCCTTCCAGTACGGCAACGCGGCCAACGCCCTGGCCCACTACGAGACGACCGCCCCGGAGATCATCGCCGATCTCCCCGAGGTGGCGGCCTTCGTCGCCGGGCTCGGCACGGGCGGCAGCGTGACCGGGGTCGGACGCCGGCTCAAACGGTGGAACCCCGAGGTCAAGGTCTACGCCGCCGAGCCCGAGTACGGCGACCTGGTCTACGGGCTCCGCAACCTCGACGAGGGCTACGTGCCCGAGGTGCTCGACCTCGAGGTGCTGGACAGCCGGATCAAGGTGGACTCCCGCAAGGCACTGGGTGCGACCCGCCAGCTCGCCGAGGCGGAGGGCATCTTCGCCGGGGTGTCGACCGGGGCGTCGCTGGTGGTCGCGCAACGGGTCGCACCCCGCCTGCCCGAGGGCGCGCAGATCGTGGCGATGTCACCCGACGGTGGGTGGAAGTACCTGTCCACCGGGGCCTACGCACCCGGCGACCTCGACGAGATCGCGACCTCGATCTCCGGCACGCTGTGGGCCTGAGCGAGTAGCGTCCGCACTGCGCGGCAGCCACCGGGCAGGAGCGAGCGCGAGGTCGGGTCGATGGGTGTGGTTGCGCGGGCCAGTGGGATGGCGACGGGTCTTGGTGCCTACGTCCCGCGTGTCCAGGTCGAGTGGCTGCGGACCGCCGAGGAGCAGCGCTGGCGCCGTGTGGACGCGACGCTGGTGTTCGTCGACGTCTCGGGGTTCACCGCCCTGTCGGAACGGCTCGCACGGGCGGGTCGCATCGGCGCGGAGGAGCTGACCGACACGATCGGCTCGTGCTTCGACGCCCTACTGGAGGTGGCGTACCGCGCCGGGGGCAGCCTGCTCAAGTTCGGTGGCGACGCGCTGTTGCTGCTCTTCTCCGGCGAGGGGCACGCCGACCGCGGGTGTCGGGCCGCGGTCGGGATGCGGCAGACACTGCGGGATCTGGGCAAGCTCCAGACGTCGGCGGGACCGGTCAGCCTGCAGATGTCGATCGGGGTCCACAGCGGAGAGATCCATATCTTCCTCGTGGGGACCTCGCACCGTGAGCTGGTCGTGACCGGTCCGGGTGCCACCGAGACCGTCACGATGGAAGCTGCCGCCGACGCGGGACAGATCGTCATCAGTCCGTCGACCCGGGCGCTGCTCGATCCCGCCGTCGTCGGCGAGGCGCGCGGGCCGGGCTACCTCCTGGTCGCGGCACCGCCTGGTGCGGATCCCGGCCCGGCATCGGCTGACAAGGAGGGTGATCCCGGCGCGCTCGAGCGATCGTTGCCGGTCGCCCTCCGCCAGCACCTGACGACCGTCGGTCGGGATGCTGAGCACCGCCGGGTCACCGTCGCGTTCCTGAAGTTCCGGGGCATCGACGCGTTGCTCGCGGGTGACGGTGAGGCGGAGGTCGCGGCGGCGCTGGAGGCCATGATCACCGGGGTGCAGGTAGCGGCGGATGCCCACGGGGTGACCTTCCTCGGCACCGACATCGATGCCGGCGGCGGCAAGGTGATCCTGGTCACCGGGGCACCGTCCTCGGGTGGCAACGACGAGGAGCGCATGCTGCTGGCGCTGCGTGACATCGTCGAGCAGCCGTCGCGTCTGGCACTGCAGGTCGGGGTGCACACCGGCCACGTCTTCGCCGGGGATGTCGGTCCGGCCTACCGACGGGCCTACACGGTGATGGGCGACGCGGTGAACCTGGCGGCCAGGGTGATGGGGCGCTCCCTGCCCCGCGCCGTCCTGGCCACCGATGAGGTGCTGCACAGCTCGCGGACCGCCTTCGAGAGCGATCGGCTGGATCCGTTCGCGGTCAAGGGCAAGCGCGAGCCGGTGCTGGCAGCACGGGTGGGCGAGGCCCTGGGCACCCGGGCCGACGCCGTCGTCGGCGGTCTTCCCTTCGTCGGCCGGGAGCAGGAGCTGGACGCCTTCGATGAGGCGATGGCGCGGGCACGCGATGGCACCGGCTGCCTGATCGATGTGGTCGGGGACGCGGGGATCGGCAAGTCCCGGCTCATGGCCGCGTTCCGGGAGCGGACCGTCGACCGGCCGGTGGTCGAACTCGTGTGCGAACTGCACCGTGCCTCCGTGCCGTACGGCACCACCCGCAAGCTCCTGCGCACCGTGGCCGGGATCGCTTCCGACGCGACCGCACCGGACGCAGCCGAGGAGTTGCTGACGCTGGTGCGCCGGGAGCTCCCCGACCTCCTCGAGTGGGCACCGCTGCTGGCGATCGCGTTCGGCACGCAGCTGCCGGCCACCGAGTCGACCGCGACGCTCGACGAGCGGTTCCTGCGACCCCGGCTCCACGAGGTGGTGACACGGTTCCTCAGCTGGGCCTGGGATGGGCCGAGGTTGCTGACGATCGAGGACGCGCAGTGGATGGACGAGGCCTCCAACGATGCGCTGCGTGCGGTCGCGACGCGCCTCGGGGAGCGGCCGTGGGTGTGGTGTCTGACCCGCCGCGAGCAGGATGCGGACCCCGCACCGGAGATCCCTCGGGTCACGATGGCACTGACGCCGCTCGCTGCCGCCGCCACGGCGGCGCTCGCCGACGCGGCGACGGAAGCCGC
>SL_8KL_010_SEDDRAFT_10003268_pt1 | contig 13428 bp, 9 predicted proteins | sample SodLakKL_010_SED_4_FD_11160 | JGI IMG/M metagenome (IMG submission 11160) | reverse complement strand
CCAGCGCCTGGCCAGCACATCCAGAGAGCTGGCCTGCGACTCCCAGGACACTTGATAACTGGAGCACTTCCTGATCTTTCCGCCTGTTGCCTGCTGTGTTTCCTGAGCTGATGAAACAGCAAAATGCTTTTTTGCAGGCGCATCTGGGCTCCGGAGATTTTGCAGGCAGGCTGTAAAAACTCACTCCGGTAATGCGTAAAATCAAAATCTTTTGCTTGTTTTATATATGCATTCTTATCGGATAAACTGCTTGAAGCCAGCCGCGCAAAATATTTATTCCGATTTTGATTAACGCATTCCATGTCGTTCAGACAGTTTACAGCCTTACCTGCAAAACCACCGGAACCCTGCCATGTGAAGACGGAGTGTCCTGTCATTTTAATTGGTTTTCTTTCCGGAAACGCAATTATTCAGCACCTGCGAGAGACCGGACTACTGGAGCTCATATCATTAAGGTGAAAACTAACTTTTGACCCCGAAAAAACTGCGGCAGTTATCCCCGCATGTTGTCCAGAGTTCTTCGGCATCCATCCCCTTTGACCTTGCCGCTTCCATGGCCGTAAACACCAGCAGGGCTGGTTCGTTTTGTTTGCCCCGGTAGGGCTCAGGTGCGATGAAGGGGCAATCGGTTTCCAGCATGAGCCTGTCCACGGGTATTTCTCTTAGGATTTCTCTAAGCCGGGTGTTTCTGGCAAAGGTTATGCTTCCGGGTATGGAAATGAACCAGCCGTGATCCAGGATTTCCAGGGCGGTTTCCAGGTCCTGGCCGAAGCAGTGCCACAGTACCTTCCTGCCCTTGAATCCCATTTGTTTCAGGATTTCCAGTGTTTCCCCCGCAGCATCCCTGGAGTGGATGACCACGGGAAGATCCAGATCCCTGGTTAGTTCCAGCTGGGTCTTGAAAGCCTGCCTCTGCTCCTGCGGACTGCTCTTATTATAAAAAAAATCAAGACCGGTCTCGCCCACGGCCTTTATACGCTCATCATCACGGGCAAGTGAGTAGATATGTGCGGAGGTTTCCGTGTCCAGCGTCGAGGCCTCGTGAGGATGCACTCCCAGGATGTAAAAAATTTCGGGCCGGGATGAGAAGAGTTCCCGCCCCTTCAAGTAGGCATCCGGTCCGAGAAAGACCTGGCCCAGAGTACTGACCCCGCATTTTTCAGCCCTGTCCAGGACCTGGTCCAGATTGCCGGCCAGGGCCTCAAAATCCAGGTGCGCGTGACTGTCCGCACCGCCTGGGGGCAGGGCCATTTCCTGAGGCGTAGGCCTGTTCTTTTTTTTGCCCATGCTCAGTTTTTTGCCCTGATCCCTTTTTCCCAGTCTTCTTCAGAAATGGCCTCTTCTATGAGCATGACCGGTATTTCCTCCCTGATGGGATAGACCAGGGCGCACTGAGAGCATTTCAGGCCCTCCTCCTGGCCCATGAGTGTCAGGTCTGATTTGCATTTGGGACAGGCCAGAATCTGCAGAAGTTCCTTGTTTAGACTCATGTTTTTACCTCCGGGGCATCCAGGGGATGCAGATAGCGGTGAACATATTTGGAGGGCAGATACGCCCAGATTTTATACAGCAAAAAAACACAGACCAGGGAAAAAAGCAGCCTGGCCAGGAGTATGCCTGAAAGATCCGCACCCAGCAACAGCATGAGCAGAGTGTCTTCAATGAGGCTGTGGGCTATGCCCATAAGGGTCAGGGAGAAGAAGACATCCCTTTGCGGAATCTTCCTGGTGCGCACTTCCCTGATGATGAGGGCCCCGCCGTAGGCCAGGCCCATGGTCAGGCCTACTATGGTTATGGATGCTGCTTCCCTGCCGATTCCAAGCAGTCTGAAAAGGGGGTTGAGCATCCAGATAAGGATTCTGGTGACCTGTATGTAATCCAGGAAACGGATTACAGCTACAAGGGCAGTTATTATCAGCCAGATGGCTCCCAGGTTGCGCAACTGGGCCGCAATCCATCCCATGAGCCCCTCTGGCTGCGGATCGGGACGCCAGACCACGGTGTTCTGTCCCTGCAGCCAGCCCCCCCATTCGTAAACCAGGTTGAGCATAATGCCCAGGATGATGGCGCAGATAATTCTGAAAAGGGCCTGGAAAAGAAGCCTGGCACCGCATTTCTGGGCGATGCGCAGTTCTATGGGCAGGGCGTGGGCCATTAAGACGGCAGTGGATAAAATGGTCACCTGGGCCACGCTCAGTTCAAAGCTTCCCGGCAGGGAAACAAAGACTATCATGGCGCTGTAGACATTGTTCAGAATGGCCGTGGCCCATACCAGGCCCATACTGCCGGGCAGCCCCATGAGGTGCATGACCGGTTCCAATATGGCTGCCAGATAGGGTAGAAGATCCAGCTCGGTAATGATTTTTACCAGGATTATTATGGGGACCATTATTTTCAACAGCCCCAGAAAAAGGACGGTTGCCTCCCTTATGATCCCGGCAAGGGAGGAAAAAGGACCTGCGGGCGGGGTATTCACTTTAATACATCTGTTTCAGCAGGTCTTCTTCTGCAGTTCCTCTGCGGCTGGAGCTATCTTCCGGGTCGGCTTCCGCTCTGGCGCTTTTGCGGGTGGGCTCGGTTCCGGCCTTGAAAGGCAGGAAATAAGTGTTGTCCATGCCTGAAGGGGCCAGCAGCCCCGACTCGGCATCTATCCTGGCTGTGACTATTCCCGGAGGACGCTGGAAATCCTGGACCGGGTAGTCATCCTCCACTTCCTTGCGGTAGTTCACCCAGATGGGTGATGCCGCCCTGGCACCGGTCTCGAAGCGTCCCATGGGCCGGGGCTGGTCAAAACCCACATATACCCCGGTGAGCAGGTAAGGAGAGTATCCCAGGTACCAGGCGTCTTTCTGCTGGTTGGTGGTCCCGGTTTTGCCGGCTACAGGCCTGCCCAGGGCTCTGGCTCTCCATCCTGTGCCGTCGGCAACCACCTCCTGCAGCAGGCTGGTGATAATATAGGCGTTTTCATGGCTGATGGCCTCCACCGGCTGGGTGTCGTTTTCATATAGAAGCTCTCCCCAGGAGTCCGATACAGAGTTGATCAGCCTGGGAACCACGTAAGAACCGTCCCGGGCAAAGGCGCTGAAGGCCTGACACATATCCTGCAAAGAGATGGGGACTGAGCCCAGGCTTATGGACAGATCCCTGGGGAACTCATCCTGGATGCCCAGGCTTCTGGACCTGTCTATCAGTTCATTTATGCCCAGGTTCTGAGCCACCCTGATGGTGACCAGGTTTCTGGATTTGACCAGGGCGTCTCTTATGAGGGTCGGTCCATGAAATACGCCTTCAAAGTTGCGTGGTCTCCAGCTGGTCAGGGTCTCGTGATCATCGTAGACAAAAGGGGCGTCCATCACTATGGATGCGGGAGTATAGCCATTGTCCAGGGCCGCGGAGTAAACTATGGGCTTGAAGGCCGAACCGGTCTGCCTTCTAGCCTGGGTAGCCCGGTTGAAGTGGCTCTGGTTAAAATCGTATCCCCCGGCCAGGGCCATGACGTCTCCGGTGCGCGGATCCAGGGAGTAAATGGCTCCCTGCACTTCGGGTTTTTGTTCCAGGGCCAGTTCCCAGGTGCCGGTTACTTTTAGGTCTTCACCGTTTTCTTCTGAGCCGGGAATCTTTTTAAGCGAGGCCCAGACAACGTCCCCGGGTTTAAGGATGCGCGTGGCGTCCCTTATTGCCCGCACTTCTTCCGGGGCTCTTGAAGGATCAGGTGTCCTGGCCCATTCCATGGTGGATACGTCCATGCGCCCCTGGAGTTCCCCAAAGCGGACATCAGCTCCAGAAGCCTGGACATCGGTTATCAGGACCTTCATCCACTGACCCTTTTCCAGTTCAGCAGGGTCCAGGACCTGCTGCATAAGAAAACCCTGCTCCATTTCAGGCTCGATATTGTCCAGGGGACCTCTCCATCCTCTTCTCTTGGCCGAGTCTTCCAGGCCCTGGCGAAGGGCGTTCTGGGCGGCCTCAAGGTGCTTGAAGCTGGTAGGGGTCTGGACTACCAGTCCGCCCTCATATACTTTTTCCTCGCCGAACATTTGGATCAGGCGGCGGCGGACTTCTTCCAGGTAATACGGTCCCACCCTCCAGGAAGGGTCGGGCATGCGATTCAGTTCCAGAGGCTGGGATACGGCTTCCTGATACTCCTGCTCATCTATCCAGCCCAGGTGCAGCATGCGGGAGAGGACGTACATCTGTCGGTGTCTTGCCCCTTCAGGATTGCGGTAAGGATTGAGCCTGGACGGAGCCTTGGGCAGGGCGGCCAGAAGAGATGCCTCGGCCAGGCTGAGTTCGCTGACGTGCTTGCCGAAGTATTCTCTGGATGCTGCTTCCACCCCGTATGCCCTGGAACCCATGAAGATCTGATTCATGTAAATGGTCAGGATTTCGTCCTTGGTCAGGTGATTTTCCAGCCTGTAGGCCAGGATGGCTTCCTTGAGCTTGCGGGTGTAGCTGCGTTCCGGGGTAAGGAGCAGGGATTTTATCACCTGCTGGGTGATGGTGCTTCCCCCTTGAACGATCTCGCCGGCCTTGAAATTCTGGATAGCTGCCCTGGCCACTCCGAGTATTGATACGCCTTCATGTTCGTAAAACCGGGCATCTTCAGAGGCCAGGAAGGCCTGGACCACGTGAGGAGGGATTTCATCCATGGAAACCAGGTAGCGTTTTTCCCGGTAAAATTGTCCCAGGACATCTCCTTCCCGGGTGAGGACTTTGGTAACCAGTGGCGGATCATAGTCGGAAATGGTCCTGTAATCGGGCAGGTCCTGAGCCGCCCACTTGTAAAGTCCAATACCCACTGCTGTGGCTGCCAGGACCAGAACTAGAAGTAATACGGAGAATATTTTCAGGTATTTCATTTTGATAATAAACCAGAGTGTAATGTTTAAGGGTCAGTCACCAAATTCCAGGTTCTGAAGCATGTAAAAAAATATTCTGCACGGCTTCAGCTTCTGCTCCGAAAAACCTGAGCAGGTCTTTTACTTCACTGGCCTCCTTCTGGGCCAGGCATTTACTGTTTTCCATATACCCCGCAGCCTGCCCAGGTAAAACCGGAATGGCAAACGACGGCAGTAAGAGGTGCGCAACTGCCGGGGCAGCAGGCAACCGTCTTCCTGAAGAAGTATACATATATCATCTGATAACGTTTTCAGCCGCAAATGACAAGTATCAGGGGAAAAATTGATCTGTTTTTTGTATGGTGATTTCGGAGGAGCCTGGTCATGAAAGGAATTAAACTTTTTGTGTCTGGCTGCTCAATGCAAAACGTCTCAATATTGCAGATGAGGCTCGATGTTTCTTTTCTCCTGCAGGGACAAAGGAAGACACATTTTTTCCATGCCGGGACTCAGGCAGCATCAAGGTGGGCAACAGTCTGCTGTACCTGAGGTAAATTTATTACCTGTGTGTTCATGAGGAAAATTTGAGTTTTCCTTTGCCCAGCAGGTCATGCAGGTGAATCAGGCCTTTGATGTTTTTTTCATGGTCCACGATGGGCAAAACCGTTATGGCCTTTTCTTCCATGAGGTCCAGCACCGAGGCCGCTGACTGATCCGGCTGGGCATGCACAGGAGAAGAAATCATATGCAGCCCTGCCGGGTCGCTCAACTGCCAGTTTTTGCCACAGATCATGCGGCGGACGTCGCCGTCGGTTATAACCCCGGTCAGCCTGTTGTCTGCGGAAGTGATAAAGACCACTCCGAACCCTCCCCGATTCATTACTTCCAGGGATTTTTCCAGATTTTCATTTTCTTTGGCCAGGGGAAGGTTTTCGGTATGCATGAGTCTGCGAATACTCTGTCTGAGTCTTTTCCCCAGAAAACCCCCGGGATGGTATCTTTGGAAGTCCTTTTTACCGAAGTGTTTGCTTTGCATCAGGGATATTGCCATGGCATCGCCCACTGCAAGAACTGCTGTGGTGCTGCTGGTGGGGGCAAGCCCCAAAGAGCAGGCTTCCCTGGGGACCCTGATCCTGATGACCACGTCCGCCAATCTGGCCATGGTGGACCCGGTGTCGGAGGTCATGGCCACTATCCTGATGCCCAGGGACCTGATGCTTTGCAAAATGGAGTTTACCTCTTCTGTTTCGCCGCTGTTGGAGATAGCCACCACCAGATCTTCACTTCTGAGCATGCCCATGTCCCCGTGGGCTCCCTCTACCGGATGCAGAAAAAAGGCCGGGCTGCCGGTGCTGCTGAAGGTGGCGGCCACTTTGCGGCCGATGAGTCCGGACTTGCCCACTCCGGTGAGCACTATACGCCCGGTGCAGGCGGACATTTCCTCCATGGCCGAGGAAAAGGCCTCGTCCAGGTCGTCGCGTACCGCCCGAATGGCCTCCAGTTCAATATCCAGGACCTCGCGGGCCTTGTTCAGCCAGTCGTTGCTCTCAGACATAGGTATTGCAGGTGGTTTTGCATTAAGAGTTTAAAGATCCAGGTAACTATGCACAGGAATAAGACACCCGGATTTCTACCACTCCAGGCAGAGTTTGTCGCAATTGGGGGAAGGGGGAACCGGGTAACTCCCATTGAAACAGGCCAGGCAGAATGATCTGTTGCTGTTCAGTGAGGCCAGAAGGCCCTCAACGCTCAGGTAATGCAGCGAATCCAGCCCGATGAAGTCGGCGATGTCTTCCACGCTTTGATTGGCAGCTATAAGTTCACCCTTGGAAGAAAAGTCTATGCCGTAGTAGCAGGGATGTTTTATTGGAGGACAGCTTACCCTCATGTGTATCTCTTTGGCCCCTAGTTCGCGCAGTTTTTTCACCCGGGTGCGGATGGTAGTGCCCCGGACTATGGAATCCTCCACAATGAGAATCTTTTTGTCCCGGATCATGCTTCGTGCAGGATTTAGCTTTACCCGGACGCTGAAATCGCGCATATCCTGGGAGGGCTGGATAAATGTCCGGCCAACGTAGTGATTGCGGATCATGGCCATTTCAAAAGGTATCCCTGATTCCCGGGCATAGCCCACAGCAGCGTAAACCCCGGAGTCAGGGAAAGGCATAACGTAATCCGCCTCAACAGGGGCTTCCCTGGCCAGGGCTCGGCCCATTTCCTTGCGGGCATGATAGACCTCATCGTCAAAAACAATGGAATCAGGCCGGGCAAAGTAGATGAGTTCAAAAACGCAGGGCGATGTATTCCTGTGTTCTGCAAACTGAATGCTTTCCAGACCTCTTTTATCCACAACTACCATTTCCCCGGGCTGAACACAGCGCATGTATTCGGCTTCCAGAAGATCAAAGGCGCATGTTTCGGAAGCAAACACGTAGGAGTCCCCTAAACGGCCTATGGACAAGGGCCTGAAGCCATTGGGGTCGCGAACGGCTATTAGTTTGTCATTGGCCATGATAAGCAGGGAATAGGCTCCTTTAACTTTCTGCAGGGCTATCTGCAGGGCTTCTTCCAGGGAGTTGCCGTTCATATTTTTGGACAGCAGGTGGACTATGATTTCACTGTCCATTGTGGTCTGGAAAATGGAGCCCTGCTTCTCAAGTTCCTGGCGGATTTCAGTGGTGTTTACCAGATTGCCGTTGTGGGAGATGGCAATGGATATGTCTTTGAATCTCACCAGAAAGGGCTGGGCATTGCGCAGAAGAGACGCCCCGGTAGTGGAGTAGCGCAGGTGTCCAGAGGCTATGGTTCCCTTAAGCTGATGCCCCAGGTGTTTTTCGCTGAAAACATCCCCCACAAGTCCCATGCCTTTTTGTTCCCGGATTCTGCTGCCGTCCCAGGTAACGATGCCCGCGCTTTCCTGACCCCGGTGTTGCAGGGCGTAAAGCCCGAAGTAGGTCATTCTGGCAGCCTCGGGGTGAGAGTGGATGCCGAATAATCCGCAGTATATCTTTTTCATAACTTATTTGCCGTGAGGCAGGCCTCCCATCAGTGGCAAAATACCCCTGTCAAACGGTTTTGAATTTATCCTGCATTGCGGTAGTATTCCTGCATGCTCTGGACCCGCAGGCCCTGACCGGCGCGTTCCCTGATGGCCGCGGCCATGGCTCTGGCTGCAGCCATGGTGGTGGTGTAGGGAATGCGGTACAACACGGCCGCCTGCCGCAAGGAGGACGAGTCGTGCTTGGTTTTTTTGCCGGACGAGGTATTGATGAGCAGATCGATTTCCTTGTTTTTTATATGGTCTATAATGTTGGGACGTCCCTCGTAAACCTTGTTCACCACCTGGGCCGGGATGCTGTTCTCTTTTAAAAAAGCGGCGGTTCCGCGGGTGGCCTTTATGCTGAAACCCATTTCATGAAAAATTCGCGCTGGTTCCAGGCAATCCTGCTTGTCCCTTTCTGTGACAGAGATACAGACACACCCTTTTTCCGGCAGCATCTGCCCGGCACCCATCTGGCCCTTCATGAATGCCAGTCCCATGCCGTAGTCGATCCCCATTACCTCTCCGGTGGAGCGCATCTCAGGTCCAAGAAGAACATCCACCCCGGGATAACGTCCGAAGGGAAGCACAGCCTCCTTGACGGAATAATAACCCTGTTTGCGCATGGACCAGGGGTCCAGATCTTTTAGTTTCTCCCCGAGCATGACCCTTGTGGCCAGCTTGGCCAGGGGCACGCTGGTGGCCTTGCTGACAAAGGGCACGGTTCGCGATGCCCTGGGATTTACTTCCAGGATGTACACCCGCCCGTCCTTGAGGGCGAACTGGATATTTATAAGCCCGATCACATTCAGCTCCCGGGCCAGGCTAATGGTTTCAGCCTCAATTTCCCGGATGAGATCCTTTTCTATGGTGTGCGGCGGGATGACGCAGGCAGAGTCTCCGGAATGCACACCAGCCTCTTCAATATGCTCCATTATTCCGGCTACATACGTGTCCTGTCCGTCACTCAGGGCGTCCACGTCCACCTCTATGGCCCCTTCCAGGAACTTGTCCAGGAGGATGGGATGCTGAGGCGCCACCACAACATGATTTTTGAAATAAGTAATGAGATTGTCTTCATCGTAGACGATTTCCATGGCCCGTCCTCCCAGAACATATGAAGGCCGGACCACAACCGGATAGCCTATGTCCGCGGCAATGATGCGGGCTTCTTCTATTGATCTGGCGGTGCCGTTGGCAGGCTGCATGAGCCCCAGCTTGGCTATGAGCGCCTGAAATCTCTCGCGATCCTCGGCCCGGTCTATGCTGTCCGGCGAAGTGCCTATTATGGGGACACCCGCCTGCAGCAGGGGAACAGCCAGGTTCAAAGGGGTCTGCCCGCCGAACTGGACTATGACTCCCTCAGGCTTTTCGAATTCGATAATGTTCATGACATCTTCAAAGGTCAACGGCTCGAAATAAAGAAAATCCGAGGTATCGTAGTCGGTACTCACTGTTTCCGGGTTGGAGTTGACCATGATGGAGCCAAGACCCATTTCCTTGAGGGAGTAAGCCGCGTGAACGCAGCAGTAGTCGAATTCTATGCCCTGGCCGATGCGGTTGGGTCCCCCGCCCAGGATCATAATTTTGCGGGTTTCACTGGGGAATACTTCCCGCCCTTTTTCATATGTAGAATAAAAGTATGGGGTATAGGCCTCGAATTCCCCGGCACAGGTATCCACCAGGTAGTAGGTGGGTTCAATGCCCAGTTCGCGGCGCAGATTGCGCACGAAAGCTTCGTCTTTTTTCCAGAGCCGGGCCAGGTGCCTGTCTCCGAAGCCAAGAGTCTTGGCCTCGGATAAGACCGGCTTGAGGTGCGGGTTTTCCGGGGAAAGGCTGTGTTCCAGGCTGAAATTGCGCAGCTTTTTCTCCATCTGCACCAGTTCCTGGATTTGCCGCAGAAACCAGGGGTCTATGCTGGTAAGCTCATACAGTTCCTGGATTTCCATGCCGGCCATGAAGGCCTCGTACAGGGCGAATATGCGCAGGGAGTGAGGAAAACGCAGCCTGGAGCGTATGTCTTCCAGGTCAGGTTCACCGGGCGGCAAATCAACAGTCAGTCCAATGTGCCCTGTTTCCAGGGAGCGCAGTCCCTTTTGCAGGGCCTCCTTGCAGGTGCGCCCGATGGCCATGGTTTCCCCGACGCTTTTCATGGAGGTGCCAAGCATGTCCTGACTGCCGGGAAACTTTTCAAAGGTGAACCTGGGAATCTTGACCACGCAGTAATCTATTGTCGGCTCAAAGGAGGCCATGGTTTCCCGGGTAATGTCGTTGGGGATCTCGTCCAGGGTATAGCCTACGGCCAGCTTGGCTGCGATCTTGGCAATGGGAAAGCCGGTGGCCTTGGAAGCCAGGGCCGAAGACCTGGACACCCTGGGATTCATTTCAATAACCACCAGATCTCCGTTGTCCGGGTTTACCGCAAACTGGACATTGGAGCCTCCGGTTTCAACACCAATTTCGCGCATTATATCCAGGGAGGCGTTGCGCATGACCTGGTATTCCCTGTCGGTCAGGGTCTGGGATGGGGCCACGGTAATGGAATCCCCGGTATGTACACCCATGGGATCCAGGTTTTCAATGGAACAGATGATAACGCAGTTGTCGTTTTTATCCCGCATGACCTCAAGCTCAAACTCTTTCCAGCCCAGGACCGATTCTTCAAGCATAATCTCATGAGTTATGCTGCAGGACAGGCCGTAGGCTGCCTTTTCTTCCAGGTCTTCCAGGTTGTAGGCGATGCCCCCCCCGGTTCCGCCCAGGGTATAGGCCGGCCGGATGATGATGGGAAAGGAAATGGTTTTTGTCCACTGCCTAGCCTCGTCCATATTACGGGCGATGCCGCTTTTAGGAACTTTCAGGCCGATATTTTCCATGGCCCTGCGGAACTGTTCCCTGCTTTCAGCCTTCTGGATAACCTCCAGGGAAGCCCCTATGAGCTCTACACCGTATTTTTCCAGCACGCCGTTTTCGGACAGGGCTACCGCAGTGTTCAGCCCGGTCTGTCCTCCCAGCGTGGGCAGAAGAGCATCCGGTTTTTCCCGGGCTATTATCCGGGCTACTGTTTCCGGTTCTATCGGCTCGATATAGGTCTGATGGGCCAGGTCCGGGTCGGTCATGATGGTGGCCGGGTTGGAGTTCACCAGGACCACCTGGTAGCCCTCTTCCTTGAGAGCCTTGAGGGCCTGAGTGCCGGAATAGTCGAATTCGCAGGCCTGTCCGATGATAATGGGGCCGGAACCAATGAGCATGATTTTTTGGATATCGGTTCTTTTGGGCATGAGATCTTACTTGTAGGTTATGGGTTTGATCCTGAGTATAATTTTTTGACCCTTCCTGGAAATAAATCCTTCTTCCTCCAGGATGTCAATGCTCTCGAGGCATTGGGAAAGTTCCAGATCAGCCATGTACGGCAGGAGATTTTGAAATTCATCCAGTTTGTTCCAGGAATCCAGGTAGTAAAGGTTGGCCATAACGTATTTTTCGCGCCTGGAAAGATGCGTGCCGGAAAAAAGCTTTTCACGCATTTCGTCTGGCAGCTTAAGCAGAGGGGATATTTTCTCCCGGTCAAAAAAGTCTTTGATGCTCATGGCCACCTGATGCTATCGGCCTGTTTGATAAAGATGTGATATTTACTTGCAAATATGCTGCAGGTCAACAATAATCGAACCGCCTGTACGGCAGACAGAAGCTGTGGCCACAAGGCTGTTTAGCATACTTTGAACTGGATTGTCTGAAAATAACAGGGAGTAATCGGGGAATGAGAATCGGGCTGTTGCAGTTGAATCCTGTTGTCTGCGACTTTGAGGGCAATGCCCGTGGAATTGTCCAGGCCTGCATGGAAGCCTCCCGGCAGGGTGCTGACATTTGTGTGACCCCTGAACTGGCAGTAATCGGTTATCCGGCCAGGGATCTGCTGCTAAGAGAGGATATCCTGGAAAAGTGCATGCACAGCGTTGAGCACATTGCCCGGGAAACTTACGGGGCAGGACCTTTGCTAGTGGGAAGTCCCTGGAGTTTCCAGGGCCAGCGGGGACAGGTATTTAATTCAGCCTGTCTGGTGAGTAAAGGCCGGGTGAAAAAGGTATTCTGTAAAGTGCTTCTGCCTGAATACGATGTCTTTGATGAAAAGCGCTATTTTTGTGCAGCTGAGGCCCCGGGTGTTTTTGAATTTAAGGGAAAAGTAATCGGGGTGAGCATCTGTGAAGATGCCTGGAACGATGAGGACTTCTGGGACAGTACCAGGGATGGAAATGATCCCATGCAGGAACTGGCCCGTCAGGGAGCAGAGATTATCATAAACATGTCCGCTTCCCCGTTCGGCCTGGGCAAACACAGGATCAGGCAGGCCATGATGGGTTCACTGGCGCTCAAACACAAGGTGTTTTTCATGTTCTGCAACCAGGTGGGGGGATTTGACGATCTGGTTTTCCCCGGAAGAAGCATGGTCATTGCCCCGGATGGAGGGGTTGTAGGCCGGGGCAGGGAGTTTGAAAGGGATGTGCTGGTGATGGATATCAGCAGTCCAGCCAGAAAGGATATCCCGGAGCCTGATTTTGAAGCACCGGCAGAAGCCTGGCAGGCACTGGTGCTGGGCACCCGGGATTATGTGCGCAAGAGTGGATTCAGCAGAGCGCTGCTGGGCCTCTCCGGAGGCATTGATTCGGCATTGACTGCGGCCGTGGCAGCAGCCGCCCTGGGGCCCGAGAAGGTCACCGGGGTGCTCATGCCTTCACCGCATTCCAGCCCCGGCAGCATAGACGATTCCATGCAACTGGCTGAAAACCTGGGAATCAAGACCCTTACACTTCCCATATCTTCTTTGATGCAGGGGTTTGACCAGGCCCTGAAAGATGTATTTGCCGGGATGCAGCCTGGTGTCACGGAAGAAAACATTCAGTCCAGGATAAGAGGTACCCTGCTCATGGCCCTGTCCAACAAGTGGGGGGATATGCTTTTAAATACCGGCAACAAGTCTGAACTGGCTGTGGGCTATTGCACCATTTACGGGGACATGGCCGGCAGCCTGGCTGTTCTGGCTGATGTGCCCAAGACCCTGGTTTATGACCTTGCCAGGTGGCTGAATACCCGGGGCGGGTCCATTATCCCAGAAGGGATTATAAAAAAGCAGCCTTCCGCAGAACTGCGTCCGAACCAGAAAGACCTGGACAGTCTGCCTGAATACGACATCCTGGATGAGATTCTTCGCCTCTATGTTGAAAAAAGGGCTTCACTGGAAGAGATTTGCGCCAGGGGGTATGAGAGGGATGTGGTACAAAAGGTCATGGATTTGGTAAACAAGTCGGAATTCAAGCGTTACCAGGCTCCACCGGGAATCAAAATAAGCGATGTGGCTTTCGGACCTGGTCGGCGTATGCCCCTGGCTGCCAGATGCTTGATCTAAGTTTGACACTACCGACCTGCAGCCCGGCATAGCTCAAATTTCTCTCTTTTTGTAACTGTTCACCATAATGATAATGAGTTCCAGTGGTCCGGAAATTCGGCAAACAGGACGTAAAAACTCGCTCCAAGGCAGCGTAAATCAAAACC
>SL_8KL_010_SEDDRAFT_10003267_pt1 | contig 13431 bp, 12 predicted proteins | sample SodLakKL_010_SED_4_FD_11160 | JGI IMG/M metagenome (IMG submission 11160) | reverse complement strand
CGGAAGTATTTTTATTATAGGTTACAGAGTAGTTCTTTGTTCCTTCATCATTTATGAAGAGTGTTTTCGAATCAATCTCCACTTCTTCAACTTTGAAAATAGCGGTATAGCTACCGTCACTACCGCTCTCGTTTTTTATATCCACCTCTAGGGTAATATCACGACCCACATAGTTCTCACTCGGGTTAGTCGTAATACTGGAAAACTCTAAATTTGCAGGATCAATTTCGGTAATAAAAGTATCTATTTCTCCTTTACTCTCTCCTCCTCCCCAATCTACTACCGCCTTATATTGATACTCTGTGTTGGGCTCCAAATCTCCTGCAATCTCTTTACTAAACTCCCCTTCTTCGAACAGCTTCTCCCTTGCTGTCTTTATCCAGTCACCATTATTTTTATAACGAAAGAAGACCTCTACATCGCTTTCAATACCGATATCGGTCAGCTCTCCGTTTAAAGTCACAGAATCATACCTGAGACCAGTTTCCTTCTTCGTTTCCACAACCGGGTGATTTTCCGTTTCAAAGAGAAACGCTTCTCCGTAGCCTTTCTCATCCTCGTTCCACCTTACCACCGCTCTAAACTCATACTCTGTTTCCTCGGTGAGGTCGGTGATATTCTTATCAAAAAACCCTGTCTCGCTTTTTGTATCCGGAGTAGTAGAAATCCACTCACTTTCCTCAAATTCACGGTATTCAAAGAATAAGTCTACGCTATCTTCAACCCCAAGTGACATGAGTTCTCCACGGAGAGTAGCTTTATCATATCCTATGCTCTCTTCTTTCCTTGTTTCCACTTCCGGGTAATCTTCAGTAACAAATGTTTTACCACCTCCTTGGCTATCTCTATTTCCTTCATCCCACTCCACCACCGCTCTAAACTCATACTCTACGTTCTCCTTTAAACCACTTATGGTTTTTTCAAACTCTCCCGTAACACTTCTTGGTTTTTTATCAGTAGAAACCCACTCTGTCTCTGTTTCTTTTTTATATTCAAAATACACTTTCACACCTTCCTCTTCCTCTAAACCTATTTCCGTAAGTTTTCCTTTGAGTGTAGCCGATGTGTAGTCGACATCAACGGCATCTTTAGTTTCTACTGACGGATAACCCACCGTTTCAAAATGCACCTCTTCTCCGTAATTCTCTCTTAGCGTTCCGTCTTCATCCCACTCCACCACCGCTCTAAACTCATACTCTGTCCCATCCTCAAGCCCGGAAATTTCTTTTTCAAATTCGCCGATTGCCCCCACATTTTCATCTCTAGAGGTGGTCTCCCAATCTCCTCCTCCTTCTCGATACTCGAAAAAAAGATCTACATTGTCTTCCTCCGCTAAAAAGATGAGCTCGCCCTTTAATGTCGCTGTATCATAAGTCACTCCTTCCGGGGCGAGCGTTTCCACTCTCGGATTAGATTCCTTCATGGTAAAAACTATATCCTCCGTTTCTCCGGAAAGCGTAAAATCACCCTCATAATCTTCGTAGTCTTCTTTTGTTGCGACATACCAATAACCATCATCTTCCAAGTAGGTAAAAACTTCTCCCGTTTCACCGGTAACAAGGGGTTCGCCAACCGAATTATTGTGTTCACTGTCACTATAAAGTTGAATTTCTACTCCTTCCAAATTTTCTGCTTCGTAAAAATTAGCTCTTGTCTCAAGGATAGTTAAGGCCTTGTAAGCGTTTATTCTTCCCGCACCCATGTCTTCATCTCCGATATCATCCACAGAAGATATGATAATACTCTCTACATCGGTATTGGTGCGAGTTTCGTCTTGAGACCAGATAAGCGCCGCCAACCCGGAAACAAAAGGGGCAGACATTGATGTCCCCGATTTGTACCCATATCCTTCATTTAATACTGTACTATAGATATCTTTCCCGGGAGCAGAGATATCAACCCAGTCTCCGTAGTTTGAGGCATCGGGTCCAGAAAAGTTCGCTCTTTTATCATCTCTATTAGTCGCAGCTACCGCTAGTGTTTTCTCGTACGCCGCCGGTTGATAAGCATCATCACTATTATTATTTCCCGCTGCAAAAACGACCAAACTTCCCTTCTCATCCGTAGCATAATCAATAGCATCTTTTACAACTTGGGGCGGTTCTTTCATGGGTTCTTCAAATCCCCAACTATTGGAAATAATCTGTGCGCCACTATCTGCCGCGTATTTCAATCCGTTTGCTATCTGCGTGGTAGTACCTCCGGTTCCGTCGTCATTGAATATCTTCACCGCCATAAGATTGCTGTGCCAACTCGTTCCGGCAATTCCTCTTTGATTATTTGTCTCTGCCGCGACTATTCCTGCAACATGAGTCCCGTGTCCATGTTTGTCCATCGGGTCGTCATTATCTTCGGCAAAATCGTAGCCATAATTTCCACTCTCATCCGCCCACATGTTTCCCGCCAAATCAGGATGGTTGTAGTCGATTCCCGTATCTACCACCGCCACCACTATTTCACTACTTCCTTTGTTTACATTCCAAGCAGAAAGCGCATCTATGTCCGCACCCTCCTCATTATACAGACCCCACTGCTTGTCGAAATACTCATCATCGGGCTGAGAATGTAAAACAGCTCTATAGTTCAAATGTGCGTATTCCACGCTTGCCTTCTGCTCATACTCTTCCACAATCTTTTCTGTATCAACATTTTCTCCAAAAGTTAACTTGTAAACGGAAGAAAAGAAGGGTGCGCTATCTTCTGTTTGCAACCCTCTAGTCTTTTTACTTTCTCCCACATCTTTAAAAACCCTTTCTTTGTCTTTTAATCCGTGCTTTTTTCCGACTTTATCGACAGAAGAAGTTCTTAAAGCATTCGCATCGTTAAACTTTACAATGACCTCGCCCGGCACAAAATGATTTTTCTTTATTTCTTCTTTTTCTGCGGAGACAGCATCAACATTAAAAACTACAGAAGAGAGTTCTCCCGCAACAAACACCCCTATTAGTAAAAATATAATTAGTTTAATTTTTGGCCTCATTCTTCTAAGCAAATATCTGCAGCACATGATGACTGGTAAGTATTCCAGATAACACAACGAGAAGAAACAAAACTTCGTTTACCGCCACATAGGAAGGTTTCAACTCTTTCCAAAAAAGCTTTCTAAGGAGAAAAGAGAATATGAGACCCGCTGAAAACACAAGGAGGACGTATCCGAAAAAAACTCCGGGATCACGTAACACTCTTTCCCAAAAAGAGGTATAACCGGGGGTAGTTCTCAGAGGTACCAGCGTACTTTCCGGGCTACCTATAGCAAGCGTAGTCTCATCATCTTCCACTCTTTCCATGAAAGCGAAAGACTCTTTATCTTCTTTTTCGTCTTCTTCCTTCTCCTCTTTTTCATATTCTCCTTCTCCCAGAACCTCTTCGCCGCTTTCTTCCTCAGAAGGAGGAGGAGTTTCTTCTCTCTGAACAGAAAGAGCGGTAGTGGGCGTATCTTTTCTTGTTCCGAAAAGTTGCACCACGAAAATAGCCTCCCTTCCTTCGTACTCACCTTCCGCCGTTGCTATTCCTATCTCCTCAAACCTTTCGTTTATAATGTTTTCCTTGTGAGTGGGAGACTCCATCCAAGCCCTGTCCACTTCGGTCGCTTTTGTAAAATTAACCGCCAGATTCTCTCCCGCATAGCGGTACTCGTAACCAACCTCCTTAAACCAGTGCCACGGACTCACTCCTTCCGGAGATGTGTGAGCAAAATATCCTTTTTGAGCCATATCTTCGGCTTTTTTCTGTGCCGCCTCTTGAAGAAGGGGGTTTTTCTCCAGTTCCGCCACCTCTCTTTCTTCTCTTCTTACGTTAGTAAGCTCTACAAGCTCCTCGGGAACAATGGAGGCGAGAAGCTTTTCAAAAGATATTCGCCCCGTATAGTTTGCCAAAAAAAGAAACTCCACGAAGACAATAAAAAGAAAAAGGAGAAGTACGCTCCTTGGTCTTAGAAAAAAGGGTTTCTTTTTTTTATTTTTCGGAAATAAGTCTTTCTTTCCTTTTTTCATACTGTTTTTATTATACCCGAAAAACCAAAGAGCACCAAGCACTCTTCTGTTTAAATAAAAAAGGCACCTTGCATTAGCAAGCGTGCCTTAGTCTTTACGACTTTGAAATGAACTTTAACTCGGCCCCCTAAGTTTTAGAGTGGAAGAATGTATGTCGATTATCGGCACACTCTTTACTTTTCTCAGGCTACCTTATGATTTCCGGTTGCAGATCTCCGAAGGTTGTTTGTCTTGGAAATTTTTCAAAGAGTTTTACGCCGGAGTCAAAAGCCACGCTATGGAAAAGTATTGCCCGCCTAGCGTTATCTTCCTTAAGCCACTCGGCCACAGCACTATAATCATCTTCGTCCTTCACTCTCACACCGATAACATTACTATTTTCTTCTCTTGCTTTTTCCACCACCTTACTTGCCTCCCCAATGTTTGCCGTAACTTTCACAACCTCTATCTCGATATCAAGCTCCTCCAAGAGATAGCTAAAATATCGCCAGGGAGTATCGCAATACTGATGAGGGTATCTTTCTTGCGTATACTGAACAACTACTACTTCATCCAAATAAACAGCGAGTGGCCTATCTCCTATAACAACCCCCGACCGACTCTTTTTCATAGGAGCACTTCCAATAATGGTTCCCGAAACATTATATTTTTCTTTATAATTCATAAGCATTCCGGCAAACCTGTCGCATGGTGCATAGATATTCATCCCCTCCGTTGCAAGAAAAAGCGCCGCCTCGGCTTTACTCTCAAAGTCCATGCACGCCATAACGGTGTGCAGCTGATCCTTGTGGAGATACGCTTTTTCAGCAACCATGTTAAAGCCGTGAGTGTCCGGCAAAATTATGTCCGCCTCCTCGAAAACATCCTCCGGTAAAAAAACCGTGCCGTACTCAACCTTCGTAGGTTCTACAAGAAAAGAGAACTCTCCTATTCCGTCAAAAGCATAATAAGGTTCCGGGGGCCAATAAAGACCTTCTTCTTTTAGCTTAGCTCTTGCAGGAGTAAGAGGGAGTATTTCCACACCCGCCCAAGAGACCATTTCTTGAGCTCTTTTTCCCTCCATATATGGAACAAAGTCTTCTTTTTTTTCCGGAATCTTTTCTATAGAAACTCTCTCATCGTAAGGAGATCCTTCCCATGATATATCCCTGATAACTCTATCGACCTGAACTCCAACCACATCTCCTTTTTTTAGTTCAATTTTGGAATTCCCTATTATTATCCTTGGCCTCTCTTCGTCAATCACCATGCCCGAAAAAATCTCCCCACCAAAAACACTCCAAAAGAAAGAAATAACTATCACCAGAAGAGCTACCCATAAAAATTGTGGAAACTTTCTTCTTGTTAATCGTCGATTAACCATCTTAACCCTCCTTTAGAAAAATAGGCGCACCTCCTTAATTGTTAGAAGGTGCGCCTTTGAAGTCTTTTCTCGCTGAATTAATCTTGAAGAGCTTTTCTTTCGTTGTAGATAAGTCGTGCAAATGAAAATACCACTACTGCAACAACAAGGATGCTTACCACCATCATCGGATACCACATCATAACTACTCCAACACCTATTCCCCCAGTTGCCGGAAGCGCTGCTCCATTGTACATTGTCCTACCCTCCTTTCCTTTTTTTGATTTACTGCCATTTCGGCTGCATATTAAATATCAACCTAAAATAACAATAAAAATTACACAAAACCAAAAAGGTATGGTAAAAAAACTCAAAAACCAAAGTATTAGCGACAAAAAGGTTTAAAAAAGTTTTCTTTTCTATGTACTTGTTTCGGTAGACTTTATTTACCAAGACTACTACGGGAACCAAAATCCCCAAAGGATGCCATTCCGTAATCTCTCCAATAATTAGAAGATAAGTAAGCAAAATAATGAAAGCGATTTGGAAAAATCCAAAAAAAAGATTTGCCCATTGCCCAACTATATCTCTCCGCGTATAGCTTTGCCATCCGTGCTTCATGAGCTCCTCCGCCGTTCCGTATATCCACCTCTTTCTTTGCTTCCAAAGATCTTTCCAGGTGTGCATGTAGTCGGTCTTGATGTGCATATTTTTGCCTACTTTTGCTTCCCACCCCATCTCCCTTAGTTCTAGGGTCAAAGAGTAGTCTTCGACTATCGAATTTTCGTCCCATACGGGATCCGGGAAGAACATTTCCAAAGCCTCTCTCTTTAAGAGCGAAGCTGTTCCCGAGAGAACATGCGTATAAAGCCCTTTTTCGATTTGCATGCTATCAAAAAAGGAATACTCCAGATATTGAAGAGTATAAAGAAAGCGATTCCCCTTCTTGTAGTCTCTCACCCTGAATCGAGAACAAAGACCTCCCAGTTTGGGATTTTTTTCAAACTCCTTTATTCCTTCCTCCAGTAAATCTTTTCTTAAAAAGCTGTCCGCATCCACTTGAAGTAAAAAATCCCAATCCTCGTCCTTAATCCTGTCAAATGCTTGATTAAGGGCGCCCGCTTTCCTTTTCTCGTTGCCCACAGTCAAAAAATAATCAACTTCACGATGAGACAAGGAAATTCTTTCACAAATTTCCGGAGTCTTGTCGGTGCAATTATCACAGGCAACAAGAATTTTTTCCACGCGGTGTCCTTGTTCGACAATCGACATGATAGTCTTTTCAATTCCTTCTTCCTCATTATGAGCCGGAATAATAGCAACAACCTTCATAATCTTTACCTCCTTTCTCGAGTTTATTTCCGTGCTTCCGATAATCTCTCTACTGGCCGGTTTTCACAACAAAAACACCAGCCGCAAAGCTTAGCTAACCACCTCCTCTCTTCTTTCAGATTTATTTATTTTTTAAAGAGCAATTAAGGTGCTCTGTAATATGGCAAGACCCCTTTATTAAAGTGCTAAGCTTCCTCCTTGTAAGGGTCTTGCTCTTTTTCACTAATATCCGTTTCTACCAGAGAAGGCTCTTCCGGTTTGTCGCCCCTCCCTCCGGAGAGAGACTCCCCGGAGTCATCACCTCCTCTGTATAGTTGGATATCTTCACTGTATTTATTTTCCTCTTTGCTCTCTTTGTCTGATACGCCAAAATCTTCTCTCTCTTTGCTCTCTTTTATTTCTTCTATAAACTTATCTTCAACTAGGACATTTTCTTTTTTATCCTTGTCCTCCTTGTCTTTTTTGTCCTCTTTGTCCTTTTTGTCCTCTTTGTCCTTTTTGTCCTCTTTGCTAATCTCCTCTACATCCACCTCATCCGCATCTAATTCTTTTTCCTCTTTCCCTTTTTCCTCTCTGTTTTTGCCTTCTACTTCTTCTTTATTCTTGTCTTCTTTCTTATTGCACACATCTCTCTCTTCCTGCCAAAATCCGGCCCCCAAGCTGTTCCCGCCAACTGTTGTTTCCGCGGTAAAATGAGAAAAAGCTTCTCCGGCTCTAAGAAAAAAGAAAGTTACTATCAGAGAAAAAAATAAAATTGTCTTTATGTTTTTATTTTTCATAAGAATAGTTTTTTATTTTTTTAAATTCGTCGCTTACGATAATAATGGCTGGAAGAAGAACAAGAAGCATCAGTCCGAAAGGAGTCCTCGCTTTGTTTATCAGAAAGCCGATATAAGGGATTCCGGCTCTTACTTTTCCTATAACCTCACTTTCGAAAACCTTTTCCGCGTCAGGATATCTGTTGGCATCTCCTTGTACGGTATAGGCGGTCTGCCCGTAAACGGTATTCTCTTTTATAATACGATGCGTTATGGGAACTCCGTGCGAGCTTCTCTCTCTACTGAAGGTAATAATGTCTCCCGCGCTATAAGTGTTGTCGGGAAAAACAAAAACAATACTTCCCGTCTTTATCGCCGGCTCCATGGATCCGGACTGAACAACAAGAACCCTAAGATCCATTCCGGAAAAGGAAAAGCTGGACAGAATAAGCACCCCTGCCACCAGAACAAAAACTATAATTACCATTGATGATAAAACCTTTGTCCACATATTTTTTAATTTTCAGTTCTTTCTTCTCTTGCCCTCAGAGAGAGGAGGGCAAGAGAGAAAACCCTGAAAACAGCTCTTCTTTAACTAGAGAACCTATAGCGTTTCTCCGGTGAAAACTTCATCCCAGGTGCAAGTTTGCCCTTGCAAGTGCTGGGGAGCGTCAGGATCCAGTTGAGCTTGTTGCCAAATTATCTGAGTAATATTGGCCCCAAGTTCATTGAAGGGAGGGATACCGGTCAGCTCTTCTTGAGTTGCCCAGTCAAGAACCGACTTTGTTTCAATGTACCTCTCTGCCTCATTGTTTTGCCCGTCTATAATTCTCCCATCTCCGTCTACACTAGGAGAGCCGTTGGCATGTCCGGTATAAAGAGAAAGCAAAGTATAATCACAGATCCCTCCCGTAGAGTCGTCAGAGAGGTTATCGGTGTGCATATAAATCCTCAGAGGAACTGTTCCCGTATTGTATATTCCTGCTCTGGCAGGTTCCGTGTATTCTCCGGGGATCATATTGTCTCCTTCAATGGGCTTTTCAATGTTTCCCGTTTGACCGAGGGAAACGGTTGCGGTCGAAAGCGTATTGCCTTCAATTGTTGTAGAGGCCGTCCAGGCGGCATAAGTTCCTCCAAGAACTATCGCCACCACGCCAGCCACTATAGCTAGGTTAAGAATTGTTTTTTTCATAATATTTTTTAGTTTATTTTTTTAATAACTTTCCTTCGACCTTTACCTCCCGCCACCAATAGATGAAACAAAAACCGGGCACATAAAAATGCGCTTGTCTCTTGTTTCACTTTCGTTTGTTACATTAGAGAAAACAAAAAACACCCAAAACTAAGTTTTGTTAATCGAAAGTCCGATATTCGGTTTATGAGAGACGTTGTCCTAAATAAAAAAGAACCGACCTTGGCAAGAGAAAATCATCCTCTCCCACCTTTCCCAAAAAGCATCTTTAAAAAGAAAAGTACTTCAAGGAGTTTGTCTTTCAATATTATTTAGGAGTATCCTGCTTCACGGCTCCTTGGTCCGCTTATGGGTGCTTTTAATTGTAGTCATCCCCAAAACTTTGTCAAGCTAATTTTTTATTTTTATTAAAAAAGGGCACACCTCCATGAGGCATGCCCTTTATAAAGAGCTAGTCTTTTGCTTTTTTAAGCAACGCTCCTCCGACAGTAATGAGGCCGAAAGATACCATCCAAGGTATTATCGTACCGCCTGTTCTCGGAAGAGCTCTGGGTTCTTCTTTTTCGGAAACGGTTTCCGCCCTGGGTTTAGAATCAGGTTTCCGGTTCGGAGCTGGATCCGGGTCTGGATCAGGGTCAGGATCTGGGTCAGGGTCTGGGTCCGGGTCAGGGTCCGGATCCGGATCTGGATCTGGGTCTGGATCTGGATCGGGGTCTGGGTCTGGGTCATCTACCGCCCCGTAATAATCAGAAATCCGCAAATCAGCATTACGAGGAGCTGTACCTTCAAAAGAAAGTATAGCTATAAGATCAGCCAGAGGGAAAAACGGGGTATAGAAGTGCCAGACGTTGGCAGGAGAATCCTCGGGACTATACTCTCCCTCTCCCGATCCCTCGAGCTTAAGTAAAGGATTTGTGGGCTCTTCGGGTTCTTGTCCTGACGTTAGAGGATTAAAAACCCAATGAATCCATCCTTCCTCAATATCTCGAGGCTCATCCGGGTCTCCGTCTTTCTCGGGATCGTATTCCGAATCGGAGCCTTTTGTGTTGTCATGTTCTTCGCCCCACTTTACAGGACTTTCTACCGGACAACTACAGGCACTCCCTTTTTTCTCGCACTCTTCGCACTCTTCTGGTGCTTGACTGTTATTCCCCTCATCGCCGTTGTCACTACCATCGCTCTCGCTATCCTCGTCTTCTTCGCTGTTGGCACACCAATCTCCGCGACAGTAGTTATCGCCCTCCATTCTTATACTGTCATCACAATTATCATTTCCACAAAGAGGGAGTCTATCTTCTTCGTTCGTGCACCAATCTCCGCGACAGTAGTTATCGCCCTCCGACCGTGCCATGTTGTCACACTGCGGATTACCACAAGGTCCGGGAGAGTTTGCACACCAATCTCCGCGACAGTAGTTATCGCCCTCCATTCTTACATAACTACTGCATCCAGAGTAAGCGCACTTATCAGGCTCCTCGGGACACCAATTCCCTCGACAATGAGTATCACCCTCCGACCTTACACTGTCATCACACCCCGAGTAAGCACAAGTATCCTCTTTAGCTTCTTCTTCTGTGCAGATCGAGCAGCCCTCGTCATTGCACTCTTCGCAGTCATAGGACGGAGGATCACATGTGTTACAGCCCTCGTCATTGCACTCTTCGCAGTCATAGGACGGAGGATCACATGTGTTACAGCCCTCGTCATTGCACTCTTCGCAGTTGTATTCAGAGCCATTGTTGCACTTGCAAGCGTTGACATTATATCCACACACGCCGCAAAAACTGGCTCCTCCTCCCGTTTGACCACAATCGCCTTCGCAATCACCGGGCACCTTTTTCCCGCAATCAACACAATAGCTGCTTCCGGATCCTCTATCTCCGTCACCATTGTCCTCATCAGAAACAGATGACGAATCGGAGTCGTTCTCCGCGTCTGAGCTCGAGTCATCGTCTTGCGTGCTGTCATCGCCATTGTCATCAGAGTCGTCATCACCATTGTCATTGTCAGATTGTTCCGGTGGGTCGTCTCCTTGTCCCTGTCCCGGGTTTTGGTCGGTGTCATCATCATTAGACTGTCCTGGCGGATCATCTGATTGACCTTGACTTTGGTTGTCATTATTAGAGCCCTGTTCTGATGATTGTTCTTGACTGTCTTCTTGTTGTCCACTATTACCGGAACTCCCATCACTTCCGCTTTCATCATCTCCACTGCCTTGACTACTGCTTCCCGTTTCTTGCGCTTGTTCTTTTTCTCCTCCACTACCCTCTTCACTTTCCGCAAAGACGGTTAAGACAGGACTGAAAACAAACACAAGAAGCAGAAGCACAACAAAAACATTTTTCATTTACTCTCTCCTCTCTTTTTTTGACCCTCTTACTGCTTCTTTTTTCACCTCCCTGCTAATTTTTAAAGGGCTTTCTCCGTTTCTCGAAGAACCCTTATACTATACAGAAAATATTGTCTTTGTCAAGGTAGGGTCTTGTTTTTTGTTTTGTGGTATAATTAGTAAAGTTTGCTTATTTTAAGGGAGGGATTAAAAATAAATAAAGCAACGGTTTTTTGCAAAGACAAAAGACAGATTCCTTTTCCTCGGAAGAAAGTAATTGCTATGGGCGAGGTGATAGAAAGAGTTCTAGAAAAAAAGACCCCTTCCCGAGAAGAGAAAGATCTTCTTGAATATGCCAGAGTATATCTTCTTTTCCGTAAGTACCTTTTCTCCGAAAAAAAGAATCCCTATCTCCGCCAATTATATGAAGCCGAAAAAAAGCTGGATATTGGAAGAGATAGTCTTCTCGCTCTGAACCTGTGGCTCAGGGGTTCGAGAAACAATCTGGAAGAGTTTTTTCCCAAAGAGGAGCTTTGCTCTCTTCTTTCAAGAGTAAGATCTAAGCTGGAAAACCTCTCTCCTTAAAGGCGCGCTTTTGGCGCCTTTTTTTTATAAAAAACTCCTTGTCTTTTTCAGAACAAGGAGTTAAAGAGGCTTTGTGCTTGGAAATTAATCTTCAAAGTCAATCATTATCATAGGTATTTCCGGGACGTAGTCTTTTCCGTTGGTAGTTTCCACATTCTTTATTTTCTTGCTGGCAACCTTTATCCCTTTTTCCTTCGGGTAGATCCTCGCTATTACGCTCCCGTCTCTTACCACTTCTATTATTGTGCTCTCTATCCCTATCACCTTGCTTTTTTTGGGTCTTCTGGTCTTCAGGACAATCATTGGAAACACCCCCTCTAGGCCAAGGTATCAATCTTCTTTCTTTCCGTACTTGAGCGGACCGGGGAAGAAAGGCGTAGCGCCTCTACTTTTCTCTCTTTCTTTTTTCTTTTTACATCCTTTTTAAAGGAAATATTTTCCGAGGACAAATTATAAAGATTCCAATAGTTGACTCTCATTTTTTGCCTCCTTTATAAGAGTGCTATTTATACTATACACTATTTTCTCGTTTTTTCAATAGAAAGCCCGGGGAGCTTATGCTCCCCGGGCTTTCCTTACTGTTTTCCCTTTTAGACCTTCTTTTCTTTTCCTTTGTTAAAGGTAGCGATATTGTAGACAACTATTCCCAGTCCGATGGCTCCGATAATAAGTGCTATCCAGGCGGTGGTGTCACCTTCCCTTTCTTCTTCTCTTATTACCTCTTCTTCCTCTTCATCTACCTCTCCCTCTATCTCATCAACTTCATCTTGCTGAGGATCCTCGTCCTCTATATCTTCTTCAACAGTTACGGCTACTTCTTCCGCTTCTTCATCTCGCTCTTCTGGGAGATGTTCATCCCTTACGTCTTCTTCTCCCAAGACCTCCGCTCTCATTATCTCCGGAGTAGCCGGAGAGAGCTCTTCGGGAGGACTTATGCTTACACCCGGACACTTTATATCGTTAATAAGGGTTTGGGTGGTCTTATAAACAAAGCCTGTCGGTTCCTGAATGCCCCACGGAGAGAGAATCTCGTCGGCATACTTTGCTTGGAATTCTTTTACCGCTTCCAAAGTCTTTTCTCCATAAAAGCCGGTCACGGGAAGATCAGCCCCCTCGTTTTCATTTAAAAAGGTTTGTAATTTTTCAACTTCTTCCGGGTTATTTTGTACTCCGAATTTAATATATCCTTCAAGATACGGCTCACACTCCTCTTTTTCCTCCTCCACCTCTATTCCTCTTTCCCTGGCAAGCTCCATAAGTTCCTCGACGTCCTCCCTTAGCTCCTCTATTCTTTCTCTAATCTCTTCGTAGTCGTTCTCATTATTTTCCGTATCGGTTTCCGCCCAGGCACCTCCTACGAGCGCAAAAGAGAATATCGCCAAAAGAAGTATTGTTTTCTTGAGTTTTTTTCCCATATTATTTTTTGTCCTATTAAAATTTTTATCCTATTTATCCTATTTCTTCCTATTTACCCGCTCCTTGAGGGTTCTTTGAGGCAATACGAAAGATACGCCAAAACTTCCGTTTCGCTTCTTTCAAACCCTCCTATTTAATTTTTTAACCCTTCCCTCCTTTGGAAAGATTAAATCCCTTTAACATAATATAAAAGGATTATTTCTTTTTGTCAAATGAAAAACCCCCGATAATTACGGGGGCTTTTCTTCTTTAGTCTCTAGCTCCTACCTTACTTTCCGGATCGGAGAGCGTAGAAGACAACTCCTGCAATAGCAACGAGAGCAACGACAACTATAACAATACCTCCTGCACCCATCCCCTCTTCTTCAAATTCCTCTTCTTCAGGTTCTTCATCCACTATAATCTCGGGCTCTTCGTCAACTTCAATAGGGTCATCCATCATGTCGTCCTCCGGCTCGTCCATCATGTCGTCCTCCGGCTCGTCC
>SL_8KL_010_SEDDRAFT_10003264_pt1 | contig 13442 bp, 4 predicted proteins | sample SodLakKL_010_SED_4_FD_11160 | JGI IMG/M metagenome (IMG submission 11160) | reverse complement strand
AGGGAAATTATTGCTGAAGCAAGAGAAAAAGGTGTGAAGCTTCACCTTCCTTCCGATACCATCATCGCGGATGCATTTTCCAATGACGCCAACACAAGGCAGACCAAGTCTGACAACATTCCGGATGACTGGATGGGGGTGGATATCGGCAAAGACAGCACCGAAAAGTTTTCCGCCATTATTGCCAATGCGAAGACCATTCTCTGGAACGGACCAATGGGTGTGTTTGAAATGTCAAATTTCGCAACAGGCACCAAGGCCATCGCAGAAGCCATTGTAAACGCAACCGAAAAAGGAGCATTTTCGCTGGTTGGTGGCGGTGACTCCGTTGCAGCAGTAAGTCAGCTGGGGATGGCAGACAAAGTCAGCTATGTCAGTACAGGAGGAGGCGCCCTGCTTGAATATATGGAAGGGAAAGTATTGCCTGGTATTCAGGCGATCAACGAATAGCAGGAGTCGTTTCTCCCTTAAGGGCTGTAGGGTTTGAGCAATTGTACCCGCTCATGCTCCCAGCCTTCGGAAGTCCTTACCTGAAGCACATACAGCCCGTCAGTAAATCCATCCAGCCAAATCTGGTAAAGGCCGTTATTGATATCGACGGCCTTGTGGACGACCTGGCCCATGAGGTTCACCAGACGAACCTCTTCAATGGTATGGTCAGCCACCACATTGAGCCGGGTAGTAGCCGGATTTGGGAATACCTGAAGGGCCACTGCGCCCTGAGGGTTCTCTTCAAATTCAGCTGTCAGGGTCACATCCCTGCCGGGCATCACAAATTCATACACCGGATCTTCAGACAAAAGATCAGATACCTCATCCCTCCAGGCTGAAAAGATATACCCGGCATAGGAAACGGCATCCAGGTGAACGACCTCACCTTCAGGAAATTTCCCTGAAAGAGAAACCTGGCCGCTCTCTTCAGGCTGAACTTCCAGGGAGAGAATGTATTTGGGCGTTCCGGAAAAAACTTCGCGGATTGTAATGGCTGATTTCCCATCGTCATATACTGCCTGCACCCCTGCCTGGTAACGCCCGTGGGGCAGCCCCTCAAAACGATAAAAGGTATGCTCAACACCCTCCTCATGGGGCGTATCGAAATCATCCAGATAGATGTTATAACTTAACGGTTCGTCCAACAGGCTGTCATTCACAAATTTGCCATAATAAGCGGAATCATCCAAAGGAGGGGATTTCAGGGAAATATCCTGCAATTCAGCATCTTCCTGCAGTTCCACTACAGGGCCATCTTTCTGTCCGTGCTCCAGCCCGGGACCAAAATCGTAACCGGAAGCACGGATAAAGAAATTTCGCTCAAAATCACTGTCGGCCATATCCTGCAGATCGAATCGGTCAAAGTCGGATGTGAAGAAGTTGGTACCGGGGCGAAACCCCACCTCATCTGTTTGCAGCAACACATCGCCACTGCCGCCGACTCCGACGAAAAACCCATACGGTGCATATACAACTTCAGGCAACTCATAAAAAGTCCAGGTTCCCGGGTTATTTCTGACCCCTTCAGCCACATACAGTTCATTGTTGCGATCAGGCCGTCCGTCGGCGGTCAGTCCCAGTATGCGAAGGGTCACTTCATTGTTGCTGTCATCGCTTGTCACCCAGCGCACATGCTCAATCCAGGCATGACGGGGATAGGCACCCCCCAGCAAGCTGTTCTCCACATCCCGGAACCCAAGCCCACCGGTGGGCGACCCGGAATCATGGCGATAGTTCCCAACATAAGAAGGGGTATCCCAATTCAGATCTATGTAGTCATCCGTTTCGTCAGCCCTTATCTCCTCCACCGGCAGAAAGCCCCTGTCAAGAAAAATATCATCAAGCACATCCACCTCTCTGCCCAATTCGACATCTTCCCGGTAAACAGCATAACCCGGATAAGTAACCATCAGGTCGTAGGTAAACCCGCCCGGAATATCTTCCACTTCAAAATGTCCATTCTCAGTTTTGGCGGTATAATGTTCCCCGTCCCGCGAAAAACGGAGTATTGCTCCGTCCAGGCCGGTCAACATGGCATCGCGTGGTGCAACAAAACCGGTGATTCCAATATCCACGAGCCTTTCCATGTAAAAATCCTGCCGGACGGTTTCCTCCGGGTCAATCTGCACCTCTTCCTCGATGGGATAATAGCCGGGTCGGGAAACACTGATTTTTTGCCCGCCGGCGGGAAGATAAGGAAAGGCATAGGAACCGTCCTCACGCGAGAGCATCATGGCACCATGCTGACTGACTTCAACCGTGGCATCCTTCATCGGCTCATCATGCTCGTCATATACCTGTCCTTCAATTGCCAGCACATCATAGGTGCGGTACTGACTCACCACCTGTTTTATTTGTCTCAGCGTACGGGCATTGTCACCATCCTCCGGATGACCGGTGGCAACGCCCTGGAACTCAACATCGGGATTGGAAAAATAAGGTGTACGGTTATGCCTGACCCCGTCATCAAATTGCTGGCCGCTTTCGTAGGTCATTACCGATGCATAATTCCCTCCGTCATCACCTGTCCACCTCCACCCGGCGGAATAAGGGAATATTCCGGGGCCGGCCTGCGTGTCCTGCTCTTTATGATGATGGGCACCCATGTTGTGTCCGATCTCATGAATGTGGGTGTAAGTCCATGAAGCCTGCTGTACCCGGGTAAGTGAAAACCCGTAGTTTGGCCGGCCACCAGTATCCATAAGCTGCCAGCCGAGGCCACCAACACCTTCCACCAGGGCAAATATTGCCACCAGGTCAGCCCGGTATTCGTCACGCCAGTCGTGAACTTCATTCATATATCCGGGGATCGGTATCCCCTCATGGGTCTGACCGAAGGGGTTGAAATCCGGACTTGCCGTCAGACGCCGCAGATCAGCACCCGGTTCGGCACTTTCCTCATAATCTACCAACCGGGAATTAACCAGTCGGTAAGTAATTCCAAGGTCACTGTTGTCGGAAACCAGTTGCGCATACTCCATGGCAATGGCCACCGTATTGCTGACTCCCCCCTCATTGTCCCGGGCCCAGTCTCTTGCTGCCGGGGTAAATACAATCATCACATCAATATCAGCATGGTCTTCCGGACCAAGTTCCTTCTGCATCATCTGTTTTCGGATCCGGTGCTGTTCAAGCTCTTCACCGGGGGTCACCGTTGGCGGATACTCCACCGGGCAGTCATGCGGCACTTCCAGTTTGTCGTAATCCAGTTCAACCATATAGTGCTCACCGGTTTCCGGGTCGCTGAGCATGCGGTAAAGCTTACCTTCACTTTCGTTCATGATGGTCGCCAGGCTTCGTCCTTCTGTTGTTGACATCACCAGGTAACCGGATCCGGGCTCAGACAACCTGGCACGAATGGTAAAAGTCATATTGACATTGGTCGTTGTCCGCTCAATGATGGCATCCATTTCCTTGTCGGGAAAGATATTCAGGGTCAGCCCGGATCCCTTTTCCGGATAACGGGTGCCGGTAACGGCATCCCCGGGTACAACCGATACATAACGAATCACCGCATCCGCATCATCAAAAAACCAGAGATCCTCACGGGCGTCACCAATTGATTTTTCCTGGCCGTGTGCATCAATCAGCCGGTATTCCTGCGATGCGGCAAGACCGGCAAACACAAAAATAAAAACCAGGGTGAATAAGGAAAGGCGGGCAAAATACTGTTTAGCTTGAATCATAAAAAAAGGAGTCGGAATACAACAAAACTATTTCAAATGGTAAAAATAACAAAAAACAGGCAAAGATGTTTCTTGCCAATTGGGTAACCTGAGGATCAAATAGGCCATAAAATGATGCAGCAAGTAAGATCAATTACCTGATGACCCTGATGCGCCTGGTGGCCACCCCGTCCCGCGCAACCAGCTGCAGGAGATATATCCCGTCAGGCAAAGAAGAAAGGTCCAGCCGGTTTGAAGAAATATCTTCAACTGATTGTTCATACACCAGCTGACCATGGATGTTGAACAAGCGGACAAAACGCAACTCAATGTGGGAAGGGGCTTCAATTTCCAGCGGCCCCGGGGTAGGGTTCGGGAACACCGCCAGACCTGCCATCCCGTCTGTTTCATCCAGTGACGTATCATCTTCTTCAAACAATGCGGTTATACTGACATCTTCAGAACCCATGGTGAAAGAATAGCGCGGCTCTGAGCCTACCGCTTCATCCCCGTCATTCTTTCTCCACTCCTGAAAAGCATAACCATGTGCAGCAACTGCTTCAAGGGTGACACCGGTTCCCTCCGTGTAAGGGGCGGCATCTGTTCTGTCAATCACCCGCCCGCCTTCTTCGGGTTCAACAGCAAGGGTCAGGGTCCGGATATCATCTGTCAACACCACATCCACTTCAAGATCCGCTTCTTCCACTGATACAACGGATCGGTGACCCGAATACCCGTCAAGGATGATCCGGTACTGGTAAAGCCCTTTGGGAAGCCTTACCTCAGCCAGTCCGTCCTGGTCTGTCACCAAAAATTTTTCGCCCGTGGATTTTCCGCCGGCCTTTTCCACTCCCAGGGCATCCACCATCAGCATAAAGGAATCATATGACACATATTGTATGGCAAAGTGCATGGTTTCACCAACAAAGTCTTCGAGTCCGAAGGTATATTCTGTCCAGCTTACCGGAACTACAATGTGCGAACCGGCGGAAAGCTGATACCGGAAATCTTCCCGGTTGTCACCCGCTGAGGATCCCAGGACCCTTATCCGTTCCAGGCCGTATTCAGAGGTAGCGGAACGGGCAAAAAAGGAAAGCCGGGCCTTCTCATCAATGTAAATGGGGGGCGAGATCAGCCACTTGTCCTCGTTTCGCCCGGGCGCGTGCAATGAAGTGGCTGAGATCACATACCGGTCGCCGCTTACGGCGGGAAAATCAACCGGCGGATCGGTCAGGCCCGGGTTAAAGGTCATAAAGCCAAAAGGCTGACCCGCACCGGGAAACCTAAAGTCATCAGCCATATAAGTGACTTGTTCAAGGGGGTCATCGGAACGCCAGGGATCGAGGTTGTAGGTAAAATCCGGGTAATCAGACCAATCCTCAAAAAACAGGGGGGCATCCTCCCCCACATAGGAACTGATTATCACGGCAGCATCCTCCAAAGGCATACCATCCTGATCAACAACACTGAAACGGACATTCCGGTATTGCGGTGGTGTTTCCACACTGATGAGGGCTTCATTGGATCGCAGCGACTCAGTGTTGTCATCATACAGGGCAGTAACATAATAGGCGTACCGCCCCGGATCAGGAAGTGTATCGGTAAACTCACGGATCCCCGGATCTTCAAGGGTGGCAATTTCCAGATTGTTGCGGAACACCCTGTACCCTGCAAGGCTGAATTCATTCCCGTCGGCTTTGGCATAGCCGGAAACCACGGACATTTGCGTTTCTTCAGTTTCCAGCCTGTCAAAGGGGCTGATTCGCCTGACCGGCTCTTTCCCGGAACTCCCGTCCGCAAGCCGGGCTTCCTTTGGACCGTCTTTGTGACCGGCCAGAATGTATACCATGGTATAAAGTTCCAGCTGGTCACCTTCTTCAGTCATGTAAGGAGACCAGTCCCCTGGTTCTCCCGCAAAAGAGTGGCAGGCTTCCCCCTCATCAAGCATTTGAGCCGCACTGGACGGGTGTCCGCCCGGATCATGCGGAACAACAGCCACATAAAAATCTTCCTCTATGTCTATTGGCTCTTCCGGATAATGATAAACAAGCCGGTCTTTTCCGGCTTCAAGCAAGCCGGACTCATACAGCACACGCTCACCGTCATCGCCATAGATCACAAAAGAAAAGCGGTTGTCAGGCCAGCTGTGGTCAGCATGCTCAATAAAATAATGGGCGATCCGGCTGATGTGAACCGGGTAACTGAAGTCAAAATCAGTCGATCTGAAAAAGGTGGCCCGTTGCGGTTCCTGCCAGGTCAGATGAGAAAAGTTGGTGTTATAGGCCACCCAGCCTTCAGGCCCGGTCAGTGCACCGGGTTTTCTCCATTGCAGCTGTACCCGATCTTCATTTACATGGGTGGCCTTCAGCCCGGCAGGAGGCAGATACGGGTCGCTGTTGGGGTCATACCCTTCCAGGAAAAGCAACTCTGCCTCCAGCGGATCCAGCCACGGTGCAAGTTGCAGGCTGTCATACTCACTGTTGGCATCCCAGTGCATATTCATTTTGGCATAGAAGTCAGGACTGTCGGGCCTGGTGCAACTGGAAGCCCCACCAGTCAGTGTTCCGACGATCAGCCCGCTGTAATCGAAGAGCGGCCCACCTGAGGATCCACCTTCGGTGACCCCGTGACCCGACAGGGTTTCTGCCCAGTTTACCCGCCAGAAAGCATTGTTCAAGGCATTGGCAGATCCCGGCCAGTTGGAGGTGGAAAGACCGGAGGTGTAGGTGGAAATTTTCATGGCGTCCCCGGCCGGATGATGGATGCCAACGCCTTCGGGACTTGCTGTTTCTGTCAGGTTCCAGCCGTTAAAATAAGGATGGTAGGATTCAGGAACTGCATTCCTGAGGAGCAGCAGTTTGAAATCAGAGCCACCGCTAAGGGGAGCCCTTGATTTCAGCGTTGCCCCTGTGATCATATTGTTGGGGGGCACACCCGTTTCTTCGCACCCGGGTCTTTCATAATTGAAATAAAACTGCCAAACGTTATAATCATTTGGTGAAGAAGATTCGCCGCAATGATCAGAGGTGAGCATATATGGGGTACCGTCCTGTGCGGTGTTATTTACCAGGCTTCCGGTACACCAATACCAGGAGTTCCCTTCGCGCAGCAATATGCGCGCCACCCCCCTTTTCTCGTCCTGCCAGCTGTTGCCTTCAGGGCAGTTGATCCCGACCTGGCAGTCGCCTGAACTTCCCAGGTCTTTCGTCCCATCAAAAAGCGACAACCCGCCCCCGTTGTCGATGAATATCACTTCACCGACCTGCCACCTTGAAGCGTGTCCGGACGTTTTACCGGGCAACTCTGCCATTTCCAGCTCGATCACCAGGGTATCGCCGGGCACAATGTGGGTGGAAAACACATTTTCCGGATTGTTGTTGACCGAAGTAAAGGCCCCCGCATGAAACGAGCCATCTGTGTTATACACAAACATCCGGTCTTCATCACCCAGGAAAAAATCTTCAAATACCAGACCCAGAGCCAGTGCACCGGAAGCATGGAGTTTTAATTGCCAGAGCCATTTCCCGTTTTCCAGCTGGCGGAATTGCCCATATTCATCCGGGCCGATGGCTACCGGAATCCCGACCCCGGCTTTCATGGGGCCGAAAGGATCTTCCTCTTTATCGCTGTCTTTGGTCAGAGACGCATGATTGCTCAGATCCACCAGCGGAATATCTGCAACGGACTTACTGAAACCGGCCGGGGTTCCTCCTACGGAGATCTGGGCATTTGAAGAAAAGCCAAAAGCAATGATAAGCACCAACGGTAAAAGCTTACCAAAAAGGGTGCGCAGCGAACAAACCGGTGGCAGACACCCGGAATAAGGCCTGATACGGAGCATGCCTGGATGATTTGGGTGTAAAAAACGTCAAAAGTTCCCGATAAAGTTAAATAAAATATCCGTATATGGTCAGATACAATTTGCCGGCCAGGCCGATGGCAGATTTTTTTACGCACCGTGGTTTTCGTATTTTTACAAAAACATTAAACCAAAAAATAAGTTTTTATGAAGTGCTTGAAAATTCTGATGATTCCGTTACTTGCCATGGGGATGCTCCTTTCAGCCTGCGATATCCTGGATGAGGACGAGCAACCCACCCCGGAAGAAGACCTGCAATCGCTGATGCCCTATACGCAATACCTGATTGCATACTGGCAGGGTCTTGACATGGCCCGCTATCAGTTGCAATGGACGCAGCAACTGAGCGGAATCAGGGGCCCTTTCATCCAGATAGACCGTTACGGCATGGAGCCCGGGCACACCAACGACATCTGGTATTTTTATTACAACGAGATCCATTTCAGACTCAAAGAGATCAATGAACTGGCCAATGAAACAGAAGCCCCCGCTTACCGCGGGATGGCAAATATACTTCAGGCATACAGCCTCGGTTTTATGACAGACACCTGGGGAGACATCCCCTATTCTGCTGCAGCAACCTATTTCGAGGAAATAGCCTACCCCGCCTACGACAGTCAGGACATCATTTATGCAGAGATCATGTCGCTGATCAACAGGGGGATTGCAGACCTCCGTGAAGCCGCCCTCACAGAGCAGATGCAGCCCGGAAGCATTGAAGACCCGATCTATGGAGGTGACCTTGACAGATGGGAAAGGGCAGCCAATGCCATCAAATTGCGCTACCTGCTCAGGACGGCAAATTACCATGATGATTACGCAGAAATACTGGACCACATCAATACCAGTGAATTATTCGCCAACCGGGGTGACGATATGGCTTACGAATTTGATCAGAACCTGGATCAGGTGAACCCCCACTTTTTCTTTGACAACGAAAGGGGACACACCCGGGTGGGACAGTTTTTCACCGATCTTTTGAATGAGAACAACGACCCCCGCCTGCAATATTTCGTTGCGATGGATGCCAACGGAGAGTATGAGGGAACCCCTCCGGGAGAGGGAAGATATAACGCATCGCTCCCTTCAGAAAATGTGGCTTCATACGATACACCCGTTTCACTGATCAGCTATACAGAGCAAAAATTCATCAAAGCCGAAGTGTATCTGAAAACAGGGAATCAAAACCTGGCCGACCAGCACTTCAGTGAGGCGGTGATTGCTTCCTTGCGGGAATGCGGCATTGAAGATGCCGCCTGGGAAGACGAACATGCTTACGTCGAAAACGTAACACTTGAACAGGTCATGACTGCCAAGTACGTGGCACTGTTTCTGAACCCCGAGGTCTGGACGGACTTTCGCAGGACCGGTTACCCTGAACTGACTCCTTACGAAGATGCACCGGAAGGAAAAATTCCCAGACGCTTTGTGTACCCGCAGAATGAGTATGAAAGAAATGAAGACAACATTCCGGATGAAGACGGTTTGTTTGACCGGGTCTGGTGGGATACAAAGTAAAGCATGCAGGATCGTGCAGCATAATAAAAAGCCCCGACGGATTGAACCGCCGGGGCTTTTTTATGCCGGAATAAAATCCGGTAATCCGGTCAGAGCCGGTTCAGACCCATTATGGATTCTGATCACCGGAACTGATGGCGTCATTGGCGTTGATCTCATCCGTGGGGATCAGCCATATCCACCGGTCGGTGTCAGCTTCCTCATAGAGGGTAATGGCCAGCTGTTCGCTGTGGCCTTTGTTCTGGCGATTCAGCGGCTCTCCTGTGCGTTTCAGGTCGATCCAGTTGAAGCCTTCACCCCAGAGTTCAACCGCACGGTGGAACATGATCTCATCGATCAGATCCTCTCCGGTGGCGGTTGACAATTCATACTCCGGATCCCGGTTCTGCATCAGTTCATAAAGCGTCTGGGCGGCATCATCGTACAATCCGTCCCTGGCCTCTGCTTCAGCCTTGATCAGGTACATTTCGGCCAGTCGCATGAACACATAGTCCCCTTCCCAGGATCCGTCCCGTTGGGTCACGAACTTCACCTGGCAATAAGGCACCATATATTCTTCGGCATTTTCCGGGGCCACCCAAAGATTGCGGCGAACATCGGTGTCCGACATCCGGTAATACAATCCGTCCTCGCCATGGCTGATCAGTTTCTGGTTCCCCAATTGGGCATAGCTGAATGTCAGCGCATCCATATGACTGAAAAAGGAAGCAAAAATGGTGGCCTGTTCCTCATTGATCTCCATCCCCCACATCCATTCACTGGCACCCACATCGTTAAACAGCTGGTTCCTGGAGTAGGTGGCAATGCTTTCGAATGCCGGAGGAAAGTCATCCACGGTAAACAGACTGGCACCGGAAAGGGTAATGGCCGTTTCCGCGTGCTGACGAGCCTGGTCCCATTCGCCCTTGGCCAAAGCGGTTCGTGCATACAGTCCATGGACCACAGGAAGACTGATATGGGATCTGTGAGCCTGGGCCGTGCTGCCGTCAAAAAGATCAATGGCTGCCGAAAGGTCGGCCTCGATCTGCTCATATACTTCACGCAGCGAAGCCCTGGGATGCCCGTCTTCGGATGGTTCTGTGTACAGCGGTACAGCAGGGGCATCAGGGTCTACATGATAGGCCGGGGCATATAGCTGCACCAGCTGATAATAAGAAAAAGCCCGTGCTGCCTTGGCCTGTGCCATCAACATGTCACGCTCTGTGGGAAGTGCATCCTCCAGATCCGGCACATTGGCAATGATCATATTGGCATTCAGGATGACTTTGTAATACACATACCAGCGCAAATGGGTCATACCCCCATCTGCATTCCGGTGTACCCGCCAGGCATACATTTGCCCAAACCATCCGTGTGCCAGCACATGACCCACCATATCCTGCCCGAGCATATCCACGTCATGATTCACGGCCATATGGCCAAATGCATCATGGTTTCCGTATTCCGGATCAAAAACAAACATATAGCGGTACATTCCGTTCAGGGCAGCTTCAGCGCCCTCAAGGGATTCAAACATGGTTCCGGCCTCCAGCTGATCGGTAGGGGCCGTTTCCAGAAAGTCCTGTTCACAGCTGCTTAGCACAAAAGCAAGCAGCAACATACTGAGAAATATCTTGTTTATTTTCATTGTTCCTGTCTTTTTGGAGGTTACTAAAACTGAAGATTCAGACCGAATGTGATTGTACGAACCGGCACGAAGGTATAATCGGTGGTTCCGGCAAAGCTGTGCTGCGGATCCATTCCTTCGTTATCGTTCCAGATAAAGAGGTTATCGCCGGTGGCATAGATACGTGCCGAATTCATCCCGAAACGCTGTGCCAGATCGGCCGGCAGACTGTACCCCAGTGTCACATTCTGCAATGAAAGATAAGTCATGTCAAACAGCCGGTTATCTGCTGTGCCGGCATAAAGCGAAGCACTGCCCTGCTGTACGCGTGGCTGACCCGTATCGTCACCGGGTTGTCTCCAGCGATTCACGCGGTCGGCGTGCAGCGCGCTTCCATAGTCACCGGCCCAGAATCGTCCGTCGAACATTCCGCCATATACATTGTCATAGGTTTCTCCTCCAATGCTATAGGTTAAAAGAACGGAAAAGTCCCAGTTCCTGAAATTAATGGTGTTGGTAATTCCACCAAAAGCATCCGGGATGGCAGTGCCTACATAATACCTGTCGGCCTCAAGGTGGTCGGTGGTGGTTCCGCGCTCACCCGTTTCCTCTCCGTTCTCATCCGTAATATCGTAATAATAGTGAGTGGCACCGGTTTCCGGATCAATATGAGAAACTTCTCTCAGCCAGTAGTCATACAGTGAAGTTCCCACATCCAGGCGTTTGGTGCCGTCAACCATACCTTCCAGTTCTTCCGGCATGTAAGTGATTTCGTTGTTCAGGTGGGTAATGTTGAAATCCACATTCCAGTAAAAATCCCGCTGCTGCACAATGTCAACCAGCATCCTGAACTCCACGCCGCGGTTCTCCATGGAACCGATGTTCATGCTGTAGGAGGTCATACCTGTTGACAGGGGCTGTGGCACCTCAAACAACAAATTATCCGATTCGCGGATAAAGTAATCAAACTCGGCCTCTACCCGGTCGAATACCCGGAAGTCAAAACCAATGTTGGTGTTGGCATTGGTCTCCCAAACCAGTTCTTTGTTTTCCAGCCGGGTGTACAATGCACCGTGCCTGTCTACATTGGGGTAGCCGAGGTCGTAAAATGCCTGCCATGCATAATAGGATGGAAGTCCGTCATTCCCTTGTTCGCCATAACTGAACTTCAGGCGCAGGTTATCCAGCCAGTCAATATCCTGCATGAAATCCTCCTGTGTGACCCTCCAGGAAGCTCCGAGTGAGAAAAAGTTACCCCAGCGGTTGTCTTCATGGAAACGGGAGGACCCGTCACGGCGATAACTGACAGAACCGTAGTAACGGTTGTCATAATCGTAGTTCAGGCGGGTAAAATACCCCTCCACAGAATATTCATGCTGGTAAGAATTGGAACCTTCCATGGTTGTGGCAATGCCAATCTCGGTAATCCCCGGAACGGGGTAATTGGAGCGAGTGGCAGATGCCAGGTTGAACTGCATGCGATATGCCTCATGACCGGCAAGGAATTCAAAATTGTGGCCGGCAAAATCGAAATCATAATTAAGCAGCTGGTTAAAGGTCATGCTGAGATTCCGTGTATACTGCTTGGTGCCGCGTCCGCCCACACCTGCAGCGTCACCGAACTGCGGATTCTGGAACGTGGTGGTGTACTGGCTGGAGTAGTCGGCACTCAGGTTGGTTTCAAACCGCAGATTGGGAAGAATCTGAAAACGGGCAAAAGTACGTCCGCTGACATTTTCCCTCACGTGCGAACGATCATCCAGCTCAAGGGTTCCCGCCAGGTTGGCATTCCCCATGGTAGGCCGGTCTCCCTGCGGCCCCACGCCCGTTCCATAGTCAAAAATCTTCTCTCCCGCTTCGTCCAGCACAAAGGATCCGTCTTCATCGCGGACATACACCGGATAAATGGGACCAATACCTCTTGTGAAGTAAAAAGGATTGGTAATGGCCGTCCCTTCTGCAAGCAGGTAATCACTCTCTGTGAGTGAACCGGACAGGTTAAACCCTGTTTCCAACCAATCGGTGGCCTGGGTATTCACATTCACCCGTCCCGAAATTCGGTCAAAGCCGGAAGTTACGGCAATGCCCTGCTCATCCAGGTAACCCAGTGAAATGTAATAATCACTCAATTCCGTTCCGCCCGATACACTGAACTGGTGCTCATGCCTCACGGCGGTACGGAAAATATGATCCTTCCAGTCATCACTCCAGAGCAAGTTTGCATTGGGATTGAAATCAGCCAGCCACGGATTGTCCGGGTTTACCTGAATAAAATCCTCCGCCGGCATGTCAAAGGGGTTATACCCGCCCAGGTTACCAATCAGGTTTGCCGCAGCTTCCTGGTTGGCCGCTTCCAGGTCCATCCCCATCTCAAAATGACGCATGTTCCTGTCGGCCTCCCAGGTAAGCAGCATAAAGTCCCTTTCATCCACCTGGGGGTAATCCGGCATGGTTCGGTCAATCGCCCCGAAAGATGAGCGGAAATTCATTGACGGAGCTGCATCATCACCGCGCTTGGTGGTGATCATGACCACACCATTGGCTCCCCTTGCACCATAAAGTGCAGCAGCAGAAGCATCGCGAAGTACCGACATGTTTTCAATGTCACTGGGGTTGATGTCGCTCAACTCCCCGTCAAAAGGTGCCCCGTCAACTACGATCAGAGGCTCATTGGATGCGGAGATGGATCCGAAGCCACGCAGCCTGATCTCCTGTCCTGAGCCGGGCTGACCGCCACCGCTTGTTACCTGAACACCGGGTGAGGTACCCTCCAGTGCCCGCGAAACATTGGACACGGCCCGCC
>SL_8KL_010_SEDDRAFT_10003263_pt1 | contig 13443 bp, 7 predicted proteins | sample SodLakKL_010_SED_4_FD_11160 | JGI IMG/M metagenome (IMG submission 11160) | reverse complement strand
GGCATTTTTTCCCCCCGCCATGCTTTCGACCGGCAATCCATGCAATGGGACCTGAACTATTTCAAGTATTACTTTCTGAAAACTTCCGGGATCCAGTTTGATGAACAGTTGCTTGAAGATGACTTCAACGCCCTGATGAACAGGCTGCTTCATGATACGGAGAAAGCCTTTATGCGTCACCCCGGGGCCATGTTCATGTATCGCGACATGCAGTCCAGAAATGTGATGATCATGGACAATGAACCCTTTTTTATTGATTACCAGGGAGGCAGAAAAGGCCCCCCGGCCTACGACATCGCCTCCCTGCTGTTCGATGCCAAAGCAGACCTTCCGCGGCCACTTCGTGAAGACCTCCTGAACTTCTACATGGATTGTCTGGAGGAAAAAATTCCCCTGAACCGGGAGGCATTCCGCCGGAGCTTTTATGATTTTGTATTGATGCGGATACTGCAGGCCCTCGGAACCTATGGTTTCCGCGGAGGAATTGAGAAAAAAGGCTTCTTTACCCGCAGCCTGCCTTATGCCCTTCGCAACCTCAGCTGGCTCGCTGAACAGGAACTGCTTCCCGGGGCAACCCCCTACCTCAACAAGCTGGTTCTGCAACTGGCCGCCCGCAAACCTGCCGAATTGATCCCCCCGCCCAATGAAGGATTAACTGTTACGATCTCCAGCTTTTCCTACAAAAAGGGGATTCCGCTTGACCACTCAGGGCACGGGGGCGGGTTCGTATTCGATTGCAGGTCATTGCCCAACCCCGGCCGGGAAAAACAATACAAACTGTTGACAGGCCTGGATGAATCAGTGATCCGTTTCCTCTCTGCTGAAAATCAGGTTTCGGAATTTGTCAACCATGCCATTGAAATGGTCACCTCCGCGGTTGAAACTTACAAAAAAAGGGGCTTTGCCAACCTCACAGTCTGTTTCGGCTGCACCGGAGGCAGGCACCGTTCGGTTTACTGCGCTGAACTTCTGGCCGGATACCTTCGAAAAAATCATAATATCGCTGTATATTTGACGCATACGGAAGCCGGAAACTGGGAAACAGAAAGCCATCTTTGATGGGAAGTTATTGGCCGAATCCCGCAAGGGCCACAGGTTATTTACAGGGGGCACGGCATCTGTTATTTACAGGGGGCACGGCATCTGCCAGCTATTTACAGGGTGCAGGGCATCTGTTTACAGGGTGCACAGTATCTGCCAGCCAGGGGGCATCCCAATTTAACCGCAAAGGGTCTGACCCGGATAAACCAGAGGGACGTCAGCGACGATTATATATGAAAGCCATTATTCTTGCAGCAGGCCTTGGAAGCAGGCTCAGACCACTGACCGACAACACCCCGAAAGCACTGATTGAAGTTGGGGGGAAGCCATTGTTGCTTCACGCGGCAGAGAAACTGATCGCTGCCGGGGTCAGCGACATCGTGGTCAACATCCACCATCACGGAAATATGATACAGGAGTTCATTGAGCAACTGGAGTACCCGGGGGTGAAGTTTCATATTTCCGATGAAACCGACGAACTGCTCGACACCGGCGGTGCCCTTAAAAAAGCTGCACCATTGCTTCAGGGCACTGCCCCCTTTTTTATTTACAATGCAGATATACTGGCCGGAATAAATCTTAAAGAAATGCTGGCAAAACATCAACAAGAAAAGCCACTTGCCACGCTTGCCGTAACCTGCCGGCAATCATCCAGGTATTTTTTATGGAAAGACGGACAACTTGCCGGCTGGACAAAACACAGCACAGCGAACCCCGGGTCAGCAACGTTTGACGGAATGGAAAAACTGGCTTTCAGCGGAATTCACCTGGCAGACCCCTCATTGCTCAGGCTGATTACCGAAACCGGGCGGTTTTCCATTAAAGACCTTTACCTGCGTCTGGCCCCGCACCACCGCATCATCCCCTACCTGCACGATCACCGGTTCTGGGCCGACACCGGCACCCCGGAAAAACTCAAACAGGCCGAGGACATGCTTCAACACATGCCCCCGCCATAACCTGTCAGTCACATCACCACAAAAGAATGTCCCATGAAAACCAACAAACCAACAACCAAGGGTGCGAAGCACCCGTTAACCGGAGTGGCGAAGCCACGACCAACCGGAGGCGCGCAGCGCCGACTAACCAAGGCGCGAAGCGCCGTTAACCAACAACCGGAGGGTGCGAAGCACCCGACAAACCGGAGTGGCGACAGCCACGACAAACCGGAGGGTGCGAAGCACCCGACAAACCGGAGTGGCGACAGCCACGACTAACCAAGGGTGCGAAGCACCCGTTAACCGTGAGGGGCGCAGCCCCGAACAAACCAAACAGCTTATGCAAAGCTTTCTACAGGAAGTCACCAGCCACATACTGACCAACTACCCCGATACCACAGGAGAAATTTGCGTGGTAACCCCCAACCGGAGGGCAGGTTTGTTCTTTCGCAAGCACTTTGCTGCCGGCCTCACCAAAGCGGTATGGGCACCAGAGATCCTCAGCATTGAAGATTTCATCAACCAGATTACCGGCTATACAATTCCCGACAGCATGGGATTGTTGTTTGAATTTTACGGGGTTTACAAAAACCTCGAAAAGGATAATGCCGAAAGCATTGACTCATTTATGTCATGGGCTCCGGCGCTGCTGCGCGATTTTGATGAGGTAGACAGTGCCATGGCCAATCCAGAGAAACTTTACAACCATCTTCAGGATATACGCTACATCGATACCTGGAACCCCGACGGATCTCCCCTTACCGAATTCCAAAAAAACTATCTGGCGTTTACTGGTAAAATGCACACCTACCACAGGGAGTTGGGGAAGCATCTAACCGAAAAAAAAATGGCCTGGCAGGGTTTGTCCTCGCAGCACGCGGCCAAAAAAATTCAGGAAGATGCAACCTGCCTTCCCTGGGAAAGAATCATTTTCAGCGGATTCAATGCGCTAACAGAAGCTGAAGAGGCCATCATCCGTACACTGCTGAAGGAAAACCAGGCCGATTATCTCACCGATGCCGATCCGTTTTTTGCGGATGACAATGAACATGAAGCCGGGTATTTTGTACGGAAATACAAACAGTCACTCCCGCACTTTCAGCAGTATCCGGAAAAAGGGCTCTACAAAAATACCAACAAAAAAATCCACCTGCTGGGCATCGCCAAAAATGTCAATCAGGCCCGGCTCGCAGGAAACCTGCTGCGGGAAGACACCACCCTGACCACCGACGAACAAACCGCGGTGGTGCTGGCAGACGAAAGCCTCCTCATCCCGGTTCTGAATGCCCTGCCCGGCAATACCCGGCACATCAACGTGACCATGGGTTACCCCCTGTCCAAAACCAATATGTTCGCTTTCTATGACACCCTGTTCCAATTGCACCTCAGGGCAAATCCGGGTGAAGCAGATCATACCCGGACCTTTTACCACAAAGACCTCCGGGACTTGTTTTCCCATGCCGCTGCCGGTCTGCTGCGCGACCCGGATAAAGGACAGGAGCTGAACAATGCGTTACTTCAGGAGATGAATGCATCTAACCGGGGCTTCCTGGGTTTCAGCGACCTGAAGTCCGCCATCCGCGATACGGAAAGCTTCAGGGAATCATTCGGGTTTCTTTCCGATGACTGGATAAAAAAACCAGAAAAGGCACTTCCTGCAATGCTTAAACTGACCCACGAATTCGACCTCCTTTTCAGGGAAAAAGCCGGCAAGCAGGGTGGAGATATTGTACAGACGCCTTATTTTGCTGATTTTGAATCACTCTATTACTTCGCGAAAATATTCAGAAAGATGGAGGCTTTCCTGCAGGAATTCCCCTTCCTGTCATCGCTGAAAACCCTTCACCGCCTTTTCAAGCAAGCCACCACTGAAACCAGGCTTTCATTCTCAGGCGAACCTTTGCAGGGGTTACAGGTGATGGGGATGCTGGAAACCCGGAGTCTTGACTTCAGAAATGTAATACTCCTGTCAGCCAATGAAGGGGTGCTCCCCAGGCAAAAAACCACACACTCCTTCATCCCCTACGAGGTAAAAAAAGCTTTTGGTCTGCGGTTGCACCACGACCAGGACGCGATCTACGCCTACCACTTTTACCGGCTTCTGCAGAGGGCGGAAAACATCTTCCTGGTCTATAACACCCAGAGCGGAGACATCGGCAGCAATGAAAAAAGCCGCTTCCTCACCCAGCTCAAACATGAACTCCCCGGGTACAACCCTGCAATCAATATCCGGGAGGAGGTCGTATCACTGCCCCCGCCCGACGGGAAAAGCAGCACCCGCATCATCCGCATCGAAAAAAGCGAGGAGATCATGGAAAAGATCTCTGCCATTGCCTCCGGCAAAGGGTTTTCTCCCTCGGCCCTGAGCCGCTATATCAACTGCCCCCTGCAGTATTATTTGGAAAAAATCGCCGGGCTGGAGGAAAGTGAGGAGGTGGAAGAAACCATTGAGGCCAGAACCATGGGAAATGTGGTTCACGGAGTTCTGGAGGATCTTTTCAAACCTTATGTCGGGCAGGTAATGAAGCCCGAAACGATCGGCCATATGAAAAAACTGCTGAAGGAATCCCTTCAGAAATGGTTTTTGGAAGCGTATAAAGGCGGAAACATCCGGACCGGGAAGAATCTGCTGCTTTACCATCTTTGCCAACGCTACCTTGAAAACATGCTTATGGCAGAACGGGAATTCCTGCAGCAGGCGGCTGAGGAAAACCGGCACCTCACCCTGGAGGCCCTTGAAAAACCGCTGAAGGCAGATCTGACGATTCAGGATCACAGCGGAGATACAGCCAATGTGATCATTGCAGGAAAAGCTGACCGCATCGACCGCATCGGAAACCTGTTGCGCATCATTGACTACAAAACAGCCAAAATATATGACCAGGATCTTTCACTGAAAGAGTGGCAGGATGCCGTTTCAGACAGCAAAAAAACCAAATGTTTTCAACTGCTTTGCTATGCCTGGCTTTATTGGCAAAACCACAGGGAAACAACAGCGATTGAACCCGGGATCATTTCAGTACGCAACCCCCGTGAAGGATCATGGGTGATGAAACACCCCGGAGGCAAGGGCATCCTGAACGGCAATCAGTTGACAGAATTTGAAGAAGAACTGAGGGGAATGATCGGGGAGATCATGGATCCTTCCACACCTTTCACCCAGACAGACAATGAGGACAACTGCAGTTATTGCCTCTACAAGAGGGTTTGCAACCGCTAACCGCCAAAAGGCCGTCAGCCGGTAAGAAATAAGTGATCCTGAACAATGGCGGTTTCACACAACGGAGTGTGGCTGAAACGGGCCGGTCAAATACCTGGAATTACTTCAGCATATTGCGGCTTTCTTCAACCGCTTTTTCAAGTCCGTCGGGATCTTTCCCGCCGGCAGTGGCAAAGAAAGGCTGACCTCCGCCACCTCCTTTGATCAAAGCGGCAAGCTCACGCACCATATTCCCTGCATGCAATCCCTTCTCCTTTACGATATTTTCTGAAATGATCACCGTAATACCGGGCTTGCCTCCCGCCAGGTGCCCCAAAACCAAAACAAGGTCGGGAACCATCGCTTTTAATTTAAACGCGAGGTCTTTGGCAGATTTAGCATCCATATCCACGCGGGTGGCGATGAAATTGATTCCATCCAGGTCTTCTGACTGACCCGAGAGTTCGGCGGCCTTGTGGTTCAGTTGCTGCTGCTGCAGCGACTCAAGCTCTTTTTTCATCACTTCATTCTGCCTGAGCACCTGCTCAAGCGCCTGTACCGTATCTTTGGGGTGTTTCAGCAGGTTGCTGACAGCATCCAGTTCATCCATCACGGATCGGACATGGTCTTCTGCAGCCCGGCCGGTAACGGCCTCAACCCGGCGGATTCCCGCAGCGATCGCACCTTCCGAAACAATAGAAAACAAGCCGATCTGTCCTGTGGCATCCACATGCGTGCCTCCGCACAATTCAGCCGAATAATCCTCGTCGAAGGCCACAACCCTCACTTTCTCCCCATACTTTTCACCAAATTGGGCCGCTGCACCCATCTTTTTGGCCTCTTCCATCGACATGTCACGGTGTTCCTGCATGGGAATATTCTCCCGGATTTTGTCGTTTACAAGGCGTTCAACGGCACGAATCTCAGCATCTGTCATTTTGCCGAAATGGGAAAAGTCAAACCGCAGCCGCTTATCGTCCACCAATGAACCCTTTTGCTGCACGTGACTGCCAAGCACCGTTTTGAGGGCAGAGTGAAGCAGATGGGTGGCCGTATGGTTGTTGGCCGTAAGCAGTCGCTTCCCGGGATCCACCACGGCCTTTACCTTTGCGGGCCACTCCCGGGGGATCTTCGGCATCAGGTGTATGGTCAGGTTGTTTTCTTTCAGGGTATTGATGACCGGGAACTGCTCCCCGTCTGCAATCAGGTGGCCCTTATCACCGACCTGTCCTCCGGCCTCGGCATAAAACGGCGTCTGATCCAGCACCACCTGGTACATTGACTTCCCTTTTTGCGTGACCTGCCGGTACCTGACAACCTCCACGTCGGCCTCAAGTTGTTCGTACCCAAGAAAGCGGGTTTCTTCCTGCCTGGGCCCCAGCTCCGTCCAGTCTTCGGTTTCAACCGTTGCCGCAGCCCGGCTCCTGGACTTCTGCTCAGCCATTCGATTTTCAAAGCCTTTCATGTCTGCTTCCCGGCCTTTCTCCCTGGCCATAAGGTTTGTCAGGTCAACAGGAAACCCGTAAGTATCAAACAACTCAAATACAAAAGCCCCGTCCAGAATTTTTTGATCCGGATTGGAAGCAAGATACTGCTCAAACTTCTGGATCCCCGTTTCAAGGGTCCGGAGGAATGTCTGTTCTTCCTCCCTGATCACTCTGGCAATCAAATCCTCCTGCTCTTTAAGCTCCCGGAATGCATCCCCCATATGGGTTACCAGCACAGGCACCAGGCGGTGAACAAAAGGCTCCTTCATACCAAGGAAGGTATATCCGTACCTGATGGCACGCCGCAAAATACGACGGATCACATAACCGGCTTTATTGTTCGAAGGCAACTCCCCGTCGGCAATGGCAAATGACACCGCACGAAGATGATCCGCAATGACGCGCATGGCCACATCGGCCTCATCTGATTTTCCGTATTGAACCCCTGTTATGCGGTTCAGTTCCTTAAAGTAAGGCTGAAACACATCGGTTTCGTAGTTGGACTGCTTGCCCTGAAGCACCATGCACAGTCGTTCAAAGCCCATCCCCGTATCCACATGTTTGGCCGGGAGATTCTTCAGGCTGCCATCCGATTTCCGGTCAAACTCAATGAAAACGAGGTTCCAGATCTCAATCACAAGCGGATGGTCAGCATTTACAAGGGTAGCACCGTCCACTTCACTACGGGCTGTATCATCCCGCAGGTCAACGTGAATCTCAGAGCAGGGGCCGCAGGGACCGGTATCACCCATCTCCCAGAAGTTGTCTTTTTTTGACCCATAAAGAATGCGGTTCTCAGGAAGGTACGCTTTCCAAAGCTCATAAGCCTCCTGGTCAGCTTCAAGGCTGTCTTCCGGTGATCCTTCAAAAACAGAGGCATACAGTCTTTCTTTGTCAATTCCGTAAACCTCTGTCAGGAGTTCCCAGGCCCAGGCAATGGCCTCCTTCTTGAAATAATCCCCGAAACTCCAGTTGCCGAGCATTTCAAACATCGTATGGTGATAGGTGTCGTGCCCGACCTCTTCAAGGTCATTGTGCTTGCCGGAAACCCTGAGACATTTCTGGGAATTTACCACCCTGTTGTGCCTGGGTGAGGTGTTGTCAAGAAAAACATCTTTGAACTGATTCATCCCCGCATTGGTGAACATCAATGTGGGGTCATTTTTCACCACCATCGGGGCGGAGGGGTACACGGCATGTCCTTTTTCTTCAAAAAACCGGAGAAAAGATGCACGGATCTGGTTTGCGTTCATGAAAAAAACTGATATTTCTTTACAATTAATCTTCCGGGAAGCGACAAAATTACTTGTTTTTTTTTAGTTTTGTAGTTTGGAAAACAATTTCAATTCAGGTGCCGGCCACCACCCGCTGGTTTGATTCTATAAACCATTGAAATTTTTTAGGATCCATTATCCGATATGAGTAAAATTCAATATCGTTTCAACACAAAATCCCTGAAGGTAGAAAGGGTTGACAGTACATTCCGGGATAAATTGAAGGTTTTTCTCCGGTATGCACTGGCAGGGATGATTTTCTCGGTCATTGTACTGCTGATTGGCTTTACGTTTTTTGATTCGCCGAAAGAAAGGATGTTGCGCAGGGAGATCCAGCAATATAAAACCCAGTACGAAATCATCCACGATCGCCTTGACGGGTTGACAGCGGTGTTGGAAGATATCCAGGAACGGGATGACAACATATACCGCGTCATCTTCGAAGCAGAACCAATCCCGAGTTCTGTGAGGGAGGCAGCTTTCGGTGGTGCTGACCGGTACGCCCACCTTTCCGGGTACCGCAACAGTGAACTGATCTCCGAGACCATGCAACGGATCGACCAGCTGGCAAGCCGGCTTTATGTTCAGTCCAAATCTTATGATGAGGTGTTCGACATGGCGCTGAACAAAGCTGACATGCTCGCGTCCATTCCCGCCATTGTACCGGTCGAAAAAGGCACGGAAAGACTGATCTCGGGTTTTGGGATGCGGATGCACCCCATCTACAAAACCACGCGGATGCACGAAGGGGTGGACTTCACCGCCGACATCGGAACTCCCATATATGCCACCGGAGACGGAGTGGTGACCCGTGCCGAAAATAACAGGCAGGGTTACGGCATTATGGTAGAGATTGACCATGGCTATGGATACACCACACGATACGCGCACATGCACGAACTTAAGGTACGAAGAGGTCAGGAGGTCAGCCGCGGAGAAGTGATCGGACTGGTAGGCAACACAGGAACCTCCACCGCCCCGCACCTCCACTACGAGGTTCATTACAATGACAGGCCCGTAAACCCTGTTTACTATTTCCACAATGACCTCAGCCCTGAGGAATTCGAAATCATCATTGAAAGGGCATCCAGGGTCAACCAGTCATTGTCTTAATCCGGTCAAAATTTCATCTTCCGACCGGTGATCGCAAAAATTCCTTTTGACTCCCCCGCCCGGTGATCGCAAGAATTCCTTTTAACTGCCCCGCCCGGTGCATGCCCTTGAATTATGTCGGTCTGAACCCTGATTACATCATAGTATTTTCTTATTTTTACCGGATCAAATGATTACCCAATGCCAAAAAAAGCTCCGGAAACAGACAAATTGTATTACACCATCGGGGAGGTGGCCAATATGTTCAATGTCAACACATCCCTGATCCGGTTCTGGGAGAAGGAGTTTGACGTAATCCGTCCCAAAAAGAACAAAAAAGGCAACCGTTTATTCACCCGCAGGGATGTAAAGAATTTCCACATCATCTATCATTTGGTCAAAGAAAGAGGCTATACACTGAAAGGGGCCAAAGAAAAAGTGAAGCATAACCCGGAAGAGGTACAGCAAGATGTTGAAATACTAAGAACACTGGACCAAATGCGGGAATTTCTTCTCGCCCTCAGAGAGAACCTTCAGAAGCAAAAGTAGATTTGATCGGGGAGCACACAGATCCCCGGATAAACAGACACCAAGTATTTACCTCAAAAATTGCATAGCATGGTAGCGAAAATCAGGAAAACACTCCATGAGTCACGCACTGCCAGATGGATTGTGCTGGTGCTGGCCAGTTTTGGCATGGCCACCAATTATTACTTTTATGATGCTCTGGCACCATTGGCTGACCTGATCAGAATGAACCTGGGGTTCTCCTCCTCAGAATATGGATTTTTTGTTTCTGCTTACTCCATCCCCAATGTTTTCCTGGCCATGGCTGTGCTTGGGGGAATTATCCTGGATCGCATCGGCATCAGGGTTACCGGCTTTTCCTTTATTTTTCTGATGGCTGCAGGGGGAACCATCACCGCTTACGGTGCCTCCGATTATTTTCTCAGTGGAGGATTCGGGTACAACTTCATGAATTCCTTCCTGACCAGCTACTCCCCCGCCTTGAAAATGATGTCACTGGGGTTTTTTGTTTTCGGACTCGGTGCAGAAACCAGCATTGTGGTTCTGTCCAAAGTCATTGTGAAATGGTTCAAGGGGAAAGAGCTGGCACTGGCACTGGGCCTCAACCTGGCCATCGGCCGGCTGGGCGCAGCCCTGGCATTCACCCTGTCGCCCAGGCTGGTATATCCTGAATGGACCACTGCCATCTGGTTCGGCGCATTGTTGCTATGGCTCGGCCTGATCGCATTCGTGGTTTATATGCTGATGGACATCAAGATCGACCGCCAGGTCAAGATCGACATTTCCGATCCGGAAGATGAATTCCGCTGGAAAGACCTGAAGGATCTTGTAACGAACCGTTCTGTTATTTACATCACCATGTTGTGTGTAACCTTCTATTCAGCGGTATTTCCGTTCCTGAAATTTGCGCCGGATCTGCTGATGAATAAGTTTGCCATGCCGCGGGTGCTGGCCGGTGATGTCACCTCATACCTGATGTATGGAACCATCCTGCTGACACCATTATTCGGATGGGTTACCGACAACAGGGGAAAAAGCGCCACACTCATGTATCTGGGATCGGCCCTTCTGATCATCGCCCACCTGATGTTCGCGCTTACCTACATTGAGCCCAGGATCCCCATTGTACTGCTGGGAATTGCCTTCTCGCTGGTTCCGGCTGCCATGTGGCCTGCAGTAACAAAAATTGTACGTGAAAGCAAGCTGGGAACAGCCTATGGATTTATGTTTTCCGTGCAGAACATCGGTCTCTGGGTTTTTCCGTTGCTGATCGGCCTGGTACTGGACGCATCCAATCCATTTTACCGCTCAGAAATTGACAGTGACCAGTTTGAACAGGTACAGAGCTCTGACATGTACTACACCGGCAACTACGTTGACCGGAAAGGAGAGCCAAATCAGAATATGTCCATACACATCAACACCACTGTGTTTGAAGGCAGTATGACCGGAGATATTGTCTGGCGCGAAACCCATATGGTCACCACCGGCGACCAGGGTGAGTTCAGGGTTCAGCTGGGACAGGGAGATGTAATCACCAATGTAGATTTCAGCAGGCTGAACCCGGATATTGGATACCGGGCAGAAATCATCATTAGCCGGCGCGATGACGACATCGTCATCTTTGACGATGAATTCTCCGCAGATGAGGAACAGTTTTTTACCGGACAGATCGGGCCGGAGCATCAGCGCCTGTTTGACAACACTGTCAGGGGGCAGATCTACCTTTACGATAAAGATACAGGAGAAAAGGTCTGGCAGGAAGGGGCAAGGTTTTACCTTGAAAGCGACGGCAGTTTTGAGATCCCCATGGGCTACGGACGTCTGGCATTTGCTGACCCCGCATATTTCGGGCTCCACGAGGGTCGCCATGAAGCGGAGATCATTAAACCGCTTAACTACACCAACGCCATGCTTATATTTTCCCTGCTCGGATTCTTTGGCTTTATATTCGCGTTCCTGCTGAAACGCGAGGACAAAACATCAGGGTATGGCCTGGAGCGGCCCAATAAAGAAGGGTCATCATAACAACACGCTGCAGAATAATTCGCCGGGAGGCATGCCGGAGTTACACCTGGGAGCATGCCAGAGTTACACCTGGGAGCATGCCGGAGTTAAGCCAGGGAGCATGCCGGAGTAGGGGCAAAAGTATTTGAACACCCCGGGGCATTCGCCCGGATGAACCCGCTCTGCTCATTTAAAGTTTGCAGGTCAAGCAGGGAGTAAATTAAATAGATTAATCGATGCTTATATTTAAATATCAAATATTTATATGGGAATGATCATTGTCACAGGAGCTGCCGGGTTTATCGGCAGCTGCCTGCTCAGTGAGCTGAATCACAGGGGGTATAAAGATATTGTTTTGGTCGATGACTTTTCCGGCAGGGAAAAATTGAAAAACCTGGAGGGGAAAACATTCCTCAGCCAGATACCGCGTGACCTTTTTTTTGACTGGCTGAAAAAACACCATCCGGATATTTCGTTTGTTTTCCATCTTGGTGCCCGCACCGACACCGCGGAAAAAGACCCTATGATTTTTGAACGCCTGAACCTGGGTTACTCCAAAAACCTGTGGAACGCCTGCGCTTCTTTCGGCCTCCCTCTGATTTACGCATCCTCAGCTGCCACCTACGGGGCGGGAGAAAGAGGTTACAACGACAACCACGCATCGGTTGAGCACCTTGCACCACTGAACCCCTATGGGCAGAGCAAACAGGATTTTGACCGCTGGGCCCTGGCACAGGTAATCAAACCACCCTTTTGGGCCGGGTTAAAATTCTTTAATGTATACGGGCCCAATGAGTACCACAAAAACCGCATGGCATCCGCCATATTCCACATTTACAAACAGGCTGAATCAGAGGGAGTGGTAAAGCTGTTTCGCAGTCACAGGCCGGATGTAAAAGATGGCGAACAAAAAAGGGATTTCATCTACATTAAGGATGTGACCGACGTTTGCTGCCACCTTATGGAAAGTAGTGTGATCTCCGGGTTATATAACCTGGGCAGCGGACAGGCCAGAAGCTTCCTTGAACTGGCCGGAACCATATTCAACACCACAGGCAGAAATCCTGATATTCGTTTTACAGATACTCCGGAAAGCATCCGGGACACCTACCAGTATTATACCCGCGCAGATATTTCAAAACTTCGGGAAGCCGGCTATCAGAAACCGTTTCACTCGCTGGAAGAAGGTATAAAGGATTACATCAGCAATTACCTGAGCAAAGGCCTGTATATGTAGCCGGTCATCATTGTCCGGCCTCACGCCCCGTGATGGGCATGGGAAACACCCAGCTTTTCAACGTAGGCCATCAGGTCAGGGAAAAACAGCTTAAATTCCTTTCTGAAAGATTGATAACTTGCCAGAAGGTCATCCACGGCATCTTCCATACCTGAAGCAAATTGAGTACGCCGGGCCATTCCGCCAAAATGACGGTGCAGGCTTTCGGTATCGGCATAGCTCAGCAGCCAGTTATTATCGATCATGTATGGCAGGATATACTGCGCCCGTTCAGGCAACATTTCATGGTGATCCTTCAGATTCTGATATACCCGGGACGCAAATGCCTTCAGGGGGTAATCGGAGTAGTTGACCCAATCTGCAGCCAGAAAGTGGTCGTAATACATATCAACAACCACCCCAGCATACAGGCGATACTTGCGTCGCAGCCGGGCTTTACTCAAGGTCACAACAGGGTGGCTGTCGGTATAGGCATCAATTTTTCTGTGCAGCACAATCCCATCTATGACAGAATCCGGGAACCCGTTGATCTGCTTGCCTTTCACCATGTCAGCAATAAAATTGCCGAGCATCAGATGTTTGTCATTCCCCGATAAATACTGGTGTGCAAGAAAATTCATTTTGTCCTCCCCGGATTTCT
>SL_8KL_010_SEDDRAFT_10003262_pt1 | contig 13443 bp, 6 predicted proteins | sample SodLakKL_010_SED_4_FD_11160 | JGI IMG/M metagenome (IMG submission 11160) | reverse complement strand
CAGTATCGTTGATCTGGTCGGCGAGCTGGTTATCTCCCACTCCGGCCTGCGAGAACAGCTTGAGGACCACATCGACTATCAGCTTGAAAATACTCTTAACCAACAGGATAAAATACTGGATCAACTCCAGCGCCAGTCGATGAGCTTAAGAATGCTTCCGCTGAAGAAGGAGTTTAACAAACTGCCCCGAATCGTCCGCGATATCTCACGTGACCTGGGCAAGGAGATTGACCTGAACATATCCGGTGCCGAGACCGAGATTGATAAATCGGTTCTCGACTCCCTGCACGACCCGTTAGTTCATCTGCTCAGGAACGCTATCGACCACGGAGTGGAGACTCCGGAAGAACGCCGAAAGCAGGGCAAGTCGGCAGTCGGTCGGGTCAACGTCCGCGCCTACCACGAGAGCGGCAACGTCTACATTGAAGTTGAAGACGACGGCGCCGGCTTACCACGCCAGGTAATTGAACAAAAGGCACTTGAACAGGGACTGATTGAGGAGGACCACAGCCTGACCGAAGCCGATATTGACCGGCTGATCTTCCGGCCCGGCTTTTCAACTACTGAAGAGGTCTCAGACGTCAGCGGCCGCGGGGTCGGGATGGATGTCGTGGCCAGTAAAATTGATGAGCTGCGCGGAACTATTGATATTGAATCCAGCCCCGGCGAGGGTACTAAATTTGTCGTTGAACTACCACTGACTGTGGCTATTATTGACGGACTAATCGCCGATATTGGCAATGAAAAGATGATCTTCCCCGTCAACCAGGTCGTTGAATCGGTGAATCCAACGCCAAACCAGGTCAAACGTATGCAGGATCGCGGTCGTGTCCTCAAATACCGCGACACGGTAATACCCTTGATTGATCCGGGCGACTTTATTGACAGCGCCCAGACCGATGACTCGATCGACAAACGGACCATTTACGTCATTGTCCGTTCCAACCAGGGTCGCTTCGCCGTCCGGGTAGACAAGCTTTACTCGCACGAACAGGTGGTAATCAAAAACCTTGGCAAAGGTGAAATAGAACAGGCTGCAATTATCTCCGGTGGAGCCATACTCGGTGACGGAACCGTTGGCCTGATACTCGACGTCGCCGCCCTTGTGGAAGCCTACCGCCGACAGGAGTAGCTTTAATGTCTAACTTGGGTGAACTTTTTCAACAACTGGCTCGAATTTTTAGAACTTCTGAGGCGGAGACAGAACAACAGTTTGAAACGGCGCTTGAATTAATCATAGATTTCACCGGCGCCGAAGCGGCCGGCATCCGGCTGCGTGAGGAGGACAGCTACCCTTTTAGCGTCTCCCGGAGCTATCCGGATGAATTTATAGAACGCAAGACAGACCTGCTTGTTCGCAGTCAAAAATCACCCCTGCGCAAGCCGGATGACTCACCGATATACGAGTGCTGGTGCGGAGCCGTTCTGGCTGGCGACCTTGACGAAAAGCTGGAAGCTGTTACCGAGTTTGGCAGCCTCTGCACAGGCGACTTATCCGGCCTCCATGAATCCGCAAAAACTGCCGCTCAGCCCTACCGCTTGCGCAATACTTGCCTGGATGCCGGTTACAGCTCACTGGCTTTAATCCCACTTAAATATGGAAATACAATAAGTGGTCTTCTGCAGCTCAATCACAGTCAAAAGAACGCATTTTCCGAAGAGTTGATCACAGAACTCGAGGAAGCCCTCTGTCCAATGGCTGCCGCCGCCCTCGCTCATACCAACGAGCTGCTGATAGGTGAGCTAAAGGATATTTTCAACACAACTATCCCTCTCGCAGTAATTGGCTCCGACTACCGACTCAAACGAGTCAACCAGTCTTTCCTCGATCTTTTTTCACCGATGGATAAGCACGTAGAGGAGCGCTACTGTTACGACATTGCCCCGGGGGAATGCTGCCAAACTGAAAATTGCCCCCTGAAGATAGTTATGGGAAAGGAAACTGAGCTGGCAAAAGAGTGCGAAAAGGAGGTGGCCGGTGGGGAAAAGAGATATTTGCTGGAAACCGTCACTCCCCGCTACAATCACCAGGGCAAACAGACAGGCGTCGTCGCCGCTTTCCAGGATATAACCGAACGCAAAAAAGCCAAAGAAAAACTGGCGAAAACACTGACTGAAAAAGAAACCTTGCTGGATAAAATACACCAACTGGTGGAAAATAACTCTCGCGTGATTGCAGAGCTAATTGAACTTCAGGTTCGCGGCAAGGAACACGGTTTCAATGAAAAAGGCCTGCAGATTATCGAATCCCTCGCTGAACTGCGAGAACGACTGGAGGATTATTAATCCGGGTTAACCGCCGGACTGATATCCGTGCTCGCTGAGCAGAGATTCTATCTGTCGGTTGGTCTCCTGCAGATATTCAATCATAACTTCCTGCAGAAGTTGGTCGAGCTTTTCATCGTCTAGGGAGCGCCGCAATAACCGGAAAAACATCGTTCCCAGGCTGTCTTCAGCGTCCGGGAATGTTGCTTCTGCCTTCTCCGTCAACCGGTAATAATGTGCCCGTCTCCCACGCCCTTCTCGCTGCTCTTTTCGCAATTTTATAAGTTCACGCTCCAACAGATCATACACGTGCTCTCTCAAGGTGGTCAACCCCAGGTCAAACTCTTTTTGCATCTCCTCGGCCGTTGCTTCACCACAGGCGCGCAGGTATCGTAAAATTCTCCACTTGGTTCCCTGTTCTTCCACTGCTATTCACTTCCTTTGATTACTCACAAACTATTCTTGTAGCACACCCCGCAAAAAAATACAAACTTAAAAACTTATCCCTTAAATTATCCAGTAAATATAGCAATTAATTACCCGCATGGCAAACGTAATCAACCACCACCCTCGTCACCTTGTCACTTCCTCTGGCCCTGCTTCTCTTTTCAGATTTTTCATCTCTTCAAAATCAAATAAATCCTTTGCTGGTCTGTCGAAACAGCGGCTCAATAAGGATATAGTTTGAAAACCGGGCGCATGCTCGCCGGCCTCCATCTGCTGAACAAATCGACAGGATGTTTCTATTTTTGCTGCTAACTCCTCCTGCGTTAAATTGGCCTGTTTTTGCAACTGCTTGAGTCTCAAACCGAATAGAGTATATAGATCGTCACTCATGCCCAATACCTTTCCACAACAGTTCCTTCCACCGGTCTCATCATTACCGGACTTGACCCGACAATCTATCTGGAAGGTACCATAGATTCCGGATCTGCGGTCACTACGTTCCCTTGCCCGGAATGACGTTGGAAGATTTTGTTCCGCAAAAAATTTACTTGACATTATCAAACTAACTGATAGATTAATATATGTTTACGAAGTTTGACTTCGTATTAATTTTGCAAATTAATCAGAATCTGTCAGCTCTCGCCAGAAATTAAGCGTATATTGGCTATAAAAAAATTAAATCTACCCAGAAAAATAGATACTCATTTAATATCAACGGAGGTAAGAAAATGAAATTAGGCATTGGTAAGAAGTTAACCGGCGGCTTCATTTTTGTGGCTATCATCGCAGCTCTAACCGGTTTTTTGGGACTATACGGAACTATTAACGTCGGCGGACAGATGAATGAGGCCGGCGAGGTGGCTGAGATTACTAAAATGATTCAGCACCGGGAGATAGACCACCTGAACTGGACCATCGCGCTGGGAGAATTTCTTTACGACGAAACGGTTGACGAAGTACAGGTTGAAGTTGACCCTACTCGATGTGCTTTCGGACAGTGGTATTACAGCGAAGAACGGGAAGAGGCGGAACAGCTCATTCCCGACCTGGCCCCACTGCTCGAAGAGATAGAACCGCACCATGATGACCTTCATCATTCAACCATGGAACTGGAGGAACTTCTGCAGGCCGGTGAGCGAACGGAAGCGCTGATTTATTACGAAGAGGTCATACTTCAGCATCTTGCAGAAGTGCAGGAATTATTTGACGAAATGGTTCACGTGGCCGAAGAAGAGGCCGAACAAATTAATCAGCAAGCTGCCGCCACGGCAACCCGGATGTACTGGCTTATCCCCGCCGGTATTGTTGTTGGGGTTCTGATTGCTCTGCTCTTCGGCTATTTCTTGAGCAATTCTATAACAAAAACCCTGAACTACCTGATTCAACACGCAAAAACTCTTAGCGAGGGCGACTTCACCCGGGAAATATCAACAGAGTTTCTCAACCGCGGTGACGAGTTGGGCGACCTGGCCCGGGCATTTAAGAGCATGGCCGATAAATTGGAAGAATTCATCAGCCGTATACGCCAGCTTTCAGAAGACGTTGATGTCGTTTCGAGGGAAGTAGCAAATGCATCCGAAGATCTCAATCGCGCCGGCCAGGAGCTATCCTCCGGTGCCCAACAACAGTCCGCTTCCTTAGAGGAAACCTCCTCCTCTGTCGAAGAAATGGCTTCAATGGTAACTCAGAGCGCATCAAACGCCGACAACTGTGAAGAACTCAGCAACAATGCCGCTCAAACTGCAAGTGAAGGGCGTGAAAAAGTTCAGCAATTGGCGGAGTCAGTAGAAAAAATTGATGAAAATAGCGATGATATTGCCCGCGCTGTCGATATGATTGACGACATCGCCTTCCAGACTAATCTGCTCGCTTTGAACGCCGCCGTTGAAGCGGCCAATGCCGGTGAACACGGGGCCGGTTTTGCAGTTGTCGCCGACGAGGTCCGCCAGCTTGCCCAGCGCAGCTCCGAAGCGGCAGACGAAATTAGTGAAATAATTGAGCAGAACTCCCGCCGCGTTGAGGAAGGTACCCAACGGGCTGACGAAGCCCTGAGCGTACTCGAAGATATTGAAGATTCTGTCACCACTGTAGCTCAGCGGATGCAGGAAATATCCCGCGCCAGTGACGAGCAGGCTTCAGGAATTGACGAAATCAACAAAGCGGTTACCGAGTTAGAATCTGTCAATCAGCAAAATACGGCCAGCGCCGAGGAAACCGCCGCTTCCAGCGACGAGCTGGACTCCCAGGCTAAAAATCTCGCGCAGACTGTTCAGGAACTAACCCACGCTGCCGATCAATTCAAGGTTGACGCAAATGAAACCCCAACGCGAGCCTCTTCCCTGGAAAAAACGTCGCAACCACAAACTGCTTCGTCGACCAACAGAAGACAAAATGAGACTGAAAAAGCTACTGCTGCCGAAGAGATAATGCCGCTTTCCGAGGATAAAGGAGATATTTAAAACTGACATAACCCGCTCGCCTGTCTAATCTCATCACTGATCGCCTACCCAAATCGCTGATGGGATTTGCTCAAGGCTTTTTCCGAGATATAGCTGGATAAAATGCCGAAAGTAAGTTTCGACTGATTTTAATTTTCGGTTGACCCCGATTAAAATAATAGATATACTAGGTTTGTCTTGTTGAAACTTTTGTCTTCTCGCAGAGTTTTCTATTTCCTCATAACTCAATGTAACCTTAAGTCCGGAGATCCAAAAATTACGGGCCAGAGCTTTCTAACCCGAATAAACCCGAACAATTTACGTCAGATTTATCTGTTCGTAGGAAAGCACTCAACGCTTTGAGTGCTCGGTTAGCCTGTCGTTTTATCGGCAAACGAAAAAAATATTTGAATTCTGTCATTCCGGCCTCCGAGCCGGAATACACCAGCTTAAAGCTCAAAGCCAAAAGCTGAAAGCTAATTCAAATTCATTAAGTGCTCATAATCTTGTTCATAACCTTGACGTCAATCCGGCCTCCGAGCCGGAATCCATCTGGTAAAGCAGTAATAGGTAATCAATCGCAGAGCGCGTAGCGCTTGGCGTAAGGCGTTGAAATCCAAAACTTGGCCACCTCCCCTTGCCCTCTCTCCCCGTGAGAGAGGATTGATGGGTTTCCGATCTTCGAAATTACGCCACGCGCACCGCTCCCTGTGCCCTGCGATCAACTCAAACCGAACACTGATCACTGATACCGGCGAACGCTAAACAGTTGCTAACAATTTATATTTACGGAGAATAGATTCAATTGAATACCGGACTCACTATTGAAGAATTATCAACGGCCGAACAAAAAGCATTCGAACACATAGACGAGCTGCTGTACAATCGCTACGGTATTAATTTTGAGCTTGACCGCAGCTACTCCCTGCTTGCCAAACTCCGCCGCCGCATGCGAATGCTGGAACTAAACGATCTCATTGAATATAAGCATTACCTTGAGCAAAATGACGCTGAGATCTCCCCCTTGCTCGCCGAGGTATCCACCAATAAAACCTTCTTCTTTCGCGAACAAAAACACTGGTCTTTTTTTGAAAATAAACTTCTCCCCGAGTGGAAAACTATCCAGGAACTGCGAGTCTGGTCGGCTGCCTGTTCTACCGGCCAGGAAGTTTACTCCGCCGCCTGTCTGCTTACCGACGCACGTGGTTTTAATGACATGTTTCGTGTCCTTGGCACCGACCTCTCCCGCCCTGTCCTCGGCAAGGCGGTCCGGGGAATTTACTCCGGTTCAGAAATCAAACGCGTTCGGGAATATTCATCCAAACTTGCCCAAAAATATTTTTCTCAGACAGAAAACGGTAAATACCAGGTTCACAATGATCTCAGACGACACACAATATTTCGTTACTTCAACCTGCGTGATCAAGATTATCCTTTTCAGAATAAATTTCATCTCGTGCTCTGCCGCAATGTTTTGATATACTTTGACCGCCCTATGATTCAACATGTCATCGCCAACTTGACAAAAGCTCTGCAGCCGGGCGGATACTTATTCATCGGTCATACGGAGAATTTAAACGAGATTGATCACCAACTCGAAAGGGTAAAGCCGGCTATATACAGGAGGCCGCAGAACCATTAAATTGAATTCTTTTTTCCCCGAGCATAACAGCAGAATATATATTCCCCTGAAATGGTGGCCGGCGATTATGCTTGTCTTCCTCCTGGGGATGTTTATTTTACTGCTGGTCAATTACCATTACTTCAGCAACCACTACCGCGAATACGAAAAAGAGACCTACATACGAACAGTAAATGAAGTCTGGCAGAAACATCTGGCCCATGAATATGAAAAAATCGAATCAACTTTACAGAGTCTCGCCAAAAACGAACAGTTTGCCCGGCTGCTTAGAGACGGAGACCGGGAAAAGCTTCATGAATTGACCGCTCCACTTCTTGAAACTCTCAATAAAAACGATATAACCCACCTCTATTACTACACTCCCGATAGCACAGTCTTCCTGCGGGGATACAGGCCCGACAGATACGGCGACATTAGTGAACGGCATATACTTCAGTTAAGCCAGGAAAAAGAACAACTGGTATCGGGCCTGGAGGCCGGACGCCACGGAAGCATAACTATGCGCTCGGTCGCACCTCTACACCTGGACGGCGAAATCGTGGGTTATCTTGAGCTGGGCGCCGACTATGAGCACGCTATTGAAGAAATAACCAGCGCCCATAATGTGGAGCTTGTTTTTCTCGTCCATCAGGACTATCTGGCTGAAATAGATCTTGACCATCTGCCCGGGGAGGAAACAGAAGGGTGGCTGCCGGTTAACGAATTTTACCGCCGCTACACATCGCTTGCCATCGAAGATGAACTTTGTTGTCAGCTTGGCGAACATTTTCAGTGGCAGGACGACGAAACTGAAATTCACGAGCTGGGACTGGCTGAACACGAGGGAGTCAGTTATTACTTTAAAGCCTTTCCGGTTGCCGACGCCGCCGGACGACCGCTTGGTTTATACCTCCTGGGCTTCAACGCCAGCCAGCGGTTTGCGATGCTTGATCAAGTTATTACTTTTTCCTTGGGAATTATGCTGCTGGTTCTTTTCGCTGGGCTCGCCACCGGATTTGTCTTCGTCCACCAGGCCGTATCGCCGCTTCTTTTCTTCAAAAACTCTGTTAAAAAAATTACGAAAGACCAGGACCTGGGACAACGCGTTTCGATTTCTGGCGGCGAAATAGGTGAATTAACAGATAATTTTAATCAACTGCTGGAACGCCTGCGGCGGACCTCTGTCTCGCGTGAATACATGTCCGCCCTCCTGGAGAACATGAACGAAATGCTTTTCGTTCTCGATGAAAATCTCAACATACAGACTATCAACTCTGCCCTGTTAGATAAAACCGGTTTTGAAAGATCCGAGTTAATCAACGAGCCCGGCAATAAAATTATCGCCCCCGAATCGTTTAAAAAATTATTCGAGCAAGCTGAAGAAATATCTTTTGACAGCCAGCGGGTTGACCTGTTCTCTAAAGAGGGGGACCCCATTCCAGCACTGATCGCCGCCACAAGTTTTGAAAGCCAAACCGGCAAAACCAACATTATCTGCGTGGCTCGCGACCTGGAGACAATAGAACAACTTGAAAATGAACTACAGGAGACAACACAGAGGCTTGAACTGGCTACTCGGGCGACCGGGCTTGGCGTCTGGCAGTGGGAAGTCGGGACGGACAAAGTAAACTGGGACGACCAGGTTAAACAATTACTGGGTCGAAAAGAAGAAAGCTATCAAAACTTTCTCGACGGTATAGTAGACTCTGACCGCGAACGGGTTAAGGAAGCAATAGAAAATACGGTTGAAACCAACGAACCCTACCACGTAGAGTTTCAATACAGGGACGGCGAAACTGGTGAGCTACGCTGGCTGGACGCCGGGGGGGGAATACACGAGTTTCCCGGCTACGAAAATTCCGTTATGCTGGGCACTGTGATGGACATCACAGAGCGTAAAATGCTGATTGAAAAGCTGCGCTCAAAAAATCAGGAGCTGGACGCTCTCGTTCAACAGCTTGACGCAGCAAACCAACAGCTTGACGCAGCAAACCAACAGCTTGTCGCTCAAAACCAGCAACTGCTTGCAACCGAACAACAACTGCGGAGTGAAGTTGAAGAACGGAAGAAGGTTGAAGATAGATTACGTGAAACTCGTAACTTCCTGAAAACCATCAACGAAATTACTGACATCGGCGGCTGGAAATACGAACTTGATACTGGTGAGCTGCACCTGACGGACAATTTGAAACGTCTGTTCGACCTCCACCCCGAGGCCGAGTTGAGCTTGGAGGAGGCCCTGGAGTTTTATCCGCCGGAAGACCGAAAAAAAGTTGAAGCAAAACTTGAAAAATGTATAGAAGACAGGAAACACTATGAACTCGAGCACCGACTTTTCACCGCTGAAGAGCGAGAACGGTGGGGGTTGTCACAGGGTGAGGCAATAGTTGAAGACGGCGAGGTAGTTGCCGTGCATGGCACCTACCAGGACATTACCGAGCGCAAGGAACGAGAGGCAGAGTTGAAAAAACTTACCCGGGCAATTGAACATAGCCCGGCTACCGTTGTAATTACTGACACCTCCGGGGCTATAGAATACGCTAACCCACGATTTGAAGAAGTTACCGGCTATAAAGCGGAAGAAGTTATCGGCTCTAATCCGCGGCTGTTGAAATCCGGCTATCACGACGAAAATTTTTTCTGGGAGATGTGGTCGACCATCAAAGCCGGGGAAATCTGGCGGGGCGAGTTTTGCAACAAAAAGAAAGACGGTGAACTTTACTGGGAGGACGCCTCTATCGCACCGGTCAAAAATTCAGATGGTGAAGTTACCCATTTTATTAAAATAGGTGAAGATATTACACGTCAGCGCGAAGCCCGACAAAACCTGCTCCGGCTCAACAACTGTTTCCTCAGCTTCAGCGCTAAACCGGAAGAAAATTTTGAGCGTCTTACTGCTGCAGCCGGTGAGTTGCTTGAAGCCGATAGCTGCCTCTATAACCGGCTGCATGGGGATAAACTGCGAACAGTTGCCGGGTGGCAGCTTCCTGAAGACTTTGCTGAAGAGTGTGAGGCTGAAGGACACATCTGCGGCGATTTAATCCGTGCCGAGAAGTCTGACATTGAACTAATCCACAACCTATCTGAATCCTCCTATGCGAACACTGACAGCCACGTGCAGGAATACGACCTGGAGACTTACATTGGCAAAGTTATATTCCTCCGAGGTGAGGCCACAAGTTCACTATGTGCTGTCTACAGCGAAAAAACTGAAGTTTCTGACGAAAAGAAGACTATGCTGCAAATCATCGCTTCAGCCCTGGAGGTTGAGGAAGAAAGACGCCGGACAATGGAGGAGCTGCAAAAGTCCAACCGTGAACTGCAGGAGTTTGCCAACGTCGCCGCCCACGATTTAAAACAGCCCCTGCGCACTATTTCCAGCTACCTGGAACTGCTGGAACGCCGTTATGGCGAAGAACTTGACCCCCGGGCGGCGGAATATGTAGATATTGCTGTAAATGGAGCCTATAATATGAAAAACCTGCTTGACGACCTGCTTGAATACTCAAGGCTGCGCAACGTTGATAAAAGCCTGCACCCGGTCAGCCTCGACGCAGTTCTTGAGGACGTCCAGACAAATTTACGTCAGTCTATTAAAGAACATAATGCCAAAATTATTTACAACGACTTGCCTGAAGTGCTGGGTAATCGGGCTATGTTAAGGCAGTTGTTTCAAAATTTAATTTCTAACGCAATTAGCTACCGGAGCGACGACCCGCCGGAGATTTCAATAACCGCCGAAATCTCTGGTAACCGCTGGTGGGTCTGCGTTAGCGACAACGGCATTGGCATGGAACCGGAATACACGGAGCGCGTATTCAAGATTTTTGAACGGCTGCACACTGACGATGAAATTCCCGGGACCGGTATCGGACTGGCTATCTGTCGCCGTATTATCAACCACCACGGCGGCCGTATCTGGGCAGAATCCGAACCGGGAATGGGAACCGATATATATTTCACGTTACCCAAAGTTGAGTCTACCAATTAACTGCCGATTTATCTCCTCTCCCCCCGAGGGAGATGGCCAGAGCCTGCCCCGGACTCGATCCGGGGTGAGGGGGGAATTGATTCAGCTTAAAGCTCAAAGCCAAAAGCTGAAAGCTAATTCAAATTCATTACGTGCGCATAATCTTGTTCATGAACTTGACGTCATTCCGGGCAAACGACCGTAGGGAGCGTGACCCGGAATCCATGTTGAATTTGACGTCATTCCGGCCTCCGAGCCGGAATCCAGTTTGAATTTAAACGGTCATCGATCAAGATCAAAAAATTTTAACTAACCAACTAGCAAACTAACTAACGAAAGGTGATTCCAATGACCAAGAACAAACTTTTACTTGTCGAAGACAGCCCCGCCGATATTGATCTCGTCCGCGAAGTTCTGTCGGAATTTGAACACAACATCGGATTACACGCCGTTACAAACGGCAAAGAAGCGCTTGATTTTTTGCACCGGCAGGGAGACTACGAAGACGCCCCGTCGCCCGACCTTGTGCTCCTCGACCTCGACCTACCTAAAATGAACGGTTTTGAATTTCTCCGTGAAATCAGGAGCAAGAAAAGATTTCAACAGCTCCCTGTGATTGTCTTGACAATGTCCAACGCCGAGGAGGATATTTCCCGCGCTTATAAAAACGATGCTAACTGCTGCATAACAAAACCGCTGGGCTTCGAAGATTTTAACCAGGTAATGCAGTCAATCAACAACTTCTGGTTCGAACTCGCCCAGCTTCCACCGGCACTACCAGACCAGGATAATGAGGAGTAAACGTATTCGTATAGCACCCGCGACGTTATTGCAAGTTTGAACTTTCGCTCATTATTGAGGGCTTGATATATCGCTCGTCATTGCGGACCACGACCCGCAATCTTTTTTTCACCCCCCTTTGTCTTTCCCCCCTTCAAGGGGGGGAAAAAGAAAGGGGGGATGGTCTCCGGTTTTCAGTTTATAGTTTCAAGTTTCTAGTTTTCAGTTTTAACCCGCAACTCGTAACTCGCAACCCGCAGCACGATTTATTGTTTTAAAGTTAGGTTTTAACTTTAAACTGGAAACTGAAAACTATAAACGAACTTTAAAACACGGCTATGACCGATAATTAGATTGTATCCATCCCAATGCTAAGCTATAGTTACTGTAATGTTGTTTAGTTTGTTAAACAAACCATCCTACAAAGCGGGAAGTGATTTCTATGGCGCACACAAACCGCATGAAAAAATCCAGTAAATGTGAAACGCCGGAAGGCTTCCGGCAAATGCTGGTTGATTTTCTTGACGCAATTACCGGTCGTTACGTCGACATAACTTTTAAAATGATGTCTGTCGTCGCTGGTCTGCTCCTGATCTCTTATTTACCCATCTTTGCTTATCTTAGCTACACTGGCGGATGGGCCGGCCTGTTAACCGCAATTTACTTCTTTATCCCCGGCTTTGTCATCGCCTACGCGTTAGGTTACGCCTGGTTTTTCTTTCATATTTTTGATCCCATTCACCAGGTTTCCATCCGTCTGCTCGTTGATCAGGATAGCATAGACGCCTGGCCACCGGAAGGAGACGTCGAGGGCAAGGATATCGTTGCCTGGCAGCGGGCCGAAATAGAACAGCTAATTCAGGCCGCCAACTCCTTACAGGATGAGGCTAGCGATCTTGAACACGGTGACCTGGGATTGAACGAAATAAGGCGCCTGATCAACTCCGGTCAAGACTTTGAAAAAGCGGCTCGAGAGGTCGCCAGAAAACCCGGAATTGAGGGCGAGATGATCGCCGCTTTCGAAAATATGAGCGCTGCTCTATCAAAGCTGGCCTACCAGGCACGCCTGATCGCCGACGGCGATTTAGCAGCTGATGAACTTGACGTCGAGATAGCGGGCGACCTCGGCCATGCCTTTCAAGACATGGTTAACAACCTGCAGGAGTTTATCGGCCAGGTGCGCAGCGCCGTCGATACCACTACTGCGGTCAGCGGCGAAATTGACGAAGCCGCAGCCGATCTCAATCGCTCCAGCCAGGACCTCTCCTCGGGCGCCGAACAGCAGTCGGCTTCCCTGCAAGAAACCTCGTCGGCCGTTGAAGAAATTGCCTCCATGGTCCAACAGAGTTCACAAAACGCTAACGAATCGAAAAAACTCAGCGCTGAAGCAGCCGAAATCGCACGCCAGGGACGTCAGCAGATCGACGAGATGGCCGATACCATGGTCCAAATCGATGATAATAGCGACAAGATTGCCGACGCTATTAACGTTATTGACGACATCGCCTTCCAGACCAACCTGCTCGCTTTGAACGCCGCCGTCGAAGCGGCCAACGCCGGTGAGCACGGGGCCGGCTTCGCTGTCGTCGCCGACGAGGTCCGCCAGCTCGCCCAGCGCAGCGCCGAAGCCGCCGACGAAATCAGTGACGTTATCCAACAGAGCCTTAAATTAACCGAGGAAGGAACTCGTAAGGCTGAGAAATCCCGGGAAGTGCTGGAAGAGATAAACAACAAGGTCTCCGAGGTCACAGAACGCTTTGAGGACGTTGCCGCCGCCGCTGAAGAACAGGCCCACGGCATTGAAGAAATAAATCAGGCGGTGACGGAGCTTGAAACGGTAACCGAAGAAAACACCATGAACGCCGATCAGACCGCCTCGGCCAGCGATCAACTAGCCGCCCAGGCCGGCAGCCTGCGGGAGA
>SL_8KL_010_SEDDRAFT_10003261_pt1 | contig 13444 bp, 6 predicted proteins | sample SodLakKL_010_SED_4_FD_11160 | JGI IMG/M metagenome (IMG submission 11160) | reverse complement strand
CCCCTCCTTAACCAAGGAGGGGAGCAGATCGAGGCATGGCAACACTCTGTCGCATGCATCTGTATAAATACTCCGTCTGGGTATTGATCAAACTTCCACCAACCAAGCAAGTCCAAACCACGGTACAGATCCCCTCCCTCAGGAAGAAAGTATGGGTGTATGGGGGTATCCATGTGTGGGTGTAAAGATATTTTCACTCCCATACTCCCATACGCCCCTACTCCCACACGCCCCTACTCCCATACACCCATACTTCTTAACCCCGGGGGTGGTTGTACGAGATCCCTTCCTTATCATCAATCATCCTTCTCTTCACACCAGATCCAGAAACTGCCTGGCCCTGGCAGTAGCCTGGTTCTGGATCCGGGCGGCGTCCTCCCGGGAAACGCCCAGGTGCTTTAATGTCCGTTCCACTATATCCCACTGCCCTCGTTCCCCGGCCATGGCCAGGTCCAGCCAGGCCTGCATCTCCGGGTTTCTCCCCATAAGCACGTCACGCAGGCGCTCATCCAGGGAAATCTTCTGCACAATCTCCTCCATGGGCTGGGCCAGCAGAGCATCCAGGGAGGAAAAAAGCCCGAGCAGAAACATGGAGTCCGATTCCATGCAGACCGCTTCCCCCCGGTCGCACACCGCCTCCAGAAACCACGCCCTCTGCAGGCAGAAAAACAAAAGCTCCCTGGCCCGGGGCGAGGGGTCCATGTCCGCAAGCACCAGCACCCGCAGCCAGGCTGCGATCCTTCTCTGGCCCAGCATGGTGACTGCCTGGGATATGGATTTTACATCGTAGGCAAGCCCCATTCCAGGAGAATTTATATAACGCAGCAGCCGGTAGCTAAGGGATACATCACCCTTGATGATTTCGCTTATGCGCGTAAAGTCCAGATCCGGCCGGCCAAGCTCCTGCAGCAGGTTGACCTTGGAAATACGGCTGGAGGAAAGCTTTTTACCGGAAACCAGCTGGGGCCTGCTGAAGAAAAATCCCTGGAAATAGGAAAATCCCAGCTCCCTGCAGCAATCAAACATTTCCAGGTCCTCCACCTTTTCCGCCAGCAGGAGGCACTTATGTCTTTGCAGGTCATTTACAATCCGCTCAAGCTCATCCCGATGCATGCCCAGTACATCAACCTTGACCAGGTCAGCCAGTTCCAGCAGGGGCTCATAACCAGGGCTGCCCACAAAATCGTCCAGAGCCAGGCTGTAGCCTTCCTCCTTTAGTTGAATGCATATCTCCAGGATTTCCCTGTCCGGCCTGACGGTCTCCAGGATCTCCACCACTGCCGTCTCTGGAGGCAGTGCCCTGGGACTGCCTCCAAGGAGCATGGATGCAGGATAGTTTATCAGGACCCGCTGATTTTCCCGCAGCCATTCCGTGGCCAGGCCGAACCCATCGGCTATCACCCTTGAGGTGGCCAGGTCGCCGTCCTGAAACGCAGCGCTCTGACTCCCGGCACCTTCCCGGAACAAAAGCTCGTAGCCCCAGATATTCATCTCCCGGTCAAATACCGGCTGCCTGGCCACATAGACATTGTCCGGGCCTGTGCCTTCATCACTGTTGACCTGCCTGCTGTCCTGAATCATCTCCAGTATCACTCCGCTTATCTGATATATCCACAACTAACTCCTGAGAGCAGCAAAAAATCTCCTGAATTCGCCCCGGGCATGTTGAACAGCCACCCGTCAGCCGTTCACCAGCGAGCTTATAACGGCTTTGTTCACTTGTGACATCCAACTCGGGCCAAGCGGGCATGTCCGCAACCCATTTTTTTCCACGCAAAGGCGCTAAGATCGCAAAGGGAAGGCAGCCTTGTCCAAAACCATGTCCCGGTTTTGGACAATACACCTGGTTTGCGTCTTTGCCATTGCGTACTTAGCGTCTTTGCGTCTTTGCGTGAAAATTTTCTTGTTTTTTATGACAAAGTTTCAGGAGTAAATCACTAATGTATATATCTCCAAAAGTCCATGACGCAGCGGATTTCAGCCAGGTCCCGCACCTGCCCTTATTCCTCTGGAAAATGCCTGTAAACAGACGACTTTCTCCCTTCACCTCTTTAAAATGACAATTTTGTCATTATATTATTTGCAAATACTATGTTTAAGATAGTTTACACGGGCACAGGCAAGTCTTACAGGAAGACATCGATGTTATCTTAAATATAACCCGGCCCGGATTTTCACACGCCGGACATCCGCTCTTTTTGTAAGCCGTCAGATATACCGGCTGCTATCTTCTGCAATACTTACTTCCGAGGCCAGGCTTACCTCAATCTGCAACCATATCACCCTGAAATTCCAACCTTACAGGCTTATAGAATGAACAATCACCAGGACAAAAAAAACATTATGATAATTGACGACACCCCGGCCAACCTCAAGCTTCTGCAGGAGATGCTTCAGGGCAGGGGCTACAGGGTCATGGCCTTCCCCCAGGGGGAGATGGCCCTCAAGGCCGCCGCCCGCAAGCCCCCGGATCTCATCCTTCTGGACATCAGGATGCCCGGCCTGGACGGCTTCCAGGTCTGTACGCGTTTCAAGGAACAGGAAGGACTAAAAGACATACCCGTCATCTTCATCAGCGCTCTCAATGATCCCAGCGACAAGGTCCAGGCCTTTGCCGCCGGCGGGGTGGATTATGTAACCAAGCCCTTTCATCCCGAAGAGGTCCATGCCAGGGTGGCCACCCACATCCGGCTGCGGGGCCTGCAGAAACAGGTGGAGGACTACAATCTGCACCTGGAAAAACAGGTGGAAGAAAAGGTCCGGGAAATTTCCGAATCCCAGCTGGCCACCATTCATGCCATGTCGGAACTGGTGGAGCTGCGCGACGTGGAAACCGGCGGTCACATCGCCCGCACAAGCAATCTGTGCAAAGCCCTGGCCCACCAGGTAAGCCGGGAATCAGCCTGTGCTTCCCAGGTGAACAGCGACTTTATTGACAATATTTCCCGGGCAGCGCCGCTGCACGATATAGGCAAGTTCGGCATCCCCGACAGCATCCTGCTCAAGCCGGACAAACTCACTAAGGAAGAATTCGAAAACATGAAGTCTCACTGTGAAATCGGGGGCAGAACACTGCAGAAGGCTCTGGAACGCTACCCAAAAAACACCTTCCTCAGCATGGGTGTAGATATCGCCTGGTACCACCACGAAAAATGGGACGGCAGCGGTTATCCCCTGGGCCTGTCCGGGGAAAGCATACCCTTGAGCGCCAGGATAATGGCCCTGGCTGATGTCTATGATGCCCTGCGATCCAGCCGGCCCTACAAAAAGGCCTTTTCCCACCAGGAGAGCCTGCGCATAATTCAGGAAGGTTCGGGGACACACTTCGACCCTGAGCTTGTCCAGGCCTTCACGGCCATAGAGGACCGGATCTGCAGCATTCTAACCCAGGAGTCCTGAACATGAAAACCGGCAATGCATCTTCCAGTGAACGCCGCTGTCCGGAAAAGAGCCATGATGAGCAAAGCCTCATACTGCAGCTTAAAAACCTGCAGCATGTCTACCACCGGCTCNTGATGCACATGCCCGACGGATGCGCCCTGTTGAGCAGGCAGCCTGGTTCAGGCAAAGAAGAGGAGTTCTTTATCCAGGAGGTCAATCCTGCCTTTGAAGACATGTCCGGGGCAGCCGGGCAGGAACTCATGGGCNGGTCCACCCTGCAGGCCCTGCCGGAGCTGGCAACCAGGCTGAACCGGGCCTGTATGCAGGCCATGGGAGGCACCCAGCCCGTCGACTTTCAGCACTTTCTCTCCAGCCAGGCCAAGTACTTCGAGGTCAGGGTCTTTGCTGTGGGGGAAAATATCTGCATGGGCGTCTTCAGCGAGGTCACCGGTCGCATGCACTTCCAGGAGGCCCTGCGGGAAAGCCGGGAAAAGTACCTGACCATTGCTGATTTTACTTATGACTGGGAATACTGGCTGTCCCCGCAGGGGGAATTTCTGTATATTTCTCCCTCGTGCAAACGGGTGACAGGCTACACCCCGGAAGAATTCAAATATGATCCCGATCTTTTCCGGCGCATCATCCACCCTGGTGACCTGCCCCTGCTTAACTGCCTCAAGTCCTGTGACCATGAACTGCAGCAGGAATCGCATTCTGAAACCGACTTCAGAATAAGAACCAGGGACGGCAGGGAAGTATGGATAAGCCACAGCTGCACTCCAGTCTTCTCCGAAACCGGTGAATACCTGGGCCGCAGAGGCAGCAACCGGGACATAACCGATCGCAAGGTTGCCGAGAACAGGCTGCAGGAATTCGCCGTAGAGGTGGAAACCCAGAATCTGGAACTGGCCAGGGCCAGAAACAGGGCCCAAGAAGCCAGCAAAGCCAAAAGCACCTTCCTGGCCAATATGAGCCACGAGATCCGCACTCCCATGAACGCCATCCTGGGTTTTGCCCAGGTCCTGGAGCAGGACCCGGACCTGACTCCCAGGCAGGCCGGTCATCTCAAGACCATCACCCGCAGCGGCAACCACCTGCTGCGGCTCATAAACGACATCCTGGACATGTCCAAGATAGAGGCCGGACAGGTCCAATCTTCCCCTGAGGACTTCGGACTCGTGGATATGCTTGAGGACATGGGGCTTATGTTCAGCTCCAGGGCCGAGGCCAAGGGTCTGCAGTTCATACTGGAAAGAGATCGCCATCTGCCCGGGAATATCCGGGCTGACCAGGGCATGCTCAGGCAGATCATGGTCAACCTCCTGGGCAATGCCGTCAAGTTCACCAGTTCCGGCGGCGTGGCCTGCAGGGTTCGCACTGAACCGGCACAGGACACTGGTGAAAAAGATGATTCCAGGCTTCGTCTCACCATTGAAGTCGAGGATTCTGGGCCGGGAATCCAGGAAATTGATCAGCAGAAGCTCTTTGAACCTTTTCAGCAGGCTGAAGAAGGCATCAAAGAAGGAGGCACCGGCCTGGGCCTGGCCATCAGCCGCAGCTTTGCCAGGCTCATGGGCGGGGACATAGAAGTCAGCAGCACTAAGGATCGCGGCAGTCTGTTCAGAGTGCATATCCTGGTGGAGACCTCCACAGGACCGCCAAGGACAGAAAAAAAACCTGAAAGAATCATCCAGGGCCTCCAGCCCGGCACAGGACCGGTGCGCATCCTCATAGTGGACGACAGACTGGACAACCGCAGCCTTCTGCAGGCCATCCTGGAGCCCATGGGCTTCGAGACCCGCCAGGCTGAAAACGGGGCCCACTGCCTGGAAATATTTCAGGACTGGCCGCCACATGCAGTGCTCATGGACATGCGCATGCCCGTCATGGACGGCTACGAAGCAGTAGAGAGGGTCAGGGGGCTTCCCGGCGGCAGGGATTGTTTCATTATGGCTGTCACCGCCAGCGCCTTTGAAGAGGACAGACAGGAGATCCTGAATACAGGAGTCGACGCTTATCTGCGCAAACCCTTCCAGAATGTGGAACTCCTGGAGGAACTGGGCAAAGGACTTCATCTGCAGTATATATATGCGTGCAATGATGCCCCGGGGAAAAATGCTGCAGGACCTCATGCATGCCTTGCCGCCCCCGGCTTGCCAGGGCATATCCTGGAAGATCTAAGTCTTGCCGTTTCCGAGGGGGACATTCTGGTCCTGGAAGAAATCGCCGGAAAACTGCACAGGACAGACCCGGATGCAGCAGACACTCTGCTGAAGATGATCCAGAACTATGACTACCAGGGAATTGAGTCCTGGCTCAAGCAGGTGGAGGCACAAAATGAGACACAGCATGCAGAAGACACTGATGATAATTGACGATTATCCTGAAAACCTCAAGGTCCTCCAGGAAATGCTCGAGGTCAGCGGCTACCGGGTGGTGGCCTTTCCCAGCGGTCCCCTGGCCCTCAAGGCGGCTGACAAAAATCCCCCGGACCTGATCCTTCTGGACATCAAAATGCCTGAAATGGACGGATTCGAGGTCTGCCGCAGGCTCAAAGCCCATGATAAACTCAAGGAAATTCCAGTAATATTCATCAGTGCCCTGGACCAGGTCCAGGACAAGATCCGGGCCTTTTCCCAAGGCGGGGCCGACTACATCACCAAGCCTTTTCACCCTGAAGAGGTCCATGCCAGGGTGACAAGCCACCTGGCCTCCAAGTCCCTTCAGGATCTGCTGTACAGCCACAGCCTCCAGCTGGAAGAAACCGTCCGGGAACGTACCCGGGAACTTATAGCCGCCAACAAGCAGCTGCAGAACATGCAGCGCCTCAAAAACAGTTTTCTGCGCATGCTTTCCCATGAGCTGCGCACCCCGGTCAACGGACTCCTGGGCATCAGCCAGGTTCTTCTGGATATCTGCCCCATGGACAATGACCTGCAGCAGCTCAGGGAAAACTTCTTTCTCAGCCGCAAACGCCTCAACAATCTCATTGAAGACGCCTCCACCATCGCCGGCATGGACAGTTTTGCCCGGGACGGCTACCAGAGGGTATCCATATGGGAATATCTGGATGCGGCCCGCAACTGCCTGCAAAAAGTATCCGTAACTGTTGACCGGGAAGAACTTCTGAAGCAGATTTATACCAGCCAGGATATGACTCTTTTCAACAGGACCATGGAAACCATACTGCGCCTGGGGCTCTGTTTTTCCTCCAACAGGTCCTTGCTGCAGCTCTTTACAGAAGTAGACGGGCAAAACCTTGCTTTGAAAATCCATCTGGACAATCTGGAGCTCACAGCCCGGGAAACTGAAACTTTTTTTCACATGGATTCCGAGGTAAGAGGATATTCAGCCGCCCAGGACCTGGCCCTGGCCCCGGTTGTGGCCCACGAGTTCCTGCTGGCCTCCGGGGGCGGACTTCGGCTTTTTAAGGAGGAAAACCGCACTGGATGGCTGGAAGCCTCCATAAAAATTGAAACAGGAAAAAATAAAATTGTCGCATAAAACCTTTCTTTTCAAAGACCTGGTGGACCTGGAGCGCCTGCAGGGCATGTTTGAAAACTACGCCGCCTCCACCGGATACAAAATCGGCATCCTGTCCTATCCCGGCCAGGAAATGCTCATCAGTACAGGCTGGAAGGACCTGGGCTCCAGGTTCAAGAGCTTTCAGCTGGTTACCGGTGACAGCCTGAACCCGGGCAAGCATCCATACACTGCGGACAATGCCCGGCACCGGGTATGCATCCGGGAGAGCCCGGACGGTTACCTGGAAGGCATCGCCCCTGTGCTGGTGGACGGCACCCTGATGGCCAGTATCTTTATGTCCGCCCCGGAAACTTCAGCTCGTCCTGACGGGGAAGACCCGGACGCAGATGAGTCTTCTCCGGCTGATGACAGGTCCTTTCAAAGCGCCCTGGCCTTTCTGTCTGAAATGGCCGCCATGCTGGGGGACCAGGGACTGGCCGAGCTTCGTCTGCGCCGGACATCCAGGAAACTGGAAAAAAGCGAAGCCACCTTTAAAAGCCTGGTGGAGCACCTGCCCCAGCGCATATTCATCAAGGATCTCAACTCGAACTATGTCACCTGCAACCAAATATACGCCGGGGATGTAGGCCTGACCCCGGAGGAAATACCCGGTAAAACCGATTTCGACCTGCACCCCGAAGAACTGGCCCGCAAGTACCGCCGGGACGATCACCGGGTAATAACCCAGGATGTGCCCCTGGAACTTGAAGAAAAATACAGCAGAGGGGACAGCTCTTTGTGGATCAGTACCACCAAGGTGCCCTACCGGGATGAAGCAGGCAATATAATCGGAGTACTGGGCATCTTCCAGGACATAACCAGGAGCAAGGAGCAGCAGGCCGAGCTTAAATACAAGGAACAGCTTCTAAAAAACATTGTGGACACCCAGTCCGAGCTCATATGCAGGTTTCTGCCCGACGGCACTCTGACCTATGTCAATCCGGCCTACTGCCGGTATTTCAACAGGGATGAACAGGACCTTCTGGGCAGGGTATTCCTGCCCATGGTCCATGATGATGACCTGCAGTATGTCCAGGAATGTTTTTCCTCCCTGGGACCCGACAGACCGGAAATCACCTACCAGCACCGTATCAGGCTGCCTGACGGCCAGATCCGCTGGCAGGAGTGGACCGACCGGGCCTTTATTGATGAACAGGGCAAAGTCTTTGAATACCAGGCCGTGGGCAGGGATATCACCGAGCACAGGCAGGCGGTCAACTCCCTGCAGGAAAGCGAGCAGCGCTACCGGGGCCTGGTGGAGTCCCAGAATGACCTTATTGTCCGGGTGGACCCGGACAACAGGCTCACCTACGTCAATGACACTTACTGCAAGGTGTTCGGCAGGACCAGGGAAGAACTTCTGGGCAGTTCCTTCACCCCCCTGGTTCACGAAGAGGACATAGAGGATACTCTCAAGGCCATGGAAGATCTCAAAACCCCTCCCTACAGGGCCCAGATGCAGCAGCGGGCCATGACCGTGGACGGGTGGCGCTGGATCCACTGGGAGGACAGCGCCGTACTGGATCAGCAGGGCCGGATTGTGGAGATCCAGGGGGTGGGCCGGGACATTACAGACCTGAAAAAGGCCCAGGAGGACCTGCAGCAAAGCGAGAAAAACTTCCGCCTCATTTTTGAAAACTCACCCGTGGGCATGGCCACCCACGAGATACTCTTAGATGAGCACGGCCGGCCCGTGGACTACATATTTCTGGATGCAAACCCGGCCTTTGAAACCCACACCGGCCTGTCGGCCCAGGAAGTCACCGGCCGCCGGGCCACAGAGGTCCTGCCGGGGATCGAGAATTCATCTTTTATTGACACCTACGCCCAGGTGGCCTTTTCCGGCAAGACTGCAAACTTCCAGGAATTTTCACCGCCCCTGAACCGCCACTTTATGATCAGCGCCTACCAGATGGCCCATGGGCAGTTTGCAGCCTCATTTATCGACATTACAGAACTGGAGAAAACCCGCCGGGAACTTGTCCGGGCCAAGGAGGCAGCCGAAGCAGCCAGCCAGGCCAAGAGCACTTTCCTGGCCAACATGAGCCACGAGATACGCACCCCCATGAATGCCATCCTGGGATTCGCCCAGATCCTGGAAAGGGATTCAACTCTTGGCCCCGACCATGCCAGGCATGTCCAAAGCATCTCCCGAAACGCCGATCATCTTCTGAGCATTTTAAATGACATCCTGGACATGTCCAGGATAGAGGCCGGGCAGATTGAACATAACCCCAGGGATTTCAACCTGCATCAGACTTTCGAGGATCTGGAGCTCATGTTTATCCCCCGGGCCGTATCCAAAGGGCTGGAGTTGACCTTTGAAAAGAACGGTTCCCTGCCCCGTGCCGGCCACGCCGATCCGGGCATGCTGCGCCAGATCATGGTCAACCTTCTGGGCAACGCCTGCAAGTTCACCTCCCAGGGCGAGGTGACCTTCCGCATCTCTGCAGAAAAAAACTCAGAAGCCTGCGGCACCGGCCAGGGCGGTTTCACGCTCAACGTCCAGGTCCAGGACAGCGGTCCAGGAATAGACCCGGAGGAAATGGACAGAATTTTTGATCCCTTTCACCAGGGCGGGCGTGATCCAGGTGAAGGCGGCACGGGCCTGGGCCTGCCCATCAGCCGGAAGTATGCCCGCATCATGGGCGGAGACCTGAGCGTTTCCCCCCACACTGAAAAGGGCAGCTTATTTTGTCTCCAGGTGCCGGTTCAACAGGCAACCAGGCCTGTAGAAGACGGAAAACCCCCCAGCGGCAGAGTACAGTCCCTGCCTGCGGACATGGCCCCTGTGCTGGTCATGGTGGTGGATGACAAAAAGGACAACCGCTCCATGCTGGTGGAACTTCTGCGTCCCCTGGGCTTTGAAACAGTGGAAGCAGCAGACGGCCGGGAGGCCCTGGATCTTTTTCAGGAGCGCTGCCCACAGGCCGTGTTAATGGATATACGCATGCCCGGGATGGATGGATATCAGGCCATCAAAAGCATCAGGCAGGTTGCCGGTGAACAGGGTCCGTTTATCGTGGCCGTTACCGCCTTTGCCTTTCAGCAGGACAGGGAGGCTGCCCTTGCCGCCGGGGCGGACGAATATCTGAGCAAGCCGTTTCAGCCCGAGGATCTTTTCAGGCTCCTGGGGCAGGGACTGGCAATCGAATATGTCATGTCTGATACCCGGCAAGACCAGCCACAAGGCCTGTACCAGGAAAAAATGCTGCCAGCGGATCTGGACCCGGAAACCATAAGTAAAATGTGCAGTGCCCTGGAAGAAGGTGACGTACGCCTGCTAAAAGAACTCATATCCAGCATCCGCAAGAAGCATCCCCAGACCTCGGATACCATGATGGAAATGGCTGAGAGGTTTGACTACATACAGCTGGAAACAATGCTGGATCAGGCCCGGTCCGGGCAGAACCGGGAATAGACGGGACCGGTTCCTGTTTGCGGCAGAGGAAGCGTTTTATGCTGGAAAAGACTTTCGGCGAAAGAGTCAGGCTGTTCAGGGCCTTGAAGAACCTGACCCAGGGCCAGCTTGCAGACATGCTGGACATAAGCAGGCATCACATGGGCTGCCTGGAACGCGGCGAATCCGGACCATCCTTCGGGCTCATCAGGAAACTCTGCACCCTGCTGCAGGTACACCCAGCAAGCCTGTTTCTCTCTTCAGACCAGGAACCAGAGTACCCGGAAGAATCCCAGGTGGACACGTCACCTTTGCAGCAGATCCCCTTCATGTCCGGCCACGGCACCTGGAACATAAGTATCCCTAACGGTCCTGAAACCTGGTCCCGAGAGCTGTGGCAAACCCTGGGATACTCTACCAGCAGGGAGCCCTCCCTTGGTTTATTTCTAAAGCACGTTCACCAGGAATCCAGACAGGCCTTTGAAGCCTTTTACCGGCAACTGGCTTCCGGAAGCATTCCTCCCCCGGAATCGTTCTGGATCACCCGACGGGACGCAGTCCAAAGGAAAATCCAGGCCAGAGGGGATATCATCAAAGGACCCGGGAGCAGCTCTCCCCTGGCCTGCCTGAGCCTCCTGGACATTACCGAATGGCTGGATATGCAGCAGCAGTTCATGTACAACCAGAATCATCTGCAGAATGCGGTCCTGCAGAAGACCAGGGCTCTGTCCCGGGCCGTGGAAGAGACCAGGCAGGAACTTGAGCTTCGCAAGGCAGCCCAGGAATTCGCCCGGGAACAGCAGGAAAAAATGGAGAGCATCCTGAACAACATGGACGACGGGGTCTGGTCCGCATCCTGGCCTGATATGGATATCCTTTTCATCAGTCCCTCCCTGTCCGGCATATTCGGATACTCAACTGCAGAACTGCAGAAAAACAACAATCTCTGGTTTCAGGCCATACATTCCGAAGACAGGCACATAGTGGAAAAATCCCTGCTTGACCTGCCCCGGGAAAAACGCAAGAGCTTAGAGTACCGGATAGTCCGGCCGGACGGGGAAATCAGGTGGATAAACGACCGCCACTGGCTCATACTTGATCCCTCCACCGGCACTCCTGTCCGGGTGGACGGGCTGACAGTGGACATAACCCAGCGGTTGCAGATTCGCAGACAACTGGCCGAAAGTGAAGAAAAGTTCCGGAGCCTGACCCTGAATGCCCCGGTGGGCATAGCCATGCATGAAATAGTGCTAAACCCCCACGGCGACCCCGTGGACTACATCTTTCTGGATGTGAACCCGGCCTTTGAAACCCAGACCGGGCTGAAACCATCGGAAGTACTGGGACGCCGGGCCTCCCAGGTCCTGCCCGGCATTGAAAACACTTCCATTTTGTCTTTTTTCGGCCAGGTTGTATCCAGCGGTGATCCCATGGACTTTGAATTTTATTCCAGTCCCCTGCAGCGCTTTTACATGGTCCATGCCTATAAGATATCCCACAGGCGCTTTGCCGCGGTCTTTATCGATATCACCAGTCAAAAGCAGATGGAGCAGGCCCTGGGGGAAAGCGAAAGGCGCTACCGCGGCCTGGTGGAGTCGCAAAATGATCTCATAGTCAGGGTGGATACCGATAACAGGCTCACCTACGTCAATGATACCTATTGCAGGACCTTCGGCAGGACCAGGGAAGAACTAATGGGCAAATCCTTTACTCCCCTGGTGCACCAGGATGATATCCAGGCTACTCTTCAGGCCATGGAGGGACTCAAGGTGCCGCCCCACCGCATCCAGGTGCAGCAGCGGGCCATGACTGTAGACGGCTGGCGATGGATATTCTGGGAAGACAACGCTGTTCTGGATGAGCATGGACACATCGTGGAAATCCAGGGTGTGGGCCGTGACATAACCGAACTCAAATCCCGGCAGGTACTGCTGCAGTCCATATTCCAGGCCAGCCAGGACGTATCCTTTGTGGTCACCCAGAACATGCCCCACTCCGGAGACATCATCCTGGAATTCAGCCCGGGGGCTGAAAACCTTTTCGGCTACTCCAGGGAAGAAGTCCTGGGCAAACCTGTGGCCATGCTGCATGATCCCGCTGACATACCCAGGTTTCCGGATATCCACAGGACCCTGAAAGAAAATCAGCCCTGGAGGGACAAGGTCAACCTGGTGCGCAGAGACGGCAGTACTTTCCCGTCTCTTTTTACAGTCTATCCCTTCGAATATGACGGCAAAGACTCCACCCTGGGGGTGTCCATAGACATTTCCGAGCTGGAACAGGCCAGAAAGATCCTGGAAAAAACAGCCATAACCGATCACCTCACAGGGCTCATGAACCGCAGCAGATTCGACCAGCTCATGGAGGAAGAATGGCGCAGGGCCAAGCGTGGAGGACATTGTCTGTCAATACTCATGCTGGATATAGACAACTTCAAGCAGTTCAATGACTTTTACGGGCATATCCAGGGGGACAAGTGTCTGCAGAGGATAGCCGGTATCCTTTCAGCCTGCCTCATGCGGGCAGGCGACGTCCTGGCCCGTTACGGCGGAGAAGAGTTCATAGCCCTGCTTCCGGATACCCCGCTGCAGTCAGCTGTTGTCGTGGCTGAAAAAATGCGCATGTCTGTAGAAAACCTGGGCATGCCCAATACAGGTTCCCAGGCAGGACCATTTGTATCAGTCAGTGCCGGAGTTGCCTCGTCCTGTCCCTTCCCGGGCATGTCCCGGCAAGGACTGATCCATCAGGCGGACATGATGCTTTACAAGGCCAAAAGCCTGGGACGCAACACGGTTGCGTGGCAATAGCCGCCTGATCTCGCCCGACCGGAGAAGCTGTGGCCTGAAGCCTGACACAAAAAAAATGTATACAAAAAGTCAGGATGAAGTTAACCTGGATGAAAAATGTTTATAAGGAAGGGAGCTCATACAACCACCCCCGACCCCTCCTTGGCTAAGGAGGGGAGCTNNACCGNGNCCTGGANTTACTTGGGTGGTGNAANTTTAATCAAGNTCCAGACGCAGAATTTATACAGACCCCTGCGACAAAATGTTGCCTCGCCTCAATCTGCTCCCCTTAAGAAGTATGGAAGTAGGGGCGTATGGGAGTATGGGAGTAAAAATATCTTTACACCCACAC
>SL_8KL_010_SEDDRAFT_10003258_pt1 | contig 13453 bp, 12 predicted proteins | sample SodLakKL_010_SED_4_FD_11160 | JGI IMG/M metagenome (IMG submission 11160) | reverse complement strand
TTTCAAGTTTGCCGCAGATACGAGGAAGCGGATGTTGAGCTATAGTCGGCTATGCGAGACATCCGCTGACAAAGTAGATGCGGCAAAATTGGAAATCATTGCAGGGTCCTATACCGGCTCCACCATGTCGGCGTCGATCTGAATGGATACGGACTGCATGATGGTGGTGACGTTTAAAACAAGCCGGAACTTTTTGTCCCTGCGGACGACGATTCCCTCCACGTCCTTCATGGGGCCGGATGTCACCCGGACACGGCGGCCGACGTTCACGAATTCCACCGGATAGACCGGCTGGCCCGCCGACAGGGTCCGGTGGATCTGGCCGAGTTCCAGCAGGAGGGTTTCCGGGTCTTTGACTTCGATCATCCGGCTTACGTGGTTGGATGTAAACGCGCTGTAGCGTTCCTCAATATCCGCATATACAAAGACATAACCCGGGAATACCGGCACCAGGCTGTAGCGGATGCGGCGGCTGGCGGACTGGCGGCGTTTCATCAGGGGAAGGTAATAGCCGATGGAACGCCGGAACAAAAATGAAGCCAGCGCCTTTTCGCGGCGGCTTTTCACGCGAGCGACATACCACGCTCTTTTCGTACCGACTGCCGAGGGATCGGCCGTTTCCAGCAGGTCCGGGGGAAATATCGGTTCGGGGTTCTGTTCGGGTGCAATTGTCATAGCCGTGTAGATAGCAAAAAAGGCGCGGCGGGAAAAGAAAGAATTCGGGGAAAACCGGTCAACGGTAAATTCTTCGGATGCGTATCAACTTCAGATACGGATCAGCGGGGTTGTTTCCGATAGACTCTGCATCTGCTGTTCGATCCTTGCCTTTTGCAGATCCAGGACCGCTTTTTCCTCCCGCACGATGGTGTCGGCAATATCCTCCGCGATCATCCGGGAATCGGCTTCGCAGGCATTGGCATTTTCCGGGGCAATCTTATCCATCGCAGGGGAGGTGATCAGAAAAAAGCGAAAGAGCGCCGTGTCGATAACCATGCGCTGAACGAATTCGAACAGGTTTTCGAATCGTTTAAAATCCCTGTAACTGAGGATCCGCTCGCAGAAATGCCGGGTTTCGGCTTCAAGTACGGCCGGGAGGCGGTCGTAAAGTGGATCATGGCCATGGGGCGTTCGAGGTCATCCGGCTCAATGGCACCGGTATCCGGAAACTCCCGGCACCACTGTTCTTCATAACCGTTTCCGGCCACGCGGTGCACTTCAAGGTTATATTTTTCCCCCCACAACGATGAACCATGGGTATGAACGAATGAATCGAGTTCAAACGTGAAGCAGGCCATGGAAAAGATCCTGGCCGCCACCGGAAAGTCCTGCTTTTCGATGATCTGAACCAGCAGATCGCGCATGATTTTCCGGTAGGAACGGCGGACTTGTCAAAACCGGCCCCGATATCGCCCGTTATGTTATCCGTTTCCGTGCCAGTTATGTTATCCGTACCGGTAAGATGGCTGTCGGTCATGGCTTCACGCCGCCTCCCAGCATCCGGACAAAGGCGGTGAACACTTCCGGGTCGAACGATCCGGCCATCTCCTCGCTCATGATCTTCAGCGCCTCATAGGCTGTCCGGGCCGGTGCGTACGGCCGTTTCGAGGTCAGTGCGTCGTATACGTCGCAGCAGGCAACTACCCGCGCGCAAAACGGGATCTCCCCCTCATTCATCCCGGACGGGTACCCGGCGCCGTTATACTTTTCGTGGTGGAACATGATGCAGTTGAGACTGGTCTGCGACATCGCCACGTTGGCGGACATCCGCATGCCGTAGACCGGATGCAAAACGATGTACGCCCACTCCTTTTCATTGAGCCTGCCGGGCTTGTTCAGGATTTTTTTCGGAACATGAACCTTGCCGATATCATGAAGCATCGCACCAATCCCGACATCGATGAGCGTCCGCTCGTCGGTGTCATGCCCCAGGGCCTGCATGAGCATCATGGCATAGGAAAACACCTGCACGCTGTGGGTGAATGTCTGGTAGTCGTGGGAGACGAACTTCCCGATATTTTCCATGGCCTCAGGCGTCGAAAGAAACGACAGGGAAGAGGAAACCACGTGCCGGATGTTTTCAAGTGAGTCTTCCTCCAGGGCGGGCAGGCGTTTTTCGAAAACATGGGAAATCTGCCTCGATGTGGTATCCAGGAATACCCGGGAACGGACCGCGATCGGAATGGTATCGTCCCGGAGGATGTACTCGAGATTGTCGAAGACGTAGTTTTCGTAGGAAGACTGTTGGTGATAGGGAATGTATACCGTATCGACCCCGCTTTCGACGAGCCTTTCCTTCCGCTCGCGGGAAAAGCGCTCCCTTTCTTTCGTATACAGCACGAAGCGCCCGCCGCGAAGCAAATACACCTGGAAATCCGTCAGGGCATCGGGGTTGAGCGTATCGGGCGAAATGGGAAAATAATTGTCTCCGGGCGTCAAAATGCTTTCCCCGCCACCACCGGAACCCCTGCCGCCCCCTCCCCGGGGGGTTGCGCCGGCTGCAGCGTGAACATTTTTACCTGAGGAAAATACCATGCAAATTCTCGTTTTGTTGTTACTTTTTAAAATGATCGTGAACCGCCCCGTATCACATAAGGCGTAAAAGGTAAATATAAGGTATTTAATATAGCAATGCGCCGCTCCTGTCAACCGGCATGCCGGCAGAAAGGATCGACGCATTGCACGGTTTGCGCCCCTTCTTCAACATAAAATATCGTCAGAACAATGCACGTATATTATGCGCATTATCTCATAATTCTAAACAATTCATTTATGCCGGACACTTTCAGATTCGAAAAATACGCAGTACCCGATCAGCGGTACAGGATGTGCTCATCGCTCTTTCCGCCAAAAAAGCAGTTTGCTTCCGGCGCTTTCCGGTGCGGGCAGATAATTTCCGGATTCCGGCACCGGCTGCCGACCCCCGCGGGTACCCGCAATTACCGTCTCCAGATCCCCAATCAACCGTTCCATTTCCGCGGCCTGGGAAGACATCTCTTCGGCCGCCGAAGCGGTCTCTTCGGAATCGGCCGCGTTTTTCTGTACCACCCGGTCCATTTCTGACACTGCCGTGTTGACCTGATCGATCCCCTGGGCCTGTTCCTTTGAGGCGGCCGCGATCTCGGCGATCAAAACAGCCACCTTCTTCGACGATTCCTGTATGCCGGAGAGCTGACCGGACACCTCTGAGGCCACCTGCACCCCGTTATCGGCGTTGTTTTGGGATTTTTCGATCAACTCGGCCGTGTTTTTGGCTGCATCGGCGCTCCGCTGTGCCAAATTTCTGACTTCTTCGGCCACAACGGCAAACCCCTTGCCCGCCTCGCCGGCGCGCGCAGCTTCCACTGCCGCGTTCAGCGCCAGAAGATTCGTTTGAAAGGCGATCTCGTCGATGGTCTTGATGATGCGCGACGTTTCCGCGGCGGAATCCTTGATCTCTCCGATAGCCGCCTCCATGCGGGTCATGGATTCCACTCCGCTTTCCACCATCTTCGCGCTGTCCCGGACGGCGCGGTCGGCCTGATCCGCATTTTCCGCATTCTGGCGGGTCTGGGACGCCATCTCCTCAAGAGATGATGACGTCTCCTCCAGTGACGAAGCCTGCTGGGAAGCGCCCTCGGCCAGGGACTGGCTGGAACCGGATACCTCTTCGGATGCTGACAGCACCTGCTTCGACCCTTCGCTCAAGCCGCCGGATATGCGGTTGATGGGGTTGGCGATACTTTTGGCAATAAAAAAGATCACCCCGGAAAGGACCAAAATCGCCAGCACGCTTACCAGGATGGACGCGTAGAGCACGGCATCGGAGGCTTCCATGATGGTGCCGACGGGTATGCTCACCATGAATGACCAGGGCGTGTCGGTCTGCCCGATTGTGAGCGGGACCATGAACCGGGCCGCTTCGGCTCCCAGATGTTCGGAGTGATGAATGGTCGAAAACGCCTGTCCCGATGCCGCTGCCCTGCGGATTTCGTGCCACGCCCCGGAGTTCCCGATATCGGCTCCCGCCCGGTTGCCGGCGGGGTGGGCTACCCAGGTGCCGTTGTTTGCGATGATGGCAGCGGATCCCGTTTCCATGGGACGGATATCCGCCACCATCTCCTCGAATTCGGCAAGCGCGATGTCGATGCCGGCGACGCCGACGGTCCGGCCGTTATGAGATATCGGAACGGCGACGGAGGTGATCAGAACGTCCCGGCCGCCGATGGGATAGATATAGGGATCCAGGATCGTCTCCCTGCCGCTTCGGAATGCAAGCTGGTAATAATCGCCGTCACCGGACTGATCATAATCCATGAGCGGTTCCAGGCCGATCCTGCCACTGTCGTCCCGGCTGAAGTACGGAACGAAGCGGCCCGTATCGTCGTGCCCGCGGGTCCCAGCATACTGCCGGTCCCGCCCGTCCAGGGCATCGGGTTCCCAGCAGGTCCACGTACCGATGAAATCCGGGTTGCGCTCCAGAATCTGCCGGAGAATGCCGCTTAGCATCTCCCGGTCCGGTGCTTCTTCCGCATTTTTTATTCCTTCGAAAGCCTGCGCCGCCGTGCGCGCGGCATTCATGGCCACTTCCAGTTCCGCACGCACGTGGCTGGCATAGTGGTTAGCGGTCTGTTCCGCCCGCTCGGTCGCGCCATCCCAGGCCATGTCCCGGGATCGGGGCACCACGATGCTCAGAATCACGGCGAACGTCAGCAGGAGCACCCCGCAAATGGAAACCAGCATTCTCGTTCTCAGATTGAATCGCTTGAACATGACTTTCCTTTCCTGAAGATGAAACCGGCTTCTGTAAAATGGTGCCATCAGGTGCCTTTTACGAAGCCGTCTTAAAATGAAAAAACAACAATCACTATTAACCGCATATCCTGTTATATCGATAATTTACAATTAAGAAATATACTGCCATAGGCTTGCGGCTTCTCAAAAGGCTATGCATTCTCTTCGGTGGAAAGAGATGCGGAGAGAAGGGCATCGCCCCAGCGCATGGTCCTCATGTGAAGGCCGGCAAGAATGTCGGTCTGAAGGCCGAGATCGGTGGAAAGGCGGTAGAGTCCCTGCCAGTCGCCTTTTTCCAGGGCCTTTGCCAGCATGAGATACCTGGCGGGCTCATGGGCCTCGCCCATGAGGGTTTTCTTGATGAGGTCATCCAGCGGGAGATCGTGCACGATCCGTTCCATGGGCTGATCCAGGATGGCGTCCAGCCCGGAAAACAGGCCTGTCAGGAACATGGAGTGGGGCTCCATTGGAGATGGATACGATTCCGCAAGGAGTTGAAGCATGTACCCCCGCATGGAGCTCATGCGGAGCAGTTCGATGCCCCGGTCCGTGGAATTCAGATCCACCATGATAAGGATCCTGAGCCACTGCTTGATCCGCCTTTCTCCCAGAAGAGAAACAGCGTGCCGAATCGAACGGACCTTGGCCAAAAGCCCGATACCAGGGGAATTGATATACCGGAGAAGCCGGTAGCTGAGCGACACGTCCGATTCGATCACCGCTGTCAGCGCATTGGGATCGAATTCCCGCTCCTCCAGTTCCTGCATGAGGCGCAGCCTCGAGATCTGGTTCGATGATAGCTTCCGGCCCTTGACGACTTCGGGGCGGCTGAAAAAAAAGCCCTGAAACAAAGAAAATCCCAGCCGGGACGCATGGTGGAATACCTCCCGGGTTTCGACTTTTTCCGCCAGCAGGCTCTTTCCGAAAGGTTTGAGGTTCCCGGCCACCTCGCGCACCCGATTTTCCTCCATGCCGAGAACATCCACCTTTATGATGTCCGATATTTCGAGGATCCGGTCATAGCCCGGTTCATGCTCCGTCAGACCGGTGAAGTCATCCACAGCGAGCATACGCTCTTCTTTTATCGTTTCGAGCTTCTCCAGCACCTCAGGGTCCGGCTTGACATCCTCGAGAATTTCGATGATGCAGCTTTCAGGCAGAAGCAGCGGGGTGTCGTCGAGCAAAAGCGCCCGCGGAAAGTTGATCATCAGCGCCTTGTCGTGAGGCAGCCCCTCCCTTGCCTGCGCGATGCCGTCGATGATCACGCTTGCCGTAGCCGTGCCGGAATCCGCGATCTCGGCGCGGTTGACATCGCGGCTGTTCCGAAAGAGCAGCTCGTAGCCCCATACGTTCAGTTTTTTATCAAACACCGGCTGCCGCGCAACGAATGCGGGCTCATAGATCTCATCCCCGGTGTCCGCCGAACTGCCGGTATCCGCTTGAATCACCATAAGTCATTTTCTTTCCGAAAGACGGGACAATGGGCAGAATGTCAGCCGGCCTGGTTCAACGCCGCGATTTCCTCCATGGAAAGCACCCGGTCGATATCAAGAAGGATCTTGACCGCCGATTCGGTTTTGGCCATTCCCATGATGAAATGGGTGTCCACGGACGTGCCCAGCGTGGGCGCCGCTTCGATCTGGTCACCCGAGATATCGAGCACCTCGGAAACCTCGTCCACGATGATGCCCATGACCAGCGACGTATCGTTGCGCGTCACCTGAACCACGATGATGCAGGTCTCCCGCGTGAATTCCTGCTCTTCCATGCCAAATTTCAGGCGAAGATCGATCACCGGGATAACCTTGCCCCGCAGGTTGATCACACCCTTTACATAGGCGGGTGTGCGCGGTATCTTGGTAATGGTCTGCATGCCGATGATTTCCTGAACCTTGAGAATCTCCAGGCCGTAGCCTTCCTCTCCCAGGTTGAAGGTCAGGTATTTCCCGGCCAGTGCCGACAGGTTGTCCGTTTTTTCAGCCTGTTGTGCCGTCATGTTTGCTCCCCCTGCTTGATGAAATATTGTCTGGATGATTATTTTAAGGATCCACCGGGGTGTACCGCCCGGGAAACGCTGTTGCCATGACTGCCGTTTTCAGGGCGGTACACGGGTGGAAACACGCCTGCAACCCCACTGCAACCGCACTGACATACGAAGCAATTTCCATACCATCTGCAAGTCCCGCACCCGCCTTCGCCCAGGAGATATTAATGCTCAATTGGCGGCCGCTTTGAATGCCGGGCGTTTCCAGATCCGGGCCCGGGTGCGTGAAAGTGTATTGCCTGCCCCCGGACAGCACGTGTCCGGGCAGCCGCCCTGCCTGCACAAGCGATGCGTGTCAAAGTCCCGACATCTTCCCTGTCGTCATCCCGTATGTCCCGCCCCGCCTGCTGCAACCTCCTGAACCCCGGTCCCGGGCCGCCATACCAGCCGAAACCGCATCCGCTGCGATTCAGCCGGCAGCCGATGACTTATAGCGGCCGCCGCCATTGCTGATTGCGTGCTTTTTGAGCAGGTCGTAGATCCGGGCGCGGGTAACCCCTGAGATTTCAGCCATTTCTTTAACGCAGCCGCCGGTGCGCTCGTAAAGATTTCGGCAATAGTCCTTTTCCAGCACGTCAAGGGCCTGGCGGCGAAAGGTTTTCCAATCCGGGAGCGGATCGATGTTTGGCGAAGCCGCATCCATTGAAGGCGGTTCGTCCTGTCCGAAACAAACCGGATGCCATATTTCGTCGGCAGGTTCTGAATCCGGGGCGTTTCCGTCATGAACGCGGAAACCGTTTTTCACAGCTCTCGCCGGACCATCGCCGTTTTCTTCCAGGTCCTTGACCGCAAGCCGGATGCGGGTGGGAAGATGGCGCGGCTGCAGGAAAGCATCGGCCGGGTAGCCTGATATGCAGTCGTCGATCGTATGCGCAAGCTCCCGGACGTTGCCCGGCCAGTCGTATCCGGCAAGCACCCCGGTGAATTCGGGATAGATCTGTTTGGGCGCGATCTCCATCCGTCTGCATATCTTATCAACGTAGTGCCTGACAAGCGCCTCCACATCCACCGGCCGCTCGCGAAGGGGCGGCAGGTGGATGTGACGCCCCCGGACCCGGTAGAGCAGATCTGAACGAAAGCCGCCGTCGGCAACCATTTGCTCGAGGTCCCTGTTGGTTGCGCATACCAGCCTGAAATCGCAGTCAATCTTTTTCTTCGATCCTAAAGGATGGAATGCCCGGCTCTCCAGAAGCCGGAGAAATTTTTTCTGCTCTTCGAGGGTGAGCTCCCCGATTTCATCGAGGAACAGTGTCCCCTTGTCCGCCTGCGCGACCAGGCCTTCCCGGCTCGTGTCCGCGCCGGTAAACGCCCCTTTTTCATGGCCGAAAAGCGTGGAATCCATCAATGAACTCTTTATTGCGGCACAGTCGACCACCACGAAATTGTTGTCCCTTCTCGGGCTGTTGTCGTGCAATGCGCGGGCGAACAACTCCTTTCCCGTTCCGGTCTCGCCGGTGATCAGCACGTTCTGGCTGCTGGCTGCCGCGTTGGCCATCGCCTCGAGGCAGCTTCTGAGCGAAGGACTGCTTCCGACAATCTCTTCGCGCCGCACAAAACACGGCTCCGACCTGCGCATCCGGGTATTGCGGAATTCCAGGGCCCGGGCGCATGCAAGGCGCACGTCATTATGGCTGAAGGGCTTTTGAAGGTAGTCGAACACGCCGCATTCAAGGGCGAGCTGGGCGGAATCGTTTTCCGCGAATCCCGTGATGATAATCACTTCCGGAGATCCGGGCAGTTCCATGAACGTTGATATGTTTTCCAGGCCGTTTCCGTCCGGAAGCACCACGTCCAGGATCACCACCTCGCACTCATGGCTTACAGCGGTTTTAATTCCCTGGTGCAGGGTATACGCGCAGTGGGATTCGTGCCCCTCGCCGGCCAGCGCATGCGCGACAATCCGCGTGATGGCCGCCTCATCATCGACAATTGCTATACGGGCCATGTAAGTCCGCCTTTCTTTTTACGAGTACATCCTTTTTTGAGTACCCCAAAGGCACAATCCGCTGCGCCGCGTGTTCACGACTTTCAGAAGCGCTGCCTCCTTAATAATGCCGTAAAATTTAGTGCAATTTACGTTCCAACCCTCTCCCGAATCGCATAACATCTAATAAAAACTATAAATATCGACTTGTTGTCCAAACTTAACGCGGCCCGTCTCTGCCCCGCCCGAGACATCTTTTTGACATAATCGAAAAACGCAAGTGTGGGGCGTCCTTAATTTATTGACTTATTCCCGACACGACCCGCTGATTCGGGTGCGGCCAGTGTTAGTCTGAATCCAGCGGCTTCGCAAAATTCCCCATAAGCTTATAGGATGTGCTGACGAAGGAAGCGCATCATAAACATCGTTCTTTCGTTCAATTTGCTCCGACGGCATATAAACGATGCGCTTCCTTCGTCAGCACATCCTATATTCTGTCAAATCCGGTTTTATCCGTGTCAATCCGTGTGATCTGTGGGCTGTGCTTTTGCCATGTTATTAAGCCCACAGATCACGCGGATTGACACGGATGGTAACCCATAAATAGCGGTTGCACGAAAACCGTCTTTTTCGCTAATTTCTGCGCGTGGCTCCACGGCACCTCATGTGCGCCGGGGGGTACACCGTATACGAATAATTAAACAAATGTTGAATATTTATTTTAAAATTACATAACACCATAAATTTTATAGAATTACTAAAATAAAATAAATTAAAAAACAATTGATTTATACATAATTTCATTATAAATAATAGTTTCAACAATTGTTAAAAATAAATTTGTGATGAAAAAAATGAAATCTGTACAAAAATTCAACAAAGACTCAGTCATCGATAAGGCCGCGGCCCGGCTGGCGTCACTGCTGCGCGAGGCTGAATTCGTCCGCCACGTCGAGATCCGGAAGGAGGTGCGCAAGGGAACGGGACCGGATTTCACGGCCGAGGTGTTTACCGGGGAAAAATCATTCGTTCTTCTGGTGGAGGCACGGACCAGCGGCGAACCGCGCTTTGCAAGGGAGGCAATCAACCAGCTTGCCGCGTCATCGGCCATGTGGTCGCACGCGTACCCCGTATTCGCGGCGCCTTACATCTCCGGAAAGGCGGCCGCTATCGCAGCCGAAAACGGCGCCGGGTACATGGACCTGGCCGGGAATTGCCGATTGTCTTTTGGCATGTGCCATATCCACATGTCGGGACGGGACAACCCGTTTCGGGAAAAAAGACGGCTGAAGTCGTTTGGGCATCCCAAAACCATGCGCATACTGCGGGTTTTGCTGTGCCATCCGCACCACCTCTGGAAAACCGGGGAACTGGCCGCGGAGGCCGGGGTGAGCGTTGGAATGGTATCCACGGTGGCTGGCCGCCTGAAAGACCGCGAGATTATCGAAAACCGAAAAAGAGGGATCCGCCTTGCGCAGCCCGGGGAACTCCTGGACCGGTGGGTTGCCGGAAGCAGCGGCATGGACGGTCCTGCGGAAACCGTACACAGGCTTTCGTCACCCATGGACCGGGTTCGTGCCGAAAACGCGCTGTCGCGGTTTTCCGAAAAGAATAGAATCGATTTTGTTTTTACCGGCCTTTCCGCGGCCGTCCACCTTGCCTCCGGCCTCGATTATCCGGAGATCCACGCATACGTATCCGACGATGCCGTGCTTCCCGGCAAGGCCGAAGGCTTTGAAAAAAACGCCGGCAACGGGAATATTGTGCTGGTGAAAGCACCAGACAGGGGGGTATTTTACGGAAAACGACGGGTCATGCCCTCTTCCCGCCTGCAGTACTGCAACCCGGCCGACAAAACCGTGGAAACCGTGGAAGAGGAAATCCGCATGCCCATGCATATTGCTTCGCCGGTCCAGGTATACCGGGACCTGAAGGTTCTTTTCGACGCCGGCGAAGCCGCGGAAAAGCTTCTGGGGCAGGCCATCGAACCGTCGTGGTAAACAGTTTAAGCGATGCGCTTCCTTCGTCAGCACATCCTATGTTCATATGTTCCAATCTGCCTGAGGAATCGCACAGAGGCAGATATTGAATTTTTTCGGGGCCTTGATTATTCCTTTCTCGGAAGGGGGGTCCGCGTGCTGAAGCCGCTTCCATCGAGCACGACCTGGACGGCACGGTCGGTTTTGGGTGTATAGATCACCGGCGCAAGCAGGTTCAGGGTCGCGGTTTTATCCTTGTGGAACGTGATGGTGGTCATGACAAAATACGAATCGTCTTCGGTAATGCCGAGCTTCTCCAGGTCGCCGGCCTCCGGGCGCACCCGGTAATCCGGGAAAAAAAGGCACGGATTGATCAGCAGAAACGCCACGTGCGCCTCTTCCACGCTCTGAATGCAAAACAGGACATCGTCCTTTTTCACCGGCATGACGATGAACTTCCGAAGGTGCTCGAAGCCGATCAACCCCTCCGGGAAAAAGATCACCTTGTCCGGATCGTATGTAATCTCACCAAAACCGGTGTGCAGTGTTTTCATTCCCGACTCCCTTTGCTGGGAAGAATGGCATTCAACGCATCCAACTTCTGCAAATCCCACTGGCTTGCCTCCCTGTTTTCCAGGCATATACGTTCGTAGATTTCCTCGCGGTAAATCTTTTTGTCCCGAGGGGCCTCTATGCCGAGACGGATCCGGCCGTCCTTGCATTCCATCACCCGTACGACGACATCATCTCCGATGACGATCCCCTCGCCGACTTTTCGCGTCAGTACCAGCATCCGCCCTCCCTGGCGCCAGCCTTTATCAATAATTACATGTGATCGAGGATGGACAGTCTCCCAACCCTCGTGGTTACGTTCAATGCCGCTTCGAAAGCCGTTTCCTGCTGCACGAGCTTCGAAAACACCTCGATCATGTCGGCGTCCTCGTAGCTGGAAATCATGCTCTTGAACTCGATGGACGCATCGGTCAGGTACAACTCCGCCCGCTCGATCCGCCATGCGTTGTTGCCCATGCGACCGCGGATACGGCGGACCTGCTCCGCGCCGGTTTCCAGCGTTTCGAGCTGTTGCCCCATGCCTTCGGCATCCCCGTTGCGGATGGCATGCTCCGCATCCCGCAGAACCTTGAAGAGATCCTCGCCCGGTTCGTCGTCGTCAAGGCCCAGGAACAACTCTTCCCCGGAAACCTGCTTATCGATGTGCTTGCCGGGCTCGATTTCAACGGTTTTGATATTGGCCCCGCCTTCGTAGTGAACCGGAGGCGACGTGTCGGGGCCAACCGGGTCATAGTCCTCATTTTCCTGAAAAGGCGTGGTAAACTCACCGTATCCGGAAAAGATATACTTTCCGTCCACCTGGGTATTGGCCGCGTAGAGAAGCTCGTCATGGAGCTGGGAGAGCCGGTCGGCATAGGTCTGCCGGTCCGCTTCATTGGCTCCCGAGTTCATGGCGGCGATGGTCGTCTCCTTGGCCGCGACCATGATATTTTCAACATTGCCCAACTGGGAATCGAGAATCTGCATTTCACCGGAAGCGGATGACAGGTGCTTGAGGTAGCGATCCGCGGACGCGCTTTGCATGCGGTAGTTGAGCACCGGCCGGATGGCGCTGGGGTCGTCGGAGGGCCGGTTAAGCTTCTTGCCGGTTGCCGCCTGATGCCTGAGCTCGAAAAGCCGGTTGGACATGCTTTCCAGATTGGAGGACAAAACGCGGTAATTCATTCCCATGGTGGCTTTCATAGCGCTTTCTACCTCTTCATGCCGATGATGGTGCCGAGCATCTCGTCGATGGTGCCGATATAACGCGATGCCGCCTCGAAGCTCTTCTGAAACATGATCAGGTTGATCATCTCCTCTTCGATGGAAACCCCCACGATCGATTCCCGCATGTTCTCAAGCTGGTCCATGGTATCCTTTGCGCCGTCGCGCGCCATGATATTCCGGCGTGCCTCGGTCCCGACCGTGGAGGCGATCCGGGAGTAGTGCTCCAGGAACGTCTCGTCCCGGGCATCGCCTTCCCCGTCAATGCGTTCATTGATCAGGTTACTGATGGCCAGGGCGTTCCTGTTGTCGCCGGGCTCAGCTTCTTCGGCCCTCGCGGCCGCCACCTGCCGGGTGGAGGTAACAGCGACGCTGGCGGTCCCGGTATCTTCGTCAACCTCGAAAAAGGGGCGGTCGCCTACGCCGTCCAGGCCGTAGCCATCCCTGTGCAGGGAATTGACCTCGTCGATAATCTTGTCGCGCAGGGCGGTGGTGTCCTCTCTCAGCTCGGGAATGAAATTGTCCCGAAGGTCGAGCAGGCCGCCGAACTGGCCGCCGAAATTGGCCTCGGTGGTATCCAGGGTCACATCATTGCTGCGGACCCGGAAATTCAGCTCATCGCCGTCATAATAAGACTCGAACTGCACGGCATTGTCGCCCTGGACCAAGGGAAGGCCTCCCGGAAGCTGCAATCCAACCTGGCTGGAACCCGACTCGTAATCATGCACGCCCAGGATGCCGGAAAGTTCCTTGACCAGCAGATCACGCCGGTCATGGTCCACGTGGGCCACATATCCCCCGCTCTCTTTCGCCTTGATATCGGCGTTGAGCCGGGCGACCTCCTGGAGCCGCTGGTTGATGCCGTCCACCTCGGCCTCCAGGGTGTGATTGATGTTCTGGGTGATCCGCACGAGCTCGGAATCCTTGTGCGCAAAGGAATCGATGAGGTTTTCCCCCTCG
>SL_8KL_010_SEDDRAFT_10003257_pt1 | contig 13455 bp, 13 predicted proteins | sample SodLakKL_010_SED_4_FD_11160 | JGI IMG/M metagenome (IMG submission 11160) | reverse complement strand
CTGACCATGCTCAGACGATTTATGAGATTCTGCGAGCGTTCCAGCGTCTTCTCTGTCGATTGATATTTCTCCTCCAGCTTTCTGCGCCTGTCCTGCAGCTGATTTTCCTTTTCGCGCAGAACGGCTATCTCCACCGAGGAGTCCTCCGCTCTCTCATAAACTTCTTTTACCTCTTCCTCGCTGTATTGATCAAAATCCCGGCTTACCTCCATCAGCCGTCTTCTCGCCCGCCGATTTATGCGTTCCTTTTCATCCAGCTCCTCAATGACCTCATCAATATCATCCTCAACCATCTCCAGCTCCGCTTTGATATTCTGCAGCTCTTTGCGCGCGGATTCCACGATATCGAAGACATCGCTTTTGGTCTCGGCCAGAAAGCCCAGCGTCCTGTCCAGAACCTCCTGCAAATTCCGTCTGAGATCTTCTGAGCCGGCCAATTATCTCACCTCAAATCCCTTCGATCTGATTTTCCGAATATTTTTGAGCCTGCTCCTGACCTCTCATCACTCGCAGGCCGCCCCTGACCAGATTTTCCAGCTCCTCGGCCCCGGGAAAGATATGAACAGGTGCTATAAACTCCACCCTGTCCCTCACGCGGGAGGTCAGATAATCAGAATAAGCGAGCCCTCCGGTGAGAAATATAGCATCGACCGCTCCGGACAAAGCTGCCGCCATCCTGCCTATCTCCCTGCTGATCTGATAGATCATGGCCCGGTAGATACTCTCCGCCTCTTCATCTCCGGCCTCTATTCTCCTCTCAACTTCTCTGGCATCGGCGGTGCCCAGATAGGCTGTGAGCCCTCCCCGGCCGACCAGTTTCTTTTTCATCTCGTTCTTATCGGGCTCTTCACTGAAAATATATTCGACCAGATCCAGGGCGGGCAGTGTGCCCGTGCGCTCGGGAGAGAATGGGCCTCCCTGATTGGCGTTGTTGACATCGACTATCCTGCCCTGATCCAGAGGAGCTATCGAGATGCCTCCGCCCAGATGGGCGCCGATCAGACCGGTATTCTCCAGCTTTCTATCTATTTTTTCCGCACATCTGCGGGCCATGCCCTTGAGATTGAGCGCATGTGACTGACAGCGCCTGGGCAGCCCGGAAAGCCCGGAAAGCCGGGCTTCAGGCTCAAACTCATCGACGGCCACCGGATCGACGGTAAAAGCTCTGATACCGGCTTTTTCTGCCAGCCTGTGGGCTATTATACCGGCCAGGTTCGAAGCATGCTCCCCGTACTCACAGCTTCTGAGATCGGCCACCATATCCTCATCGAGAGAATAGGTGCCTCCTGAGATAGGTGCCAGCAGTCCCCCCCGGGCTGCGATAAAATCAAAGTCTTCCAGTTCGTAACCGGCTCTCTCCAGTTCCTCGAGGATGAGATTCTGTCGGAACTCCAGCTGCTCTATAACACCGTCAAATCTATCTATCTCATCCCTGCTGTGCTCTAAAGCCTGCTGCCAGCGGGAGTTTTCTCCGGCAAAAACAGCAATTTCAGTTGTTGTTGATCCAGGATTTATCACCAGAGATCTATACATAGACTCTTACGCATCCCCCTTTGCATGCAGTTTTTTCAATCAGATAAAACCTGATATATAATTATTGATCGCCGAGGTAAATCCCTCCTGTTTATGAGGGGTTTTACCTCAGAACCTTGTGATTATGCGCAGAATCAGGTTGAGAGCAATGCTGATAATTATCATCGTGGTCAGAGGAATATAGATGGTGAAATTATCACCCTCATATCTGATATCTCCCGGCAGATTGCCCAGCCAGCCCGGACCCGAATCGAGCAGGGTTATAAAAAAACCCACAGCCACCAGCAGCAGACCGAGTAATATTAACACCCTTCCCGGCGAGGAGAAATCCAGCATGATCAACCCCCCGCGCTGAGAATGCTGTCATCTTCAAGCGAAAAAAATCTGCGTCCATTTTCCAGCAGGATCTCGCCCGCTTTCTCTGCTGGGATATCATGGCATTCGGCTATCTGGTGTACCACCCGTTCCACCCTTGCCGGCTCATTTCTCCTGCCCCGTTCGGGCTCCGGCGACATATAGGGGGAATCGGTCTCGGCCAGAATTCTATCCAGCGGTGTATCTGCGGCTATCCGGCGCAGCCAGTCCAGTCCGGAAAAAGTGATGAGCCCGGTAAAACCTATATAAAAACCCCTCTCCACGAGCTCCCGGGCCATCTCTGCACTGCTGGAATAGCAGTGCACCACCGCCGGAGAGGATCCGCTCCATTCCTCCTCCAGAATCTCCAGTGTATCATCCTCCGCCTCGCGGGAGTGAATTATAACCGGCATCTGCAGCGTTTCCGCCAGCCTGAGCTGACTGCGGAAGGCCTGGCGCTGGCGGGGACGGGGGGAGTTATCATAGTGATAATCGAGACCGGTCTCTCCCACAGCAACTACCTGAGATCTTTCGGCAAGGTCTCTGATTTTTTTGGCCATATCAAGATCATAGCTGTCGGCTTCGTGGGGGTGTACACCGACAGCTGCTCTTATACCATCATATCTCCCGGCCAGGTCTATGCCGGCCAGGGATGAGCTGAGATCCGCACCTACATTTATTATATGCCTGACACCGGCCTCTGCGGCCCTCTTTATAACCTGATGACGATCATCTTCATAGCGAGCAAAATCAAGATGAGCATGTGTGTCGAATAATTCCATCATTGCATTCCTCCCGGTTATTGCCTGCTTTATTTCTCTATCATAATTATATCTATCCTGCAGCTTTCTTGCAACTGAAGCGATATGTCCACTGCTTCAATTAAGACCGCAATTATGATATAATAACCTCGATGAAATTATCATCTAATATGCTGTTTCAGATCAGGAGGAAACTACTTTGCAGGAAATATATCTGGATAACAGTGCCACAACCCGCTGTCTGCCCGCTGCGGCTGAGGCGGCAGAAAAAGCACTCACCTCCCGCTATGGCAACCCCTCCTCACTGCACAGAAAGGGTGTGAATGCCAATGAGCTGATAAAAGGCTGCCGACGGCAGGCATCAGCCCTGCTCTCTGTCAAACCGGAGCAGATATATTTTACCTCAGGGGGCACCGAGGCCAATAATCTGGCCCTGATGGGTGCTGTGGACAGATATAAAGAACAGGGTTCTCATATCATCACCAGCGAAATTGAGCATCCATCTGTCTACAGACCGCTGAAAGAGCTGGAAAAAAGGGGCTTTGAAGTTACCAGAATCCAGACCGATGCTGAGGGCATTATCGACCCCGATAAAGTGGCCAGTTCCCTGAGACCGGATACCATTCTTATCAGTATTATGCAGGTCAACAACGAAACGGGCTCGATCCAGCCCGTGGAGAAGATAGGTGAAATCGCAGGCCAGCAACATCTGCCTCTCTTCCACGTGGATGCAGTCCAGGGGCTGGGAAAGCTGGCCACACGTCCTGCAATCTGGCAGACTGATCTGGCCACCTTCAGCGGTCACAAAGTCCATGCTCCCATGGGCTCCGGATTCCTCTATGTGCGGGAACAAAATATGATTTCTCCTCTGATTAGAGGCGGAGGCCAGGAGAGGGGGCTAAGAAGCGGCACCGAAAATGTGCCGGCCCTGGCCGGGCTAAAAGCAGCCCTGGAAGAGCTGCCCGCGCTCAAACAGGGGGAAAGGGATGAAAAGCTGGAGGAGCTGAGAGAATACCTTCTCAGCCGGCTGCAGAAAAAACTGCCCTCAGCCGTCATCAACAGCCCGGCGGAAAGGTGTGCTCCCCATCTGGTCAATTTTTCCCTGCCCGGCATCAAAGGTGAGGTCATGGTCAATGCCTTAAGCCGGCAGAATATCTTCATATCGACCGGCTCCGCCTGTACCTCAAACAGCAGCCGCCTGAGCCGGGTCCTCAAAGCCATCGACCTCTCACAGGAAAGGATCGAGGGAGCTCTGAGAATAAGCCTTTCCCGCTTCAACTCCCGGCAGGATATCGACAGATTTATTGAAGTATGCCGGGAAGAGAGCAGACTGCTCTTCAGCTGAAAGAATGAGCGGGAGAAAAAGGAGTGTTAACCTCAATGTATAATACTATAATAATCAGATACGGAGAGCTGGGGCTTAAGGGCAAGAATTTTTCTCACTTCCAGCAGGCCCTGCTCGATGATATAGATAGAAGGCTATCACCCTATCTGGATTTCAAATTCGAGACGACCTATGGCAGAATTTTCATCCATCCCGAACAGGAATTGAACCAGCTCAGCGAGAATATGATCAGAGCTCTGAAATTCACGCCGGGCATAGTCTCCTTCAGTCCCACCCGACAGCTGCCGGCCGATGCCGGTCTGGACCGGATAGCTGAAATCGGCATAGAGCTGCTGGAGGAAAATATGCCCGGAGGAAATATCACATTCAAGGTGGAGACGAACAGGGCCAACAAGGAATACGAATACACCAGCATGGAGATCAGCAAAAAGATCGGCGCATTGGTTCTGAATTATTTTGACAGCAGTGATGATATCGCGCTCTCCGTCGATGTTCATAATCCCGATATCATGCTGGAATACGATGTGAGAGAGAACGGCATCTTCATCTTCACAGAGCGCTATGAAGGCTCGGGCGGTCTGCCGGCCGGCACCTCGGAACAGGCTCTTTTGCTGCTTTCAGGCGGCATCGACAGCCCTGTGGCCGGCTGGGAGATGATCAGAAGGGGGGTTAAGCTCAAAAGCCTTTATTTCCATACACCTCCCTATACCGGAGAAAAAGCGCTGGAAAAGGTCCGCGATCACAGCAGAGTGCTGGCCCGCTACAACGGCAGCACAGAGCTCTTCACCGCCAGTATAACCGATATCCAGAAGAAGATATGGGCGGAATGTCCCCGCCCCTACTCCATCACACTTCTGCGCAGGATGATGATGAGAATTGCCTCGCGCCTGGGCGATGATATCGGTGCCTCCGGGCTTATAACAGGTGACAGCCTGGGACAGGTGGCAAGCCAGACGCTGGCCAGCATAAAAACCATATCAGCAGCAGCTGACCTGCCGCTGATGCGCCCGCTTCTCACCGTGGATAAACAGGATATAATTGCCCGGGCCAGGGAGCTCAAAACCTACAGCATCTCCACCAGGCCCTATGAGGACTGCTGCACCCTTTTTATACCCGATAACCCCATAACACGCCCCCGTCTGAGCAAAACCGAGGAGCTGGAGGCCGAGCTCCCCGTCCAGCAGATGGTAGAAGAAGCGATCGACAGAATTGAAAAAGAAGAGATATCAGGGGCCGATATAGATTTCTGATTTTATGTGAGCACAATAGATATTCAGGAGGCTTTATAGAATGAAAGAGGACCACAAAGAGAGGATCATCGCCGAGCTGGCAGAGAATGAAGACATCGAGATCAGAGAAGATGAACTGATGAAAAGGCACACCTGGCTGAGAATCGGGGGGCCGGCTGATCTTTTCCTCATACCCGATAACAGGAAAGCATTGATTAAAACCATAAAGAAATTAAACCGGACGGATATGCCCTATCACATTCTGGGCTCGGGAAGCAATGTTCTCGTAGCTGATAGAGGGATAAGGGGGGCTGTGATCTCACTTCTCCACCTTGACATGATTGAGATAAGAGATGAGAAGGTCACCGCCCAGGCCGGCTGTTCGCTGGCGGATCTGGCGGAGATAACGGCCTGGTATGGACTGGCCGGACTGGAGTTTGCCAGCGGCATTCCCGGCACTCTGGGTGGAGCGATATATATGAATGCCGGGGCTTATGGCGGTGAGATGAAAGATGTGCTGGAGAGGGTTGAAATTCTGGATCTAAGTGAGGAGAAGACAGAGGATCTGCCCCCACAGAGACTGGGGCTGGATTACCGCACAAGCCGACTTCAATCCGGGGGGATGATCGCACTTACGGCCACCATAAAACTGCAGCGGGATGATCCCGCTGAGATACTCGACCGCATCGCCGAACTGGAGTGCAGGAGATGGTTCAAACAGCCCCTCACACATCCCAGCGCCGGCAGCGCCTTTAAGAGGCCTGAAAATGATTATGCAGGCAGGCTGATCGAGGCTGCCGGCCTCAAGGGCAAGAAGATGGGAGGGGCTCAGGTATCACCCAAACACGCCGGATTCATCATCAATAGAGATAAGGCCAGTGCTGAAGATGTTCTCCAGCTCATGAAACTGATCCGCCGCCGGGTGAAAGAAAAATTTGATATCACTCTGGAACCCGAGCCCCGTCCGCTGGGCGATTTTGATCCCGAGCAATTAGATTCACTTTTTCCTGATGGGACATCTGTTTGAGCTCATATTCCCGCTGCTGGGCCAGAGATCTAGAGCTGTACTCCTCCCAGTGCACAAGGAGAACCGGCCTGCGCCCCCGGGTATAACGGGCTCCCTGGCCTGCATTATGCTGCTGCACCCTGCGGGTCAGATCGGTGGTATAACCGGTATAGATCGAATCATCACTGCAGAGCAGCATATAGGTGAAGTGAGTCTGGTTTTGACCTTTATTGCCTGCGGAAGTCATAATTTACAGCTCGGTATCGAATTTTAGCAGATCAACAAGATGAGACTTTTCCTCTTCTATCAGCTTCTGTATCACCTTTTTTGTCTCACCTTCATTCTGTTCTTTCATACCGCTGTAGAGCAAAATCGAATCTTTTTCCGCCCTGATGGCTGTATCGAGAATGCTCTTTAGATCCTCAAGCTCGCCGACCTTATCAGCTGCCGGGAAAACTGTGAACTCCACCAGTGCTTCCAGATAGGCATCCACCTGGGGATCTGATATATAATCATCACTGCGGCCGGTCTTATCCTGAAATTCCTGCTGGATTTCCACAAATCTCTCGTAATGATCATCTTCATCTGAGGCCAGCCTTTGAAAAAGCTTTCTGGCCCTGTCATTATCAGTCTTTTCAGCATGGCTGCTGTAGAATTCTCTTCCTCTCACCTCTATATCTTTGGCCATCTCCAGCACCTCATTGAAATTGAACTGCTCTTTTATCATAAACTATCGCCTCCTGTTGTGAAAGAGAAATTTATTGCCCGCAATATTTTATATTGTATGTGATCTATAATTTTCCTGCCTGTTAACAATTTTAACTCCAAATAATCGGGGAGGTTTAATACCTTGTCCAAAAATATCGGTATTCTGGGCGGCATGGGCCCGGCAGCCACAGCCGATCTATTTCAAAAGATAATCGGGTTAACGCCGGCCCGATCCGANCAGGATCATCTGCGAATATTTATAGATAACAATCCTGGCGTGCCTGACAGGACTGAAGCCATAATCTCCGGCGGGAAGAGTCCTCTGCCTGAACTGATAGAGATGGCACAGGGTCTGGAACAGGCTGGAGCAGATCTTTTGCTTATGCCCTGCAACACGGCACATCACTTTCACGGGGATATTGATAATGAAATCAGCATACCGCTTCTGCATATGATAGAACTTGTGGCAGAAAAGATAGCTGCCGAAGAAAAGGCAGGTACATCTGTGGGAATTCTGGCCACCGACGGCACCCTCCAGGCGGAGATCTATCAGAAAGAGCTGAGATCACAGGACCTAAAACCCGCTCTCCCCTCACAGGAAGCACAGAATAATGTGATGAATGCTATATACGGAATAAAGGAGAGAGGAGTGGACAGCAGGACGAAAGAGCTAATCAAAAAACCGATTGATGAGCTTATAGAGGCCGGGGTTGAAGTCATCATAGCCGGATGCACGGAACTGCCGCTGCTGCCGCTGGAAAGGATAGCCGGGGGCAATCCTGTCATAGATCCGGGCAGAGTTCTGGCCGAAAAAGCCGTCGAGATGGCTCTCTCCCGGAATTGAGAGGACGCCGGCAAAAACCGTGCTGGAACTTTACGGGAATGATATATTTTTTTATAATAGAGTCAAGGAGTGTGTATAACAATGGAAAGAAAGGAAGAGGTCGAGCTCAGCGATAATGCCCGCCAGATACTGGAAGCTCGCTACCTGAAAAAGAATTCTCAGGGGGAGACCATCGAGACCCCGGAGGAGATGTTTCACAGGGTGGCCTGGAATATCGCTGAAGCAAACGAAGAATACGATGAGCCGGTAGAACCGGCAGCACAGGAATTTTACGATGTCATGACCGAACTGGAATTTTTGCCCAACTCACCCACACTCATGAATGCCGATAATGACCTCCAGCAGCTGAGCGCCTGTTTTGTTCTGCCTGTGGAGGACAGTATGGAAGGAATATTCGAGGCCATAAAAAATTCAGCCCTCATCCATAAAAGCGGGGGAGGCACCGGTTTCAGCTTTTCCCGCCTGAGACCGAAAAATGATCGCGTCCAGTCAACAGGGGGAGTGGCCAGCGGTCCGGTCTCCTTTATGCGCATTTTCGATACTGCTACCGACACGGTAAAACAGGGAGGCAAAAGGCGCGGGGCCAATATGGGAGTGCTGAGGGTCGATCATCCCGATATAAGAGAATTCATCACCTGTAAGGAAGATGAGGAGAGCCTGACCAATTTCAATATCTCCGTGGCCCTCACCTCAGAATTTATGGAAGCCCTGGAGAAAGATGAAGAATATGCCCTCATAAATCCCCGCACCGGACAGAAAGTCGCCAGTGAGAATTCCCGTGAGATCTTCGATATGATAGTGAGGCTGGCCCATAAAAATGGCGAGCCGGGCATAATCTTTCTGGACAGGATAAATGAAGAAAACCCCACACCTGCCCTGGGTGATATTGAGAGCACAAACCCCTGTGGCGAACAGCCTCTTCTGCCCTACGAAGCCTGTAACCTGGGCTCGATCAATCTCTCAAAAATGGTCAGGGGCAGAACGGGTGAGGCGGAAATAGATTATGATAAGCTGGAAGAGACGACCCGCACAGCGGTGAGATTTCTCGATAATGTCATAGATATGAACGAATTCCCGCTGCAGGAAATAGATGAGATGGTACAGGGTAACCGCAAAATCGGTCTGGGAGTTATGGGCTACAGCGATATGCTTCTGAAGATGGGGCTGGCTTATAGCAGCCAGGAGGCTGTAGATAAGGCCGGAGAGGTTATGGAATTTATCCGCAGTACCGCCCGGGATGAATCACACAGACTGGCCCGGAAAAGAGGCCCCTTTCCCAATTTCCCGGAGAGCATCTATGAAACTCCCTACCGCAATGCAACGACAACGACCATAGCCCCCACCGGCTCTATCAGCATCATAGCCGATACCAGCAGCGGGATAGAACCCATATTTGCACTCTGCTATGAGCGAAATGTCCTCGATGATACACTGCTCGAGGTGCACCCCGTTTTCAAAGAGATGGCTGAAGAAAGGGGTATTATGAGCGATGAGCTTTTGGAAAAGCTGGCAGGCCAGAGCTCACTGCAGGATATTCCTGAGATACCGGAAGATATGAAGGAGATATTCGTCACCGCCCACGATATCAGCCCCGAATGGCATGTTAGAACCCAGGCGGCCTTCCAGGAATATGTCGATAACGCTGTCAGCAAGACGGTAAACTTCCGCAATGAAGCGACGGTGGAAGATGTGAAAAGAACCTATGAACTGGCATATGAGCTCGATCTAAAGGGTGTGACCATCTACAGGGACGGCAGCCGTTCAGAACAGGTTCTCTCCACCGAGGAGAGCAGGGAAAAATCATCACAGACAGGCGATTTAACCAAACGCCCCCGCCCTCAGACTACTGTGGGCACCACGGAAAAAAGAAAGATAGGCTGCGGTAAATTATATATCACCATCAACACCGATGACGTGGGAATCTGTGAGGTATTCACCACCACAGGCAAAGGTGGAGGATGTCATGCCCAATCAGAGGCTATCAGCAGACTGGCCTCACTGGCACTGCGCAGCGGTGTAGCCCTGGAGGAGATCTCCGATCAGCTCAAGGGCATACGCTGTGAGGCGGCTATGATCAACGAGGATGTCTACAATCTCTCCTGTCCCGATGCTATAGCCAGAGCACTGGAGGATTTCGCCGAGGGGGGAGAAGATGGTCATCTGGAACTTGAGGATATACTGCACAACTCCGAAGTTCTCAAAGAAAAGACCGCACGCCCTGATGATAAATCGGGGCTTAACCCGCTGCTGAGCGATAGAAACTGCCCGGAATGTGAAGGTCAGCTGGAGAGTGACGGCGGCTGTGTGGTCTGCCGCAGCTGTGGCTGGTCTAAATGCGGCTGATTCTAAAAGATTAGATTGAAGTTAGAATAGCGCACAGAATAGTGCAATAAAAGAGCGGGCACCTCTTTTAGGTGCCCGCTCTTTATACTTCGATTCATTAAGCCTCACTATTTACTAGGTCTAGCCTTTTTATTCTTCCTGCATAAAGGGATAGCGGTAGTCTCTGGGTGGAACCAGATTTTCCTTGATTGTGCGCGGTGAAAGCCAGCGCATGATATTCCAGCGGCTGCCGGCTTTATCGTTTGTGCCTGAAGCCCTGGCACCGCCGAAGGGCTGTCTTCCCACCACGGCACCCGTGGGCTTGTCATTTATATAGAAGTTGCCGGCGGAATAGGTGAGAATATCGCGGGCTTTTATTATCGCATCCCTCTCCCGGGCAAAAATAGCTCCTGTCAGTCCGTAAGGTGAGGTCTCATCACAGAGATTTAAAGCCTTTTCATATTCACCTTCATCATAGAGATATATGGTCAGCACCGGCCCGAATATCTCCTCACACATCGATTTATATCTGGGATCATCTGCCAGCACTATTGTGGGCTCTATGAAGAACCCCTCGCTGGCATCATAGTCTCCACCGCAGATTATCTCGGCCTGATCGGATTCACGGGCATGCTGGATATAGGAAACGATCTTATCGAAGGCCGCTTTATCTATGACGGCATTGATGAAGTTGGTGAAGTCCTCCACAGCTCCCATCTTCAGATTCTCCACCTTTTCAATCAGCTCATCCTTCATCTCCTGCCAGTACCCCCGGGGCAGATAGGCTCTTGATATGGCCGAGCATTTCTGACCCTGGTATTCATAGGCCCCCCTGATCAGAGCGGTTATGAGCTCATCTTTGTCGGCACTGTCATGGGCCACGACAAAGTCCTTGCCGCCCGTCTCGCCCACGATGCGGGGATAGTCATTGTACTCCTCTATATTCTTGCCTATATTCTGCCAGATATCCCGAAAGGTAGATGTGGAGCCGGTAAAGTGCACACCTGCCAGAGCGGAATGCCCCAGGATAACCGGACCTATCTGCGACCCGCTGCCCGGTATGAAGTTTATGACACCATCGGGAAGGCCCGCTTCTTTGAGCAGCTTAAAATAATAGTAATTGGAGTATACCGCTGTGGAAGCCGGCTTCCACAGGGCCACATTGCCGCAGACTGCGGGGGCCCCCGGCAGATTTCCGCCGATGGAGGTGAAGTTGAAGGGTGAGACGGCAAAGACAAAACCCTCCAGCGGCCGGTATTCCATCTTATTTATCTCGCTCGGAGTTGACGCGGGCTGATTGCTGTAGAGCTCGCTCAGATAGTAGTTATTAAAGCGGAGAAAATCTATCAGCTCACAGGCAGAATCTATCTCGGCCTGGAAGGGATTTTTGCTCTGCCCCAGCATGGTGGCGGCGTTTATCGTCGCCCGCCAGGGTCCCGAGAGCAGTGAGGCTGCCCTGTCGAATATGGCCACACGGTCCTCCCAGGACATATCCGCCCATCCCTCGCGGGCTGAGAGGGCAGCTTCTATGGCCTCTTCGGCCTCCTCCGGTCCCGCCCTGTGATAGCGGGCCAGAACCCTGGAGTGATCGTGGGGACATCTGATCTCACCAAAATCGCCCGTTTTGACCTCCTCCCCTCCGATCATCAGCGGTATCTCCAGGGGTTCAGAATTTCTCAGCCTCTCGATCTCGGCCTTGAGCTCCTCCCTTTCCTCACTGCCCGGCTCATAATCGAGAACCGGCTCATTTTCCGGCCTTTCCACTGCAAAAACTCTGTTTTTGCTCATCAAAAACACCCCTTGTTTTTGTTTATTAATAGCAGCTCACCTGTTTGATAATCACAGATTAGATACAGCTCGATAGTTCAGTGCAGAATGTCAGACTACAGAGGGCTCAAGGATCAGATCCCCCCGCTCAAACCTGCCCGGATCGAGTTCGAGCTCGATGTCGGGTTTTTGCCCTGTCATCATATCAGCCAGTATATTTGCGGTCATGGGGGCTATCATGAAGCCATGGCCGCTGAAACCCAGAGCCATGTAAAAACCGCTGACACTTTCCGATTCGGAGATAATGGGCTGTCTGTCGGGTGTTATATTGTAGAGCCCGGCCCACTGCCTCACCACCCTGAGGTCTTTGAGCAGCGGCAGCAGGTTGACCGCCTTATCGGCCATCTTCTCCAGAAACTGCCAGCTGGAGTTGATATTGAGGCTGTCCGGCTCCTCCGGATCACCAAAACCCATCAAAAACGGTCCCTTGGGCGTCTGCTGACAGTAGATATTATAGGAGAAGGACATGACCATCGGTCCCTGCACGGGCTCGACCCTTTCCGTGACCAGAATCTCATGCCTCTCGGATTTAACCGGTATATTCAACCCCACCATCTCACCTATCTGCCGGGAATAACCGCCGGCAGCGTTAACCACCCGCCTGGTGTTGATTCTGGACTCATCGGTTATGACGGCTTCTATCTCATTATGGCTGTCGAGCTCTATATCCCGGGCGGGAGTGTATGTGCGTATATCAACTCCCAGCCTCGCCGCCGCCCGGGCATAGGCATCTGTGACCTTGAAGGGATCTGCATGGCCGTCTGTGGGGCAGAAAGCACCGCCCACCACACCTTCCGTGTTGAGATGGGGAACTATATCTTCAGCCTCCTCCGGTGTGACCTCACGCGAGGGAATATCCAGGCTGTTCTGCAGCTCGATATTCTTCCTGAACTGCGCCATCTCCTTCTCCGAATAAGCCAGCAGCAGATAGCCCTGCTGTTTTAAGCCTATATCCTGATCGACCTTGAGCCTTTCCTCCATATTTTCAAATATATCCATGCTGGCCCGGGCCAGCTTACAGTTCATCTCCGTGCCCCACTGCTGGCGTATACCGGCACCGCATCTGCCTGTGGCACCGCTGCCCAGATAGGAGCTTTCCAGCAGCACGATATCATCCATACCCCTGCGGGCCAGATTGTAGGCCACCGCCAGCCCCACAACCCCACCACCTATGACTACAGCTTCGGCAGTCTCATTCATCCCCATCACCTGCCAGAAGTCCCAGCTTAATGCCTTCCAGCGGAGGGCGGTTTGTGGGCATATCTATTTCTTCCCTGCTGCAGCCCTTATGTGCGGCCAGAATTCCATCAATAAGCCCCAGACAGGTGGTGCCCCGGCAGGGGCCCATGCCCAGTCTGGTCTTTCTCTTTATCTCCTCTATCGTCGTATATCCATCAGCAATTGTCTCCCGGATCTCGGCAAGAGTGAGATCCTCACAGCGGCAGATGATAACCTCATCCTCATTCTTCATCACTGTCCCCAGCCTCCATTCTGTGAAAATGTCTGACAGAGATCAGATTCTCCTT
>SL_8KL_010_SEDDRAFT_10003256_pt1 | contig 13456 bp, 23 predicted proteins | sample SodLakKL_010_SED_4_FD_11160 | JGI IMG/M metagenome (IMG submission 11160) | reverse complement strand
TTGGGAATAACTTTACCAGGGGAGAGGATATAAAATGGAAAAAGACAATTGTGAAACGTGCGGTTCCAGTTTTCTTTCTTATGAAAGGATAATACATCTAATAAAAACTCCTCAAGAGTCTTCAGAAATTATTTGTTACGAGTGTTTAATTAAATGGCTAGCCAAGGCAGATGACCTGAAATTAGAGGAGCTTGAGGAAAAAATCATAGAAGTTTCTGGAAGCGGTAATAAAAAGCATCAATTTTACATCTGTAGATCCCTCATACCTGCAGGTATTATGCTAGAAGCTATAGAGGTTAAAGGGGGAGAGCAAAAAGGTTATAAGGTTTCGGTAATAGGTGCTTTAGACTGTGATCAAAAAGCATTGATGAAAGCCTTGCTTCAGAAGATTAGAAAAACATTGCAAAAAAAATATATTGAAGCTGAAGAGTTGGACGAAGTCGATAGAGGCCAGTTTAATGAAAATGGATATTTTGGAAGTATTGAATATGATGAAGATTGTCATGGAGAGGTCCCACGGGTATTTATAAGAGGCAGAGAGTATTCCTGGGAAGAATTTGGGAATATGCTAATGTCCTACGAAGGGTTTAACTTCAAGCTAAAGATATTTGAGGATGGGGAAGAAGATTAATTTTATTTGAGAGCCAATGCTAGAAGATTATTCCTGGAATATTGTTCAGAGGTGCCCCATGACCATAGTAACAGCTGCCATAATTATAAAAAACAATAAAGTAATGATAGCCCGGCGGGCTAAAAATCAAAAGTTGCCTGGCAAGTGGGAGTTTCCCGGGGGTAAACTTAAACCTGATGAAACCATGGAGGATTGTATAACCCGGGAATTAAAAGAAGAACTAAACTTGATCGTTGAAGTCTCAGACTATTTTGGTGAAAGCATATATCAGTATGACCAGGAGCCTATAAAGTTAGTGGGCTACTATGTAAAATGGAAGGCTGGGGAGCCAATTCTTAATGTCCATGACGAAGTTAGATGGGTAGACAAAAATGAACTGGTAAACTATGACTTTTCACCGGCGGATATACCCTTTGTTAAAATGCTTGGTAAATGAATATATGATCGGCAGGTCTGCAGGTTATATCAGGCAGCACTTCTTATATTTCTTACCGCAACTACAGGTGCAGGGGTCATTTCGCCCTGTTTTTTTTGCTTTTTTTGGCGGTTTATAGGGAAAAGGGCTAACCGGGGCTTTTCAAATTCTATATGCCAATGGGACGCGGATGTATATCTTTTGCTATGTTATTGAGTGTTTAAAAGTGCAAACTCTCCCTTTTAGCGACAAAACAAGACATATTTCATCAAAGGATCAAGTTAAATTAGGTAGAAATAAAATTATGGAAAATTATGAAGATAGGAATTTAATAGGGGTAGGCCCTCAGCAAGCGGGAGCCCAGGAGATTCAATTAATAACAAAAAGTTGTTAAGACAAAATAAAATAGTTAAAGGAGTTGGAGAGCTAATAATGTCAAATAACAATCCAGGTTGCTTAGGAATAATATTTAAGTTTTTTGGGGTAATGCCTAAAACAACAGAGGATCAAGAAGAAGAACTATTGGAGGATGTCCTGCCTTATAAAAAAAGAGACGATTTTCTTTCCAACGCAGAGCTTTCCTTTTACAAAATATTATTAAAAGCTGTGGGTAACGAAGTTGTTGTTTTTCCTAAAGTATCTTTAGGAGATGTATTTTTTGTAAATATCAAAGATAGAAGCTGGAAGACTAAATATTTTAACAAAATAGCCCGGAAACATGTAGATTTTCTTATTTGTTTAAAGGATTCGTTAAATCCCTTGTGCGGTATAGAGTTAGATGATACATCTCATACAAGAAATGACCGGGTAGAAAGGGATGCTTTCGTAGATAAAGTATTTGATTCTGCGGAGCTTAAACTTTTCCGGTTCGAAAATAAAACTGGATACTCCATTGCTGAAATAAGAGAACAGATAGAAGTAGTTTTAAAGAATAATGCAAAAAAAGACTTAGGAAAAAATGATGAAATATTCAATGTTAATACCCTAGAAAATCCTTCTACTATATCAGAGGGAACAGATGCGCCAGTATGTAAAAAGTGTGGTATAGCTATGATCCTTCGTAAAGCAAAAAAAGGAGACTGGAAAGGCCTTGAATTTTTTGGGTGTTCAAATTTTCCTCAATGCAGGGAAGTTGTTGAAGTGATAAAAGATAAATAAATATCTAGCAATGAGGGTTATATAATCATCGCTGGAGTGAGTCAAGGAGAGAGTTCCTATGAAGTTACTAATGAAGGCTTAAAAGAGATAAAAGATCTAAAAATTAGCTCAAAAAGCTGCAGCTTTGACGATGTTTTACATTTATAAGATTGAGAAACAAGGAAGTTAAGTTGAGTTTAGTTACATGAAGGAGTCCTTTTAATGAAATACTTTGCGGAGTATGAACCCATCCCCCAACCATTGCTCGAAAAGGCATGCTTATTAATCATTGTGGAATATGGAACTCCCCTGCCTTTTAAGCTTCGGGGCATTACTATTAAAGGGAGGATAATAAAAGCTGCCCTGGAAATCTTGAACAGTCATCCCCAGCGGATTCTGCCCCAAAATAGTCGAAATGATATCCGCAAAAGAACCCCAGATGGACTGGACCTTCGGCTCAAGGAAGCCCTGGGTACGGACCTTAGAATGGCAAACATTATCTCTGATGTGCTGGCCAGGGCCCAGATTGCGGAAATAGTCGAGGTAGAAAACCCAGCAACAGGAAGGATGGTAAAAGGGACCCGGCTTAAAGAAAACTGGTGCTGGAGTGAAACCCCGGAAAATGAGCTTCCGCCTTTGATTGTTCCCAAAAAGGTAAGGAAAAGAAAAGGCGGCAGATACAAAGCTCACCGGGTCGTTATTTTTGAGGATAAGAACAGCTACTTGCTCAGCACAACTATCCAGGAGTTTATCCGTTGGCTGGAGCCCCTCCTGGATAAAGACAACCTGCGCCATGAATTCTATATGAAACGCCCGAAGGGCTACTGGAGCTGTAATTCCCTGTTTTCTGCTTTCGAAAACTATCACTGGCCCTTTCGCTATACCTGCCCCCACAGCAAAAAGGAGCGAAGAGCAAATGGCTTTTTCGATACCTTCCATTTCCTTTCCCAGATGTCAGAAGGTCTTAGACAAAGTGTCCGGGAAGAAAACACCCGATTTTGCATAGAATGCTGTACAGACATTTTGAAGTGGGGCGGAGTAATAGCGAGCAATGGAGACCGGCTTATATCCATGGGGGATAAGCTATGCCAGTATTTTAAAACCCTTCAAGAAAAACTGGACCTGGAAAAACAAAAAATACAGTTGAACGATGAGATCGTTATTACCTCCGGCTTTATTAAAATATATGCTCTGCTAATCGACGATTTCATCATGTACGATGGCAGGGTCGGTGCAGCCCTGGGCCTCCTGGCACGCAGTTTTTGTGAAGAAGCTGGACTGGACAGTATCCCCCACGAACTATTATTCTCCTTCGGCAAAGGGCGCGAAGCTGAAGTTTCCAGCAGTGAGTCAAACCGGCGGAACCCTTCACTAGGTAAATACAGGTTCCCTGAGATGGCTGGCAACCCTGAAGGACACTTAAGAGACAGCATCCGGTCCAGCTGGCTTCTGAAAGGGGTCCTGGAGAGCACAAACTCGAAATTCAATAACCTGCAGCAAAATGGCCCTCTGGATATACGTTTCTGGGCCCTGCAGTCTGCCCTGTTCATGATCGGCTATGATGTAAGATATAATCAAAAATAAATACAGTGCAAAATGTGGAGGTTTTATTATGGGGTTTGAAAATAAAATAAATGAAACCTATCAGAAAATGTTAGGGGACAATAAGTTTCTAACCGAAGAGCAGCTAAAAGAGGAGTATGATTTGTTTAAGAGCAAGTTCGGTCCGGACACATTGAAAAGCCTTGATGGAGAAACGCTGCTTGAAACAATATTTAATCATGGTAACAGAGATAGCCTTGTTTATTGGCTGGAGTTCAAGAATGATGATGAATTTCAAACTAACCGATATGGGGGAATTGGCGGAGGGAGTGCCCTGAAATTTGGCATTTATAAAAGAAAAGAAGACGGCAAATGGATTACAGGTATTCCCAAGGATATGCGAGAGCTTGAGTTAGATGAAGCAATTATGGTTGCTAGAGAGAAGCGTGATTTACTGGTTAAAGGTTCAGAGATCATAGGATCAATGGATAATAACTATGAAGACTCTACATATCTAAAGCTACAAGAAAACATCGATAAGGAATTAGATAACTTAGGTAACCTGGGATGGGCACATAAATATTTTCATATGATTTTCCCGGATAAAATTGATGATTTCCATTCTGTTGAATTCCAAAACTTTTATTTGATTAAAATGCTCCAAAAACCAATTAAGCCAGATGCCAGATATGCCTTGGCCGGCCAGTACATGAAATTATCAAATCAATTTAATATGAAAGTAAGCTGTTTTACAGGATTATTGATGGAACTCTTTGGTCCGCTTCATAATTATTGGCGAGTTGGCACAACAGAGGATAATCAAAGCTACTGGCCCCAAATGCTTCAAGGTGGGTATGTATCCATAGGGTGGGGGAATCTGGGTGATCTCAATAAGCTTGAGAACATGAACAATAAGGAAGCAAAGGAACTTCTAAAAAAAGAGCTTTCTGACAAGTATCCAAATACACCGCAAGTCACAGGTAAATCTGCGAATCAAGTTTTATCATTTTACCGAGACATAAAACAAAACGATACAGTTGTTGCAGTCGAGGGGAAAAAAGTATTAGGGATAGGGAAAGTGGTGGGAGATTACGAGTATAGGGATGGACTTGCATTTCCCCATTGCATAAGTGTTAAGTGGCTCATGACTACAACTGAACAGCTCCCTAAACCTAAGGAAGGTCTTTTAACAACCGTAAATCAGTATAAAGATTTGGACAACCTTGTAGAAATAGAAAGGCTGATGGGTAGTGGAGTGCCTCCCATAGATCCGCCAACTCCCCCGGGGATTTTATCTGGCTTGACCGGAGTTATTGAAAAAGTTGAGAAAGTATTGCACAGAAAAAAACAACTTGTACTATACGGACCTCCTGGGACGGGTAAGACCTACTGGGCGGAAAAGGCCTGCTTAGAACTCGCATCTAGAAAAACATTTAGAAAAAGTTTTGATGAGACAGATGATGTTGAAAAGGCCTCCTTGTTAGGAGATGAGAATTCAAAGGGGATTGTCAGGTTTTGCTGTTTTCATCCTTCTTATGGCTATGAAGATTTCATTGAAGGATTCAAGCCAGGTTTAATAAATGGGCAGGTCGTTTTTAACTTAAAGGACGGGATTTTTAAGAGTTTATGCCAGGAGGCCAAAAATAATCTCGAAAAGAATTTTTATTTGATTATTGATGAGATAAACAGAGGAGATATATCCAGGATTTTTGGAGAGTTGATTTCCATTATCGAAGTTGGTAAGAGGAGAAAGGAAATGATTTTACCTTTATCAGGACAACACTTTAGTGTTCCTGAAAATGTTTTTATTGTTGGTACTATGAATACAGCAGATAAATCCATTGCTTTGTTAGATGTTGCTTTGCGAAGAAGATTTGGGTTTTATGAGCTGATGCCGGATTATAGCCTGTTATCTGAAATAACAATTGAAAACCTGCCAATGGGGTTATGGCTGTCCGAATTGAATAAGAGAATAGTTGAATGTGTTGGGCGGGATGCCCGGAATCTTCAAATCGGGCACTCATACTTTATGGAAAAGGGGACCCCTATAAAGGATTTTGATAAACTTAGCAGAGTCATCCAGGAGGATGTTATCCCCTTGATTGAAGAGTACTGTTATGGAGATTATCTTACCTTATCAAAGATAATTGGACGCCGTTTTGTTAATTCCTCAACCCAGGAGATTAATTGCGAGCTGTTTAAAACTTCAAACAAAGGAGATTTTATTGCAGCATTGTTAGAACCAAAACCAGAAATTGCAACTTCATCATCGGTAAAACCTGAAGAGAACGAGGAGGAAGGTCCGGATACTGACATTGAAGGGAACAATGGAGAGCAGGAATAATGACTGATATAACTATCAATATCAAAGAGTGGGAAGAGATCTTGCCTGAAAAAGGGAATCTATTATTTAACAGGTTTATTGAAGATGAAGGTACCCGGCAAACAGTAGAAATGTTAAATGAGAAAGGTATACTAAACATCATTGAATTGAAAAATGGGATAAAGATATCTACAAATTCATATGTGGGCAAAATTAAGATTGGAGAGATTCAGCTTAATATTTATCCCAAGATTGAGGGCTTCCCCCTCTATAGACTACTAAAATATACTTACGGACTTCGTGATTTGAATATATTAGAAAGTGCCATCCATGATATTGATTGCTTTTCGTTTCATGATCTGCTGATCTATCAACTTTATGCAGAGGTTGAGGACCTTGTTTATCGAGGACTCAATAAAAAGTATAAGAAAAACGAGGCAGAATTGGAATTTCCGAGAGGCAGGATAGACTTTAATAAACTAAGTGTGAGGTCTACAGCTGATAGCGCGAGTCTTCCTTGTGTTCATTTTGATAGAAGCGAAAACAATGAATTAAATCAGGTGCTTTTGGCTGGTTTGCACCTGGCCCTCAAGCTTACAGATGATTTTAACTTAAAGATTCTCCTCCACGGGCTTTGTAAAAATATGGGTGAGGGTATACGCCATATCAAGCTAAATAGAGGGGTGATGCAAAAAACAATAAAAAGCGTTGACCGTTTGAGTGAGCGCTACAGACCAGCACTAGAATTGATAAATATTTTGTTTGAATCCCAGGGAATTCAACTAGAAAATGGGAATGGAGTTATGAAACTGAAGGGCTTATTCTTTGATATGAATTCTTTCTTTCAATCTTTGCTGTCAAAGCTGATGAAAGATTATTTAGATGGTGTTATCATTCGAGATGAATTTACACTGCATGATTTATTTTCTTATACCCCGGCATTTAATCCCCAAAGGAGATATGCCCCAAAACCTCGGCCGGACTTTGCCCTGATGAAGGGCGCTAAAGTCATCAGTTTGCTTGATGCGAAATACAGAAATCTTTGGGAGACCAGATTGCCAAGAGAAATGCTGTATCAATTATCCATTTATGCTATTAGCGGAACTGGTAAAAATAATTCAAAAATACTCTATCCCTCTATGTCACCCCATGCAAAACTCCAAAAAATTGATATAAAAAACCCTACATCTGGATTAAAATATGCAGAAGTTATACTACAGCCTGTTTCATTGCTTCGGGTAGCTGAGCTGATTGATTTAAAGGGAGAGGAAAGAATCAAAGGAATGAATTATGTTAGAGAAATCATTCTTGGTTAAATGTCAAATGCCTTTACTATCTTTAATTTCATTGAGTATGAACCAGCAGGTATCGAACTGGAAAGCAGTATTGGCATCGGGGGCAGGTGCAGTTATAAGTGAGGAAATTTGCCGCGGTAAATAACCTGGGCTGATCTTTTTAATGACAAGAACTATTACAGTAAAACCATAGAAAAGCATCCGATGCTCCCAGTTGATTGAGAGAAAGTGGATGGAGTAGGCCTAAAAATAACGGAAGATAACTTTAAAAGGTGGGACTACTTTCTGAAAGTGGAGGTATATGATATGGAGAAAATCGGTTTCTTGTTTGGTGCCGGAGCAGAAATGTATTATGGTTCGAGAGTCTTACAAAAAAATGGAAAGAAGATGTTTGAGCACCTTTTAAGCCTAAATAATGACGGTAAACTCCATTTAGTTGAATTGTTACAAGATCTTATAACTGAGGATTATTTAAGGCAAAAATTCAATATACTAAAAGTTATGTGTCACAGGGAATAATGTTTCTAATAAAGTTGATGTTATTCTAAACGCATTTTTAATCCCTGTAAAGGCTTTTTATGCCTCATATCTCTTTCTTTTAGCTCTTTTTCTAAATCTTCTACCCTCGCTTTTTCAGTATTTAGCTTTTCTTCCAAAACATTTACCCTATCCTTTAATTCATCTACCTGTTTTCTTTTCTCGCCTGAAAGATACCTGGGTGAAAAAGACCTCCCCCATACCTGGTTTGACCTGATTAAAGGTAGAGAAGGGATGTCCTACTGCTTCAAGGACTCAGCTAAGACCAGTGCCCTTTATCTTTACACGGGTTCTCCCTATGAAGTTTTCGGCTCACGGAAAGATGAGATATCCGACCTTCTTTTGCTAGAGAAGCCCACAAAGGTTTTTGGTTTTTTTGCGGGAACCCCTGTATGGTCAACTTCGAGTTCCAGGTACAGGTATTTCTTACCCGGGGATTTAAAAAAGCGTTAGAGGGAGGGCTCCAGGTTGAAGGGGGGGGGTTTTACCGCAAGGAAGGCTTGGGGGTAAAAGCTATTTTGGGGGCCCTGGGAAGAACTTTTTTAGAGGTCATGGATAATAACTTCGATAGAAGTTATGTGGAAGAGGTTTATAAAAAGGGAAGGAAGGATGGCAAGGTTTTAATAGGGTTTGATAAGATTTCTATAGAAAGATAACCCGGGAATTTATTAGGAGGAGATTATAGAGATGGATTATTTCATATGCCCCATTATATATGCGGGGTTACTGGCAAATCATCCCGACAGTGATTCCTTAAAAGAAGAGGCCAGGTGCTTGGGAAGCAGCTGTGCCTGGTGGGACCCCAGGCACAAGCTTTGTTTCATAGAAATGATGGCTTTAAGGTAATAGATATATGTTATCGTGTTTAAGTGAAGATATACGTGCCTTTAGATTATTCTATTTATCAATTGCCCTTTCTCTCTCGATATTAATTGGTATGGGTGGGGTTAGCCCAAGCACTCCAACCATAACAAGAATAGGCAGTGCCGATGAAATAGGTACATCTGTAGAATTATCTAAAGCCACGACCATTGTAACGGCCTCCATAATTATTACTAATCTTAATATCAAGTTTAATAAGGAATCTATTGCATGCCCGAATTTACGTTTGTTATAATTGATGAAAGAATTGGTTTGGGAGGCGATGCAATTGGCTCAACAAAAGAAATTAAGTTGGTTAGAATTTCAATAAAAATTTTCAACGGAAGAAGCGTACAGACAACATTTATTCCAAATTCGCTGGCTAGACGAGCTCAAATGTCCTGCTTGTGGTAATTAAAGTGCTTATGAACATAGTAAACGTTATTTGTTCGTATGTACAAAATGTAGTTATCAAGTTTCCGTAACTGCTGGGACAATTATGCATAGAACCCGTACTTCACTGATATTTGGTTTTGCTGAGTTAACTTGATATTCAGATTTTTTAAAAAGGAGAAAATGAAATGACTGATTTTATGAGAAAGAGCTTTAATCAGCCGGATGAAGCCCAGGAATTCCCACTGGTTAAAAAGGATATTGTGCGCCTGGGTGATTGGTATGCCTACCGGTCATAGAGATCCTGCAATACTAACCCGAGCTATCATTTAATCCAAACAATATCCAGGTAAAGGCAGGAGATATTAGAATGATTGAATTCAATTATAGAGGGGATGGGTAACATGACAATATGCCCGAAGTATAAGGCAGCGTTGATAATTGGCCTGGCAGGGAAATACGAGAACTTTGTTATGGAGGGTGGCGTTTTTAAACAAAAATACGGGGATGTAGATTACAGGGAGTTCCTGGAGTGTGACCAGGCTAGATGTGAGTGGTGGAATGACAAAACGGAAGAATGCGGAGTTAAGACCCCGTCTCCATATAACCCGGGGCAATAAAATATAAGGAGGAATTTAAAAATGAGAAAGTATGAATTAAATGAATTGATGGAAGCCTTGGAAAAAAAGCCGACTACATGGTGGAATGAACTCTTTTCAGATATACAAGAAGCTATTGAATACTTTGACATTGAAGAAGGCACAACTGACTCTGTAAGTATTGATGACCGAGATATCATGTTTAAGTGGTTAATTGAACATGGCGAAATAGACCAGGACGAAGCGGAAGAAGAAATTTTGAACGGCTGTTCGTGGGACGTTGCTTTAAAGTATATTCAAAAAGGATTAAAAAATATAAGGGAGGCAAACTAAAACTAATTACCTGATTACAGTTGAATTAAATCCCCTTTGGCCATTCGAACCGGGGTAATAAAAAAGGGAGGATAAATAAAAAAGGAAAACAGCAAAAAGCTGCCTCTGGTTTTTATTATAAAACCGGGGGCGGTCTTTTTACATAGTGGCGTTTTTGTGGCGGAATTAAAAACCACCACAACTTTAAAGCCCGTATTATAAGGGGTGGGTGGAAGGGTGGTTAAATGGTGGTGACGAAATGCCGGAAGAATTTTTACCCTTATCAGAGTTGACCCGGCGGGCCAGTTAAGCAGAAAGCACAGCCAGGAGATACATAAAAACCTTCCTGGAATATTTTTTTACCCAGCAGGAAGGGCGATGAATAATCCCGCTTTTATTCGGAATGGAAAAATAGTATCCAAATAGAGGGCTCATTACAGGATTATAAGGAGAGAAAGAAATCCTAAAGGAGATTATGAGAGAGGTGGGGTTAATGTTATTTGAAGAGGATCTTACCCGGGTAGATGAAAATATAAAACCCTTTATCAAGGTTTTAAACAGGGTTATTTGGATTAAGACCTCCTCCAGTTGTGAAGGTCACGAAGATGGTCTTTACTCTGAACCATACGTATCCTTTTATTGTGATACCCGCTTTATTAAATATTTTTGTCTTATCCTGAATGAAATTGACAGGGCTATCTCCGAAATGGGCCTTAACATAAAAACGGAGCTATTCCTGGTCCATGACCGGGAGGAAGCAAACAACCAGACAGTAGCTCCCGAGGGCTGGCTTGCCCTTGGACTAATCTTCAGGAACCTGGACCAAAAAGGGTATGATAAAAAATTATTCTTTGAAAGGATCAGTGTTTTATTTGAGGAACTGGTTTAACCAAAAAATATTTATTTATATGGGCAGTTTTTCATGTCATAGGATTATGTCCATAAGAAGGTAATCTGATGAAGTGAGGTGGTTAATGTGTCGGGCAAAAAATTACTTTTGCCAATGTTTATGAGTGTTTTAATAATTGGAATTATTTTAGGGTCAGGCTGTGCTTCAGAGGAAATGGAAGCTTGACCATGATTTGCCAGAAGAGCTAGAACAGATGTTGGTAAAAGGAGAGGAAGATAAAATTGATGGGGGAATCCTGGACCTACAACGGGAAAAATTATTTAGTATTGAAGACTTGTACAGTGTTTTAGAAGATGACTGGGGCAAAATAATTTGCCCTACTATTTTAGAGTACCAGGGAGTTGAGGGATACTTAGGTGATAATCCTGAAGAAGCAAATCCTCATTATTTTAACGGCTTTGGAGCTATGGAAATATCCCCTTCAGAAGACAAAATTGCTTTTGACCTGGATAATTATGGAGCTTGTCCTTCCCTTAAAAGAGAGAATGTAATAAGAGACCATGAAGGAAAATAGGAGCAATATTGTATTATTTTACTTTTCTATAAAATATTTTTTAGAAACTGGCTACTATGGTATAATAACTGTAGACAGAATAGAAATTGTCATCGTATTAAACATCGTTATTTGGCTATATTAGTATGACATGAAGGGGTCCTCTTATATTTTCATAAATGGAAGGATGTGCATATAATGAAACGATATAAAGTTATTGTAGAAAAACATTCCGATGGTTATGTTGCCTATCCTCTGGGACTCAAAGGTGTTGTAGTAGGTCAAGGTGATACTTACGAAGAGGCTTTGGCAGACGTTAAATATGCAATAAAATTCCATATCGAAACCTTTGGAGAAGAAGAAACAATGGAAGAATCACCAGTACTTGAGGCTTTTATTGCTGAGACAGGGGTATAATAAATGAAATTCCCTGTGGATGCTCCTAAAAGAAAGGTTATTAAAGCTTTTGAATTAAGAACTATATGTACACAGACTGGTATTTCCAGAGAAAATTTTTTAGATGCCTATTATAAGTAATTTTGTATAATGCTTCCTGGAGTATGAGAGGATTTCCGGGGAGGATTAATAAGTAACCCCTTTTAAACACGGGGTTATTTACTTTAGTAGCAAATAGCTGCGATAGGGAATAGATTATAAAAGTTATGTGGAAGACGTCTATGAAAAAGGGAAAGAAGGATGCCAGAGTTTTAATCGGGTTTGATAAGATTTTTATCCAAAGATAATCAGGGATTTTTTTAGATAGGAGAGATAACAAAGAATGAGTTCCATTACCAGGACAGAAATAGTTTATGATGACAGGTATCTCCTGCATGAGACAGGAAATCACCCGGAGAGAAAGGAAAAGCTCAATATAAGTTTAAAAGGTGGGTTTATCACCTGAAAAGGAGGTATAAAAGTGAAGTTTTGCTGGGCTACCATCTCGGTACGGAACATGGAAAGGTCCCTGAGTTTTTATGAAAACATAGTGGGACTTACTATTAGTGAGAGGATGAGTCCTGGTGAGGGAATGGAGATAGTCTTTTTAGGGGAAGGAGAGACTAAGATAGAACTTATCTCTAACCCCCAGTATCCTGCAGCAGAGGATCCTCAAGGGATTTTCCTGGGTTTCCAGGTAGATTCCTTAGACGAAAAGCTGAAATTTGTAAAGGAACAAGGGGTGGAGGTTACAGCCGGGCCCTACCAGCCTAACCCTTCGGTAAAGTTTTTCTTTGTTAAGGACCCCAACGGGATAAGCATACAATTCGCGGAGATGAGTTAATAGGTAGAAGCAAAAAGATGTTCGGAAGGAATAGGCTTTAAAGCTTGAATGATAATAATAGTTCGCCGGGACTGAAAATGAGATCCCGGCTATCTATTATTTTGTTCAGAAAATTCAAAGGTCTTAAAGGTTTCACGAAATTAAGATATTTTTGAAAAGGGTGTTAAGTAAAAATGTTAGAGTTTGATACTTTTCAAATATTATTGATTGTGTTTGGAGTTATAGTTTTTATAACATCCTATCTTCATGAAAAAAGAACATGGGTCGAATTTTACGGGGGGACACAAGCTAACCTTGATAAAATTTACCGTATATTTTCTTATTTAAAAGCCAACGGGGTGAAATGTAGAATGAAAAACAGAAACCAGCCAATCAGTGGTATGCAAACCTCTCAGTCGGCTACAGCAATTATTGAAATTAAAAAAGGAGAAGAAGGCAAAGCAAATAAATTATTAGCTGAGTTTGATAGAAAGTAATCTATAAGTGGGAAGAAGGAAAAGAATCCGAACTGAAGAAAATCCAATGGCAATTTTTTGTTGAAACAGAAGAGCTGAAAATAGAATCGGTAATTAAAAATAACAGCTAATACAATAAAGGGCCCTACCAGTCTAATCCTTCGGTAAACGACAAAACATTACATAAATTTACAAGGGAATTTTTTCGTATTATAGAAATAACCTTAAAAGAACTTATACACAAGAACAAAAATGGCAGAAATGCACGATAATT
>SL_8KL_010_SEDDRAFT_10003254_pt1 | contig 13461 bp, 24 predicted proteins | sample SodLakKL_010_SED_4_FD_11160 | JGI IMG/M metagenome (IMG submission 11160) | reverse complement strand
TAGTCGCTGTTGACTTTGACGGAACTATTGTAGAATTTGATGAATGGAATGATGGAGAGGCTGGAGACTTGCTTGAAGAAGAAAATCCAAGAAAGAATCTCCAAAGGTTAGTAGATGCTGGATTTGTAGTCATAATCTATACTTGCCGTGGAGAAGAATACTTGGAGCCTGTCTACGAAACTTTAGAGAAACACGACATCCCCTATCATTTTGTCAATGAAAACCCCTATCAAGAGGATACCATCGCTGACATAAAGATGCACGCTGATTGGTATATCGACGATAGAGCGCCAACTTTCAAAGGATTGGAACACGCTGTAAATCTGATACTTGGGGAAGAAAAAACAGAAGTAACAGAAAAAACTCCTGCACCTGCTTAAAGGATCCTGTCCTTTCCTTAACGGTGCCTGTTTTTGTAACCGAGGGNTGCGGGGAGAGAGGGAACCTCACACCCCGACTTGATAAGTAACAGAAAAAACAGATACCCCGACTTCATAAGTAAAACAGGATCTTCCAAAGATTAATGCGTGTTATTTTATCACCATTTTGAGATGAAGTGATAAGATGAATTCCTGTATTGAAGAGAATTGCGAATACTACGATGGTACAAACGAATGTGACGAAGATGATGAACATTGTCCCTTAGCATTGCCCTAAAAATCTTTCCTTATTTTTTTGGCATTTATGAAATGGTGCCAAAAATGGTAGAGACAGAAGGAATCATCGAAGAGTTCGATATATTTAATACTTTATAGACTTTTTTTTAGCACCACAGTGAACTGAGGTGCTTAACAATGAATATAGTCGACGAAAACATAAGCCAAGATGTCCCTGAGAGTACATTCCTTGTCGGTGGTGCTGTCAGAGATCAAGTTATGGGCAGAGAGCCGAATGATTTCGATTTTGTCGTCGTCGGTGTCAGTCCTGATGAGATGGAAGAACGAGGATTTCAGCGAATCGAAGCAGGTTTCCCTGTCTTCTTGGACGATAAAGGCAGAGAGTTCGCGTTGGCACGCACTGAAGAGAAAGTTGGCAGTGGATACAAAGGATTTGAGGTCTTTACGGGAGAAGATATATCTCTTAGGGAAGACCTTGAACGGAGAGACTTCACGATGAACGCTATGGCTAGAGATAAAGACGAAGATATAGTCGACCCTTTCGGTGGACAGGAAGACATAAAAAGAGGGATAGTTAGACATGTCAGTGAGGCTTTTAGTGAAGACCCTTTGAGAGTCATAAGACTTGCAAGGTTCAGTGCAAGATTTGACTTTGAACCTGCAGAAGAAACGATAGAACTTTCAAAAGAAATAGTCAACGAGTTGTCAGAAATACCCGAAGAAAGAATATTCACCGAGTTCAGAAAAGCGATGAGACAAGCGGACAGACCAAGAAAGTTCTTCGATGTCCTTGAAGAAATAGGTGCCTTTCAAGAAGTTATGCCAGAAATACAAGATATGACTGATGTCCCTGCAGGACCAGATGAGTTCCACGGAAACAAGTCGGTTTTTGAGCATACTATGGATACCGTCGAAGCAATGTTCGATATAAGAGGAAACGATGAGTTCGCGTTGATGAGCGCTTTCTTCCACGATATCGGAAAAATAGCAACCCCTGACGATGAATTGCCAAGGCACCTCAAGCACGAGAGTCGTGGATTGGATATATTCGATGAAATCACTGATAGATTGACTTTCACCAACAGACACGAAAGAATCATAAGATCAGTTATCAAAAACCATATGAGGATAGCAAGATTTACGGAGATGAGAGACTCAAAGCAAATTCGGTTCGTTGAACAGATGGACAAGAACGACGATGATAGACTCGAATTGTTGAGAGATGTTATGGTTGCGGATACAAGAGCAACGAAGAACTTGGTTGATATAAATACGAGTGAGTTCAACGAACGCGTTGAGGAAGTCCGTGAAGTCATCGAGCAAGTTGACGGGAATGATGTTGTTGAACAATTCCCGCACCTCGAGGGTAAACAGATACACGACCAGTTGATACATATGAGAACAGAACAACTTAGAGAATAAAACCTATTATTTTTTATTTCTCTTATGGAATGAGAGAAATTAGAGGTTGAAAAAATGGATGTTAAACAATTCCTAGAAGATATCCTAGACTCCACTCCTAATTTACCAAGAAAATGCTATACAGGGGTTGGTTCTAGAGATACTCCTTCTGAGATCAAGGATGTTATGCAAGAGATGGCTTCCATTTTGGAGAAAAAGGGTTATGTTCTCCGAACTGGTGACGCTGACGGTGCTGACTCTGCTTTCAGAGCCGGTGTCAAAAACCAGGACAATATTAATGTTTACACTGCTGATGATTCTAACGATCTTGCTTTACAATTTGGTGAACAGTATCATCCTGCTTGGGAGAAAGTAGGTTCTTATGGACGAAAACTACACGCCCGTAACTCCTTTCAAGTCTTAGGGGATGATCTTGAAGATCCGAGACCTTCCTTTTTCCTGATCTGTTGGACACCAGACGGTGCTACTTCTGATGATGAACGCTCTATCGATACTGGCGGTACTGGTCAGGCTATCAGCATCGCTGATGATTTTGGTGTTCCTGTCTATAATCTTAAAAAAGAATATGAAACCTTCTAATAATCTAAAAAATCTTTATCCGTGCTTATTTTTTATACCTCTGATGAGATGCGAGGTAAAAGTATGGACCCCAGCACAGAGGCTTTGATGTATCTGATGGTTATTGTTGCCATACTGATGTACTGTGCTATCACGTGGAATCAAGTGAAACAGGATAAAAAACTAGAGGAAATGGAAACCCTTCTTGAACAGGCCCTGAAAAATGGGAATGAATGGAAGAACGACATATCTGGGTCTAGTAACCCTTAAATAATTAGAGAAAAAATACCACCTGGCACCAAAATAAAAACTGCAGAAGGAGAAATAGGACGCGTTAAAGAACTAGTGGACCTTTTTCGTACAGATCCATATGTAAAGACAACAATAGGAACTAAAAGATATTCAAAAATAGAAGAAAGGAAACCGTTACTTGACTTGGGTGACGAGCTCAAAAAGAACAGAGAAGAAACCAAGGCACTAAAAGAAGCTGGTTCTTTATCATCGCGATGAGATGAGATGATAAACATGAAGAATGAAAAAATGCAGTTAAAGGAACAGAAAAAACAGTTGATGGATGAATATCAATTCTATAAAAACGCTGATGGTGAGTGTGAGGGGACGATTGAAGGAATACTCACAGCCTTAGGAAAAACTGTCATAGATCTAAAAGAGCTCGAAGAATCAGGACCACACACGTGGTGTCCTCAATGTGGAAAATCCATGGATGAAGTCGACGAAACCGATGGAATGCCTGTTTATGAGTGTGAAGAGTGTGAAAAAACGATGGGAGCAGATGTGATCGGTGAAATGAAATATATGCAACAAGCCGAAAGAGCACAGATGGCAAGTATGGAACGATAAAACCTTTTCTTTTTTATTATCATCAATGTGATGTGAGCTGATAAAATGACTCTGAAAATAGAATTCGATGGGGCTAGCCGTGGCAATCCTGGCCCTGCAAGCTATGGTTATAGAATAACACAGAGCGAAATGCCACTAGAAGAAGATTCTGGATACATAGGAGAAACAACAAACAACATCGCTGAATATACAGCACTCGTCAAAGCATTAGAAACAGTAGCAAAAGAGTATCCTACAGAAGATGTAGAGATTATAGGTGATTCACAGTTAATTATCAAGCAAATGAAAGGAGAATATGGAGTTAACAGTGAGAAATTAGCACCACTACACAAAAGGGCAAGAAATCTTATCGGTCAGATTGTCGGAGATGTTGAACTTAAGCACACTAAAAGAGATAATAACGAGAGAGCAGATGAACTCGCTAACGAGGCTCTTGATAGACAAGAAAAAGATCAAGAAACAATCGATAGAGAAAGAATAAAACTGATGATAGATACAGCAAGTGAAGAAAAACTAGAAGAAATCGATAAAATCTTAAACAAATAAAAACTTTTATTTCTGCTTATTTTTTATACCTCTGATGAGATGCGAGGTATATAAAGATGGAAAATATAGTTGTGAATCTTGAAGAAGGAGATCCGAAAGAAACACTAGATGAATATGAAACCTTTCTAGACATCACTCCAATCATAGGAGATCCACGTGACACATCTCCAATACATAACACAATAGGACAGCTCATCAAAGAAGAGGATCTTGACATCAAGCAAGTTGTCTGTAGATACAGCAAAGAATTTCCAGAAAAATTCTATCTTGTAGGCAGTGAGGAATCATTCAGTAAACTGCAGTATCATCTGACCGGAGAAAGATCTGTCATCAAAAGAGAGTTTACGTTGATACAAAGAAAATACAATCAAGCAAATGATCTTCTTAAGTTCCTTGGTAACATGGAAGACCATCAACATATCATCGAAGGTGGGCTTGCCGATGAAGATGATTATTTCAACTAAAGCACCACTCTCTATACTTTTTTTTTTTATCATTGTTTTCCATCCCACTCGTTTGTTGTAAATCGTGGTAATCCTCCACCTCTCCCCGCTGAAGCTCGGTGCACAGAGCATTCAGCGCCACACCAGCCGTGAGGCGATCACCACTTCGTCTTTTCCACCCTATAGAAACTTGTTTACTAAAATATCCTCCATTATTTTTTTTAACACATAGTGAATTGGTGTTAAAAATGCCTGAAATCATAGGACGCTTCAGAGGACCATACAAATTCCTGTCCAACTTCGCTGAAAGTCCGATTGAATTTGAGGGACGCAAGTACGATACCGTTGAACACGCATACCAGGAGAGAAAAACGCTGGACGAAGAGAGACGGAAAAAGATAAGAAACGCTGACGGACCGATGAAAGCGGCAAACCTTGGGAGAGCCGATGAAACTGAAGTGAGAGACGGTTGGGTTGAAGATGATATCAAAGCAGAAGTGATGAGAAAACTAGTAAAAGAAAAGTTCAAGCAGAACCCAGAACTTGCCGAAAAACTCATAGCCACAGGAGACGCAGTGCTGATAGAGGGGAACTATTGGCACGACAACTACTTCGGTATGTGCACCTGCAAGGAATGCAAGGATATCATCAAGCCCAGAAACGAACTGGGTAAAATACTTATGGATGTCAGAAAACAGTTGAAAAACGGAGAAATAGAAGTGGACACAAGTGAGTAAACACTTTTTTTTTACCTTTTTTACTACCTGATAAAGGATATAGTTTATATGTCAGAAACATCTATTATTCACTCTATGGGGTGAGGTGAATAATATGGAAATAAAAATAACTAAAGAAGACGTGATATTACAGATCAGTGGAAAAGAAAAATGTAAGAAGTGTGGGGATGTGTTTTCCCCTAGTAAATCACTATCAAAATACGCTAAAGATATGAAAAATTCAAATATACATGTGGAAAAAAGAACCAACACTATAATAGCAACAGCTCCAAAAGAAGTGTTTGAAGATTATACTAAAAACAAACGCTGGCAGGCTCGAGATGATTATTTTGGTGGTTTACCAGAATGTTGTAAGGTTCTAAACCAATACAAATGGGTGGAACTACTTGAAAATAAAATAAAAGAAAGATGATATATTATTTTATCATCGGTATGAACCGAGATGATAAAATGGAAATAAAAATAGAAGCTGGAGACGTGAAGGAAGAAATCGTGCCCTGTAGAGAAATGATTGCAGGATATCCTGAAGGATTCGATGAAGATAAAGAAGCTATAGAATTCCTAGAAAACAAAGCAGAAGATATGAGAAAAATTGGACTTGAGGTTGAAGAAAAAGATGAAGAAATCATCATAACCGGAGAAGTTGAAAACTTTAGAGAATATCTCAAGAAAGAATTAGACTATCAACATGAAAATAGACAAGCATTTGGCCCTGCTGATTGGAGTTCTATAGACGAGTGGACAGATATTCTACAGATGAAAATGGAAAACGCAGGTATTATTGACGATTTTGAAAACCTATAATCCTTTCATTCTTTTTTCTCTTTTTTTTTTCGCACCTCAGTGGGTTGAGGTGCAAAAATGGACGAAGATTATTACCTCGAAAATAAAGAGTGCCCTGAGTGCGGCGGTGATCTAGAGTGTACGCTTTCCAATGCGCCACCGATGGCTTGGGAATACAAGTGCCAGGACTGCGACAAGGAATATACCGCTGAAGAACTGATGATGGAAGCCTGTTCTCAATAACTACTTTCCTCTTTATTTTTTAACTTAACACATCCGCTTCTAGCCGGCAAGGTACCCTGCCAAAGGCAGTACTTGCCTTTAATGCATACTATCAGGTTAACGCCGATCCGGGACCATTGGTCCCGATCGGGTGAACGTTTTTGCTTCATTTTTACAACCTCGGTGGAGTGAGGTTGTAGAATGAAGGAATTTGTAGAAGAAAGCTACGAAGAGGGACGCGAGAAACTACCAACGACCATCATAAGATTTGAAGGAATCATCGTAGAAGACTGTTTTGAAGACTATGAAAATGTGTCGTTCGAAGATATACCCGATGAACCAATGGGCAATGGGAATCCACAGTATCAAACCAACAGCGTGGTGTCCGCATTTGCCAATATAGTAATATATACAGAAATTGAGGACATCACCCCTGTAAAGAGATGGCTCGACGAGAAAAAAATAAAGTACCATGCCATAAACACCAGTCCGTTCAGTAAGAATGAGCGAGCTGACTACAAGACAGACACGGACACGGTAATCGGTGATAAATCAGAACTCTATATGGGGGAAGAAGCTGAAGACACAAGATTTGGGCCAGAAGAGTTCCACTGGCAATTGGTAGCCAATGAGTCAATGCAATGCAAGTGTGAAGGCCGTGTCTCCGAAGTGGTTGCTGATAGGATTGATGGTGTTAGTGAAGCAGATATCGCTGATGAAATCCCGTTCTATAGAGAGTGGCTGTTCAAGATAAAGAACAGTGATTACTATGTGGTCGTTCACGACTTGGGTAACTGTAACTACAGTTTCTCCGATATAATGACTGAAGAAGATATAGACGAACTGGTCGAAAATTTTTCCTAAACCTTTTCTTTTTTTTTTAACCTCATATGGGTTGAGAGGTGTTAAAAATGGGAATGTTTGACTATGTAAAGGGACCTCGATTTGACTGCCTAAACTGTGATTACAATCAGGAGAACCATACCTGGCAAACTAAGCAACTTGAAAATATGATGGGGACTTATTATAAAGAAATGCCTATGCCTGAATATCTAGATGATAAACTTGAAGTTCACAGCCTATGTCCTCAATGCGGTGCATTTATCCAAGGATATGTTAAAATTGACGAGAACCACCTGCTCACAGATGAAATCGAAATCGATGAAGANGAATGCCATATCTTCGAATCANAAGAAGATAAAATATCAATTCCTTCTTTATAATTTCTTTATCTCGTATGAGGTGAGATAAATANCCTCNTACCTGATTACGCTTATCTCCAATGGAGTGTGTTTTGTCNTAGGTTGCCGGACCTACAAATATCCGGCCACGGCCTGCTGGAGCCGTGTGGAGTATCCTGCCACGGGAGTGGGACTCGTGTAGAAATTCCCACCATTTTATCACCAGCGGGTGCGGATGCCCGCTATACAAATCCATCCGTATATATATTTTTTAATTATCAACAGTTCTTCTAGCCGGGAAGGTACCCTGTGACAGGCAGTACTTCCCTTTACTGCTCACTTTCATACCAACACTCTCACCACCACAGGTGGTTCGAGGTTAAAGTGTTCTTTCTTTGTTACCTATATGAAATGAGGTAACAAGATGTTCGAAAAACTAAAAGATATATTTCTTGGTCGCGACCCCTTCGATGATGACGGCCCAGAAATGGACGCTCAGCAACTAAAAGAGGAACAAAGACGAAACAAAATCAAAAAACAATCAGAATATGTCAAACTACCACGAAAAGACAACCGTGAAGACTATATCCTTGAAGGTGTGTTCAAAATGATGAAAGAAGAAGACCAAATGTCTCCTGATGAAATAATGGACTTTCTAAGCATAGACGAAGAACGGTTCCATAGAGACGAAATAAAAGAGATGATAGAAGAACTCTAATCTTTTATACACCTATATGAGATGAGGTGTATGATATGGATGAAGAAAAATCCCCAAAAGATGAAATCCTTGACGCAATCCTCGATGATAAAAGTCCTGAGAAAAAAGCACACGAGAGTATTGGAGAAGAAGAACATTTCTGTCCAAACTGTCAAGAATGGTATGAACCTAAATATGATTCAAAGGGGGAAGCAAAGAGAAATAACGACTCTACTGGGGCTGAGCAATATATCACTGGGATCTGCTCAGACAAGTGCTGGAACGAATACCTGAGTGTCTCTGAAAAAGAGAACTGGGACAAACACTTAAGTGAACCGTAATCCTCTCAAAAATTCTTTTATGACCTCTCTTTGATATGCGAGGTCAATAAAATAGGTGATGTATTATGGCTAAATGTAAACTTTGCGAAAAAGATATGCGAGAAGCAGACGGATGTGACTTTGAATTCTTAGAATTCGAAGAAAAGGAAAAATTCATCCCGCGCGAAAGGGCAACGGAACCTTGTGGGGATTGTGGTGCTAGAACTGGCAACTACCATCATTTTCTCTGCGATATCGAAAGATGTCCTGTATGCGGTGGTCAGCTAATATCTTGTGACTGCAACGCAACTTATATAAAACTGGATTAAAACCCCTTCATACTCTTTTTTTATCTATATACCACCACCACCCCCGCTGAAGCTCGGTGAACAGAGCATTCAGCGCCGCACCAGCCTTAATAAAAAAACACCGTTTCACATCGCTTCTTTTTTTTCGCTTCGATGAAACGGAGCGATATATATGGATCTGATAACTATGGTTTATAATCAAAACTTCTCAAAAAAGAATAATCATCCAAAAAACAAAAAAATAGACTACACAACCCTCCTCTCATATTTTCGACCTCACATTGAAATGCGAGGTCGAAGAGAGATGGTTGATGTTGTTGGTTGTAGTCAAAAATATTTGTTTTCTGCTTATCTTGCAACACCTTTTTCTTCCTCTCCTCATCTGAACGAGAAAAAAGATCCGCTTTTCAAAAGACAAAGAAAAACCTCTTCGACCATATTTTTCCCAAACAAAAATAACGCCGAGGTAAAAAACGAACAACCAACGAAAAACAAAACTTCTAAGAACCTGGACTCAATAAAACTCCAAAGGAAAAAGATCAATGAAAAAACAACGATAAAAGAAGAATTGAAAGAAACAATGAAAATAAGAAAAAGAAACGAGAACGAATCAGACAAAAACAAAAAGAACAGAATGAGAAAAGAAGAATTTGAAAACAACAAAAACGAGAAAAGAAGAGATAAACGGGAAAAATACCTGAATAAACAGTTCTTAGGCCGAAAAGCATCTCAAGAAGAATGCAACAGAACATCAGATCCGACTCATAGACTAGACTTAGAAGACGTATACTGTGGACCAAATAGGAAGGAATATGAGGATTTACGGGTACCCGTAAATATAGGGAGGGGTGTTTTCTCGAAATAACACGTGTTAATTTGTTCCCGTCATTCGCCCGTAAAATGCTGGGGGTGTGTTGCCCAAAAATAACACGTGTTAATTCCTGTTTCACCCGTAAATACTAGTGGAGGGGGTGTCGATGAAATTAACACGTGTTAAAAACAACGCGTGTCTTTTTTTTCCACCGGCGGTTGCACTGAAGGTGGAATCATGAAGCTAGATCAAGCCCTGAATAGAATCATCGATGTTAACCAGGAATACGATGAACAAACATGTGCCTGCGGAGGTACTATCCAAAGATTAGTCGCCACAAACGATGAGGGCGATATCATATATGAAAAAAGAGATTGTGATAGCTGTGAGATCTCTATCGAAGCGTTAGACGCACAGGCTATTGAACTCGATGCTCTTTAGACAATGTCTCATCCAAAACTTTTTTACTCTTTTATTTATTACCTCATAATGAATTGAGGTATTAAAATGGCTGATAAAGAAAAGATAGTAACAATACTCAAGGCCTGCTTATGGTTCATCACTACTTTTTGGTTTTGCTACATGTCTGCCGCAATGTTGTGGAATATAGATAAAACTTCTTGGATGATATTGGTCCGATTTAATGAATACAATGAGGCTTTCATTGAAATTCCTATATGGGTGATTTCAACAACCTGGTTAATGATTAACGGTTCTAAGATAACCTCTGACTATATTGAAGAAGTTATCGAAACTAACAGATTCTTCAGTCACATCAAAAACATACTGTCCTAGTGCTTGAAAACAACTGAACTGGTACTCTTTCAAAACCTTTTATCACTATACTCTCTTTTTTAATTTCTCTTTTTTTAATCACTCGGTTCTGCCTTGAAGTGATTAAATATGTCTGAAAAAGAAGCTGAAGTTAAAGATGCTAGCCAAGAAGATGTCGTATGGATCCCAACTGATTACTGGTTGAGGAGACACAACGATTCGATCATGATGGATACCCGTGAAAATCAATACTACGCAGCTCAATCATTGTATAAAAAACTGGTCGAAAAAGAGACGAAAGGAGTCAACCTCAGTAAGATCGAAGAAGGAGAACCCGTAAAAAGCGATGTATTCGCAAACATATCCAAGTCTGGAAACGGTATTGTGTACCCATTCGGAGAAGTGAACCTTGTAGTTCCTGTAGAAAGGGTCGAAGCCTTACTTGATCAAGATGTTGATGGGGTCCGATTAAGATTGCCTGTCAACAGAAACCCAACTGAAGAATAAAACCCTTTCCTCCTTATTTTTTTGTTATCTCAAAGTGAATTGAGATGATAACATGTATGAAAAGATTATGAAATCTGATAAGGAAGAAAACAAAAAAGAAACATCTGACTCTATATTAGAATTCCTCGAGGAAGCTGAACTCAGCGACGGCACAAGACAAGCCCTGAGAACATCATTAGGTGATGTCATCCAGATGCTAAACACAGGCCAAGAAGAAAAAGCAAAAGAAAAAACTGCAGAATTATATCAGGCTATCAAAGATTAAACCTCTTTCTTTTTTTCAAAAAAACGCAAGACATATAACTTCATTGATTCATAGTGAAACAGAACTGTGTTTAACGGACATTCTCGATCGTGTATGAATGCAAAAACTAAAAAAGAAAGAGAAAAATCTCTGAAGCATCAATTTTCTCTCTTTCCTACCTTTCATCGCCTGTTTGAGGTGAGGCGATAGAATGTATGTAAAAGATATGTACCAGTGTCTAGATAAATGCTCTAACTGTAATAAAGCTATCCTCCCTGATGAAGACTATCGTTTTATCACTATCAACAATATTAAAAGAAAAATTCATTTTACCTGTCCTTGATTCAATTACAAATGCAATATCAGGTCTGTTATATCAAAAATTCATATCCAATCTACCCAAAAGATTATAAAAATACACGTGGATTTAAAAACAAATAATATTAAAGGTGTAAAAAATATGGAAATAGAAAAAATCACAAAGTGGCTCGAGGAACAAAATAGAGACTACGAAATCTCCGATAAAACAAAAGAAGAACTTCACTGGCTTCTGCAATTCCGACACAGAAACAAAAGTATACTAGTCGGTAACCCAAAAGATAAAGAAAAATGCATTGAGATGGTATATAAACTCAACATTAGCGACGAACACCAGAAAGCAATAAAAAACCTTAACGGACGCCAAAGGCCAACCTTTGAAAATTCACTAGTTGCCCTTCTCTCCTCAGGATCCATAATCTACACTATACAACGAGACAAAAACAAATCCCCTACATCGATAACTATGAAACATCAATTATTCGAAGATACTCTAACAAGACAACGATTTTTCGACAGGCTGATTTCCTTGATAAATATTGGCCAGAGAGTAATAATGCAATTCCAATCCTTGCAGAGTAATAATTCCAGAAACAAAGAAACAGATACTTCTCCTGATGGACCATCGCTGTATAGGTAAAATCCTTTACCAAAAACAAACCCATCTCCTACTCCTTTTTTGCCTCTTGTTATGAATCAGAAGGCAATCTATGTTGATTGCTTGTGATCATAATATGTGGTGTTTCAATGTCTGGAGATAGTAGTGCAGTCAAAAAATTAGGTACTGCATTCGTTATATTCACCATACTGTCTCTTTCCCTACTAAGCTATGTTCTGGAGTCAATGATACTTATCGGTGTGATCCTTATCATAGGTCTACCACTCATCATCATACTCGATTGCAGAAGAAAGAATATGAATCCTTTTTTCTGGTTATCAATAATATATATCACTGGTTTGATCGGACTCGTATTCTATGCATATAGTAGGGAAAAAACCTAACAAAAATGTTCGGCCCGCAAAAACCATAACATTTACTTCAACGAATCAGAATGAACTTTTTCTTTTTATCGCCGTTCAGTGAACTGAGGCGATACAAAATGCCCATCGAGATTGAAGAGTTGGATGAAAATTTGTTGATTTCAGTGTCTTCTGATGATGACTTAGAGATTATAGCAAGTGATGTGGAAATAAAGGAGATTTTCTCCGAGATAACTCATTTTGAGTTTTTCCAAGACGAAGAACATTTCCTGTCTCTTAAGCCAAAAGACCTATCCAAAACAGCTATACAAAATATAAAGGAGTTCGCACACAAGAATTAAAAATCCTTTAACTTTTTCTTTTTATCTGAAAGTGATGGTATGAATCCAACAAAATACCCTGATATACAGATCCTGAAAAGAGAAGATCAAATCAATGAAAACGGAGAGCTCATCGGTGTAACCCGTCTTGACAAAGAAAATAATGCAATAGAAATATCAATACCTAAAGAACACAGAGATTTAACTGACGAAATAACGAAAAAAACAGGCTTCCAGAAAGACGAAATATACAAAAGATGGATCATAAACGCTATCATTCACGAAGATGTTCATTGGGTGTGTCATAAACTAGATGTAGACTGTTACGAGATAAACAATATAACCTCTTATATTGAAAAGTATAGATAACCATATTCTTTTTTAACCTCTCGATGAATTGAGAGGTGTCAAAATGTGTTGGATGAATTGTGATTGGTCCAAAATCTCAGAAGAACGCAAAACAAAAGAAAACGACGAAAAACTTGAGGATATGTCTGTTTAAATCTGCTAATCCTTCATACTAGTCCTGTATTCCATTGTCGATTAAACCCTTTTCAAAAAAATAACGACTCTATATACGGGTTAATACCCGCTATATTTTTTTTTCTTTAAAGGACTCCTCTTCAAAATCATAAGTCTTTTATAAACTTCTATCCATTTGTAACTTGCGGGGGAGCCATACCCCTACACTTTTTGCTGGCTGCGGGCCGCGGGACTCGCAATGAAATTCTCGCCATTTTATCACAACGGGAGACAGGGCCCGTTTAAGAAATACCCTGTCATCCCCGTTTTCCAAAAAAAAAAAAATTAA
>SL_8KL_010_SEDDRAFT_10003253_pt1 | contig 13462 bp, 9 predicted proteins | sample SodLakKL_010_SED_4_FD_11160 | JGI IMG/M metagenome (IMG submission 11160) | reverse complement strand
TATCATCAGAAGCAGTATAAAATTCCCCGTCATCTATGGAAATTATTGAATTAACATCATCGGTATGACCAGCATATATAAACTCATAATCAAGATGAAAATGAAAAAATTCAACATTTCCTATACCCGTCAACCTCAACGAATCTTCTCCACTAGACCCTGACCATTCATAACTACTGAAATATACATAAGGAACATCAACGGTAGTACTTTCAGAAAATACTACATCGCCTGCATCATGGTCGTCAAACACTTCAAATGTGATATTTTCATCAAAACGAAACTCAACTTCAATCCTATATTCTTCAGGAACCGAAAAACGAGAGTCACCACCATCAAAAATATCTTCATCAGTAGGACTACTACCCAAAAAATAATCCAAATCTGCACCAGAGCCCATGCTATCGAAGAAATAAACACGTTTTACCCCTTTCTCTATAGGCACATGGTCATAAACATAATCGTTGTCATGAGCATAACCATCAGGATTTGTATGCCAGTCACCATCAGCTGTAACACCATCAGAATCATCATCAGGGTCTTCATTAAATTCTCTCATATCCAACTCTTCTTCTTCTTCTTGTCTCTCTTCAGGAGCACCCTCCAAGTCCAATTTAGTAGCAGTTCCGTCCTGACTAGCACAATAAATATCACCTTCACCATCCATCAAAATGTCCATAATGGCATCATCGTGATAATAATAAACCCATATGTATTCATCAAACTCTGAACCATCAGAAGGTGCATCATCAAGGCTGATATTATATAAAACTCCGTCCCAATCTCCAGCGTAAACACCACCATCTTCACCCACTAAGACAGACTCTACACGATTAACGCACTTGAACATCCAAACGGCATCATCAAAAGTGGAACCATCAGTAGGAGCTTGTTCCACATCTATTTTGTGGACTGAATTATCCAATCCGCCTGCATAAACATAACCTTCGCCATCTACATCTACACAATATACCCTATCATAGTAAGCATAAACCCATACCACATCACCTTCAGGTGATACTTTGTGAACTTCATCATCAATAGAAGTAGAATATATATAACCTTCTCCATCCACTGCTAAATCAGTAATATTACTAGAATGCCCACTATAAACCCACTCATTATCACTAAATCTGACACCATCACGAGATTCAGGTGGGTCTATCTTGTGAACTTCATTATCATTACCGCCAATATAAACATGTCCATTTTCTTCATCTATAACCATAGCTATAACTCTACCACTATGACCAACGTACTCCCAAATCAGCTCACCTTGTCGATTAAGCTTACGAACTGTTCCATCACCACAAGCAGTATATATGTACCCATACTCATCCGATGCTAAAACATTAACATCATCAGTATGACCACCATAAAAGCCACCGACACTTGCATCACTCAATTTCAATCCATCATCTCTAACTATCACACGATAATCCCTATCTTGTCTAACTCTTGCGAAATCCTCTACTTCAGAAACTTCTTTATCAACCATATTATTTCATCTCCAATATCTGTATAGTTACGGGAGTATCATTACTCCCAACGAATCTCAAATACCTAACTGTATAACCAAACTCATCCAAAAACCCATCTTTATCCGTTAAATCTATTGGACTTTCCTCTAAAGGAATCCACGTGTCACCATCTAAACTAGCTTCAATATCTACAGTAACACTACCATCAGCCAAATATCCAATCGTCAGAGCGTCATATCCACCGCCCTCAGTACCACCAACCTGAACTTCCACACCATCAGATATATCTTGGTTTTGAGCAACAAGATACGGCTGTGTTATCGGAAATCTTGGATGTGTGTGTAAAGCACCATCTGTCACATCAACATCATCACCTACGCCGCCTTCACCCAAACCTCCAAGTTCTAACGACGCAATCATTTCTAAGTACGCTATCGTTTGTACGCCTTCTTTCTCTTTGAAATCTTCTGAATGATGTACACCCAATGTTATTTCAACGACTTCATTCCAATTTAAATCACCAGAAGCAACAGTCGGCTTCTTAGTCAAAGGCAGCATCAAATAATCTTTCTTAACGTTCCTCTTGAGTATGTTCCACGTATAAAAATTACCATCAGTATCCTCAATCTTGACCGTATACGCTGGATTTTCAGCAATAAAATCATCATTATACGGATTTATACTAAACCTAAGAACATTATGCTCTTCCATATCCAATTCTTCACCAAGATACTGATAAACATCTAAAACAAATTCAGAAGGCCCATCTTCATCAGCATCACATTTTAACAATGTCGTTTCATGCCTATCGATAAGATGTGCATAAACACTACTGGATTCATCAGCAGATATAGCAGCAGTATCAGTGTCCGCCTCAAAATAATCATTATGCAATGCCTCTATCTGTTTTCCATCTACTATATTAGCATCATCAATACCAGAAATGGATATAGAAACATCACCCTGAATATCTCCTTCTATATCACCTAAATCACCAGTGACCTCAAGAGGTTTATTTTCTGACCATCTTAAGTGAACAGATATATCTTCATCTTCCTGAGCAACATACGTACCACCACTCTTCGTTATCTTATAACCATATAAGAACTTCTCATCAGGTTTAGATATCCTCATCTTATGTCCAGTATTATTTTTGATTACAACAGCATGAGTTTCATAACTCTCAAGAACTGGACTAAACTCACTCTCTAACTCAGCATAAGTCCACTTCCACCCTTTATTTGAATCAGATAAACTATCATCACGATTTATTTCACCAGGCGGAATAACCGCTTTTAATCCAACAGGAGTATCAGGCAAACCATCCTCATCAACATCATAAATCTCCATCACAATGCCATCTTCTTCTGTGCCAAGTAAACCACCAGGACTTCCATTTGAATCAACTACAGCACCATCAGGAAGTTTAAATCGTATGCCCACAAACGACCAATCAAACGATGTCATATCAATCTTAGACCTTAACTCAAATGCTTGAGCTATTTCGCCCCCATCTTTCACCACAGTATAATCAGAATCAGTCTCAGCAGGATTAGTATTAATCGCACCTGGCTCTATTATCGNATTTTCAACTGGAACATTTTCTGTCTGTCGAACTGGTAAAGATTCACCAGTCTTTCTATCTATCGGTTTACCAAAAGGCATATAATTCTGTTCATCTTCGTCATGAGCCATTATCTCCTACCTCCATTACCTTTCCTAACAAATTCCATAAAAACGTTGATATGATGATGATTGTCACTAGCTCTATTTTTGTAATAAATATCAAACGTATCACTTTCACCTAAACCCACGCCAACGTAAAACTTCATAGGCTCTGAACTTACAGCTCTGATATATCCATCACCACCACCTGCCGTAAATGGCAAAAGTCTCCCTTTTTCATTCTCAATTCTAACATCTACATCACCTACGGCACCAGCATCAAATTGAATAGTAATAAACTTCAAAACATAGTTTCTCTTATTAAAATCGATTGTAGCGCCTTTCGTCCAACTATCCTTACCTATATCACATTTTATGTGACGTGCTAAATTCTCATGCAATTTGAACACCACGTTTGTTTGCGTTTGAAGAGCGTAGAAATAAAGAAGAAATGTTTTTACTCAGCCTCAGCAATCTCTGAGTCTTGCTCAAGCATCCATCCACGAATATAGAGGTCAGCACCATCACCAGCGGAAGCTTTAAGACCTATATTCATACGAACTGGAATAGGCCCCATGAAAGCTGACTCCATATCAGGGTTATCATCTTGACCATTTATCTCTACTGCATCATCAGTATCAAGTCCGCCTTCCCAAGAGTCCTGGTGTACAACAGTTCTACCATCAATATTCAAATGTTCTATAGTGGCACTATCCTTAGGTTCTATGACAAGCCCCGTTATGTATAAAGTCTTATTATCAAAGTATCCTTCTTCTCCACGATATACACCATCATCAAGATTGAACTCTTCTTCATCAGTACCACTAGACTCCAGTGTAAACTCAAACGGCTCTGCTCCTCTACTCAAAACTTTTTCAATTATTCTACTCATAATCAATACCTCCTTCTAGGCTCTCTACTACTTGAAGGTCTGAGTTGGTCTTTTTCTACGTGAACTGAAGCGTATAAGTTACCTGTATCTCTCCTCGGATTAACAAGTGTTACTATCAAAGATTGATTTTCTCCAATAACAAGTGGACTACCTCTCTCCTGCAAGTCTATTCTGTTCTTGTCAAATCTCCACAAAGGAGCTTGTTCAACAACAGTTTGTCTGTCTCCACCTACAGTCCTCGTAACACTTACTTCCATAAACGGAGGCCCGAAAACTTTTAAGAACTCAACCTTAGACACTTCATGTGTAGTGTTAGAATCTTCAAGTTCTTCACTATCACTTACCAAAACATCACGCCAAAACTTAGGTTGAGGCCTTCTTATCATCTTCGGTTCTCCATTTTCACGTCCTCTCGGTTGCTTCTCACGTTCAAATTCACCATTACCATTGGTATCAACATCATTACGCTCTTCTTCCTCTTCTTCTTCTGCATCTGCTATTCGCATATTTAAGCCACCTTCTGCTTCAAATTAAATAAAAGAAAGGGTTTTTACCCGCTCTAAGCGAGTCTATGTCTGATTCCTAAGACTCTCGCCACTACGTCATCAGCGGAAGTTCCGTCATCTTTGACAGATAACGTGATATCTTCGTTGTTGTCTTTCACTATGTCAATTGTGGGTCTGAATCTGTGCATCGAGTGTATCGGCAGCCTGTTGACAGTCAGGTCTGTCACGTCGTCGTTGGTATCTTCCATCTCATATTGGTCTACGAACGGAAGCATATTGTAGTCAGGATTGGTGAAGTACCTATCCTTCTCCACTCTACCGTCATCGATGTTTATCTTAGCCTGCATCAAGTTCGGAGTAGCCCAAACACCTGCGCTATAGAACTTGAACGCTTCGTTCTTCAGCACTTGTTTTCTGTATACAGGAGTCCATTTACCTGTCTCGGTGCTGTCTATCTGTCCGAAATCTTCGTAATACTGCTTGTTGGACTCAAGACCACCATCGTACTCGTGGAAGTTGCTGTAATCAACAGGATACCCGTTCTTGTACCGTCTAATCTTAGCGTATATCGGGACATCAGTACTTACAGCATTGTCAGATTTTGCCTGAGCGAAGACTTTCAGAGAGTCTCCTTCACCAAGTTTCAGTGTCGGCGCTATATTAGCAGCCTTCAAATCTTCTCTAGGTCTATCGCCTTTCATCACTCCCTGCACTATGTTCCTGACGTGCTTGGAGTCGAATGAATTGTAACCCCAGTCCAACAGTCTCTCCTCGAAATCCACGCTCTGATAGAACGGTAGCGAGTTCTGTTGATATTCTCCACCAGTGAAGAAAGTATTCCACTCGGTGTTGTTGTCATCCTTGATAGTTATCGACTCTAGGTTATCCTGAGCCTTAACACCAAGAGCGATGAGTTCAACAGCCTCTCCACTTCTGACTTCATAGAGGTCACCAGCTGACCCTTCAAAATGATAAGCTTCCGTTGACTGACCTGCTCCTAATTCACTCTCAGGAGCAGTATACCTGATGATTTTCTCTTCTACCAGGTTCTTACTCATCACGGGTGACGCTTTTGGCGAGCGAACCTTTGGTCTGTCGTTAGCCATGAATCATCACCTCTTATCTAGACCCCGAACTCAACGGTTGAAGCATCGCCCATCGTGGTTGGTCTTATAGTATCTTCATTCGGTTGTGGAACACTTCTTCCAGTTTGCCCTTGGGAAATTCCCTCGAACATCCCTTCGTCAAACTCTTCCAGGCCGAAATCAAACTCGTCTTGTCCTACGTCTGAAAAACCATACTGCTCCCTCTCATACTCGCCCGATTGGTATCCAGAGCCAAACCCGTAAAGGCCCTGTTTCTCCAAGAGCTTTCTGAGCCCTTTCACAATCACTGTGCCAGTTGCAGCCCAGAAGAACACTCTACTGTAGTGCCTGGTCATGAAACTGTCTACTGCTATCGTACCACCGACTGCTACACCAGCTGAGACCAAAAGGTCTTGCCACCAGTTCAGAGCGAACCTCTTGTCCACATAATGTGGTATAAATGTGGTCGCTGCGATACCACTGGTAGCTATGCCAGCTGTAGCGAGGTCAAATTCCCTTCGGAAGTCATCGACTCCCATCATAGCGGGATTTTCCTTCTCGTCTACTTCGACAGCCTCTCGCTTTTCCCACGAAGAGACCATCGGAACATCTTTTTCATCTTCTGTCATTCTACACACCTATCTACTAGGCTCCTTTTGACTCCCATAATGAGTTACTATGCAATTGTTCACACGCCTTTATAAAGATTGTTTGACAAAAATAGAAAATTTTATAAGTTTTTTACAAAAAACACTAAATAAGGTTTCACCTTTACTTGAAATAATGCCAACGATACACCTGCATCACGAAACGAAAAAGAAGTTAGATAAATTACAAGATTATCTCAAGAAAAAGAACAACCGACACATTTCTCACAACGAAATAGTGCAAGATTTCGTCGAGAAGTATGGAAAGGTTTACGCCAAGAAGAAAAAGTAACANTNACTAATCTAAGGTTACTATTTTTTCGCTTCCTGAGCCAGCCAGTTCTCCCACTCTTTTCTCTCCTGGTCTGTCAAAGTATGTCGCCTCAAATCTTCCGTTAAACTGGTGTTCATCTCTTGAGTTGGCTTCAAATCCCTCAAACCTTTCAAAACGGCGCTGGCGTTGGTATCATCCACCCTAAAATAATTGATATACAATTCCTTATACCTTACACGTATGTTATGATTGACTTGATGTTTACCAATCGAATCCTTTATCAAATCCAAATCCCAATCTTCGTGAGCATCATAATCATGCAACAACTCTTCCCACTCGTCGGATAAAGTATCACGGATAGCCCAAGGTTCCATATCTCCAGGCAAATCATACTTATCCCTGAGAATCTCTTCAATCTTTTTCTCAACCGCCAGATGGTCGTGCATATAATCGAAAAGAACTTCTTCAGCAGCTATACAGTACGGATGTCGAAACACTTTCATCGTACTCATGCTCCGTAGACGACTACTACTACCAAAAGCTTCCTCGCTCATATCCACTTCCTTTTTGATTAACCGACTGGTCAAATCCTCTTTAACCAAATCATCAGGCCCATCTACATCATCCATCTTCGAGCCAACACCATTATCCCAAGCGAGTTGACGAGCCCTTTCCAACACTTTACTATGTAAATATTCGTTCATAGAACCATCTATCACACCCTCAGTAACGTTAGAAATCCCCCTCTCTCTCGTCAACCACTCCCTGGCTTCTTCTCTACACGAAGGAGATGTCTTGCCAAGCATACCAAAATTATCGTGCATCTCGCCTGGATAAACAGCATACCAACAGTGAGATACGCCAGGTGTACTGGTCAAATTCACCACATAAAAATCAGCTCTCTGATTGATAAAATACGTCAACCACGCCCACTCACCGTAACTATATTGTCTACTAAACACACCAACAGTATCAGCATCCGTAATCATAATAGCGGCTTCATCACCACGTTTAGACGACGAAGTNAAATCATCATACAANTTAAGATATGCAGAACCAGCCTCCTCCATAACTCCTTTATTACCAGGAAAAGTCGACAAATGCCTCATACCACCCACCTCGTTCAAGACTTTTTCAGGGTCTTCATCCACCCAGTGAGCGGAAGGAGCATAACCTCTAGTCTTCCAATTAGCACCTCTAACAGCATCTTTAGTTTTTGTCTCACTAGGATTCTTCGGTGAAGGATATTCAACCTCATCAGACTTCAAATTCATACGCTGAAAAGTATTCCTCGCACTTTGTGAAGGAAATATATACGTGCTGACCAAAACATCGTGCTGTATAGCGTCACTAAGAAGCATCAACATCGCAAGCTGTCCCGCATTAAACCTCTCATAACTATCATTAAAACCTAGATTCTCACCACCGTGTATACTCGGCTTTGACCGATTATATCTACTCAGAGTATTACAGTTGCTACCCGAAATATCCCACAGTAAAAAAGCACGCCTTTTCTGTCCGAAAGGCCCAGGCTGGTCGCCAGGTTTAAATATGCGATGAAATCCAAAAGGTGTCTCAAAGAATAAACCCCCGAAAGCGGCGATAGACCTCTGATATCGTGGTTTATCATCACTGACGCTTATACCTCGTTGACTCACGACCCTACCCGACTCACGCCCTGGTTTGTCCGCAGACTCATCTATCGGTTGAGTTATTTCTTCCAAAACATCAGCGGACATAGCACGACTAGCATCCATCAAAACGCTCGGGTCAGAGTAAGCCAAAGTCATCCGTAAAAGCTCGATAGCATCAGCATATTCTATCGGAAAATCCTCAAGATAATCGGGCGTGTAATCGAAAGCACCAAACTTCACACCCGTCATGGTATCGGCGCCCCCGCTCCAATCACTTGGTCTTTCACATCCTCCCATCTCCTCAACCCTATCTTCCTAGAGAACTCATCCATAAAGCCAGGATATAAATTATCATAATCTTTATTCCACTTTTCCCTCGCCTGAGAGCGAACCTTGTTCACCTCATCATCACCTATCATACGTTCAGGAATTGGTCGTGCCTGGTTCATCAAAATACTCTTAGCATACTGACGCTCTATGGTCGCTCGGAACTTCAAAGGTCTCATCTTGGACTCAGACTTGACCCACTTTTTGATATTAGAATCACTTAACCGCCTCACCAACTCATCAGCCTTAGCATCAAACCTTAGATACCACATAAACTCAGCAAGCTTTTTGTTGTGCTTCGGTCTGTCCGTCTCACCAAACTTGAAGTCCAAATCATCTAACTTCTCAAGCCATTCTTCCTTTCTGTAACCTTCTGAATCATAAGGAGACACACCCATATCGTGAAGAACTCTACGAGCAGCCTGATAACTTATCTCTTCCCACATATTACTCGCCAGTGGCGGATTCTGGTTGTTATCAATATCACCAAACATATCATCGTAGACGTAAATCAAACCCTCAGCCATCTTCCTCCGTATTTCAGGTCTATCATTTATGTAAGAATTGTTGACTATCTTAAAATTTATCAGAGCATCCTCGTAAAAATTTCTGAAATTACCATCCGTAGCAATCTGCGTCATGGCGGGCAACGGGAATCTCACATCTCTACCAGGTTGATAAACTATAGCGAGTATCTCAAGAACTTCCCCCTTCCAATAGATAGGAGTCAAACTCAAATGTCCAGCTTCATGTGACAGAAGAGCATAAATCGCTTCCTCAGGATATTCTCTCCGTCCACTCCTGAACAACCTATCTTTGATAACAAATATACGACTCTGACCAGGTACAGTAAAAGCTGGACTCTGTCCACCGCCACCCGCTGGGCCCGCACCAGGTATATCAAAGAACATCTCATCTATCGCATCCTCAGACTCTATCACCCTTTTCAAACTAACTTTCTGAGCGATAGAAGCAACCTTGAGAGCATCGTTGGCTATGCTAAGCTTCTCCTCCTCATNTACCAATTAAATCACCTTATCTATTTCGAGCTACGGAATTAAATATCGCCTGTATAGTAGGTTCAGCAGTTGTATTCTCTCCTCCATCAATATCTCTGAAAAGCGCCTCTTTAGTGCTATAAGCATCAAGTTTACTATGTAGAGGACGATTACTATCTATGTCATCCTTCATCTGCTCTACAACCTCAAGCACGTTGTCCATCAACTCACTCTGGTTTCCACTCACGTCAGGATGAGCACACTGAGTCCATATCTTCCACTTGACCCACAAAGGCGGCCCTTCTTCATCACCCTTCCCCACGAGTACTTGTGGCAAATACCAACCATCAACAAAGTCACCAAAGTTGAAGTACCTCGTCTGCAACGTATCTAGCACACCTATGTTAATCCTATGTTCAATCACATAAGAGAGGAGCAACGGAATCCACTCGTCCTTGATAACATCTTGAAAGTCGGTCATATCATTTATCTCGAAACTATCATCGCTAACCGATTCTCTAGCGGCTTTGTAGTAGGCATAAGCTTTCATCAATCCCACAAGAGACTCAGCACTACGCAGACCTAACTCCCTGTCCACCTGGTTGATTAAACCAGCCTTATTGAAAGCGTCAGCGCCAGTACCTCCACCTACATCTTCACCCGCCTGTTGTTTGGCATCTATGTAAGCGATAGTCGAAGTGTCCACAAAATCAGCACGCCATTCATCATTTTCCTCATCAATCAAATCAGCGTCACGCTTGGAAAAGAACCTTTCCCGTTTCTTATCCAGTTCTTTGATGAAATCCTCGCTAACCAAATCTTCGTTGACATCGAGTACATCGTACGCCTTAGTATCATATTTCTTGTAGAGCATCGAAAAATGTTGAGTTATTATATTTATCAACATTATCTGCTGGTCAGTGAGAGGTATCTGGTCAACCACATTCCACACTTCCTGCAACTCCAAGTATGACAGGGGCTCGAAACCATCATCAGCATCAATACCACGTACCGCCGCATCTATCAACTGTTCTTCCACAGATTTGGATGAAGCATCTCCGCCCGCATCCCAATCTATGCCGTATTTACCTTCGAGGATTTTCTCTCGCCCTCGGAAATCGGCCTGTCTCAAGTAGATACCCATATTCGCCCTGTCCAACAGCGCTCGGTCTAACTCTTGGTCTTCCCTCATATCAAGATGAGGATTATAATCCAAATAGTGCAAGCACGGGAATTTCTGTCCATAAACGGGAGATGATAGAGGCTTACCAAGATACTCAACCTGCTTCTCCGCTATCAAACCTAACATCGTATCAGCAACGTTCGGATTGGCTCTGTTCGCTTCATTATGATATTTGACTAGTGACTCAACAATCGGCTTCCTCTTCGGGTCGAATACGTAGTCCCTAACACCCTGCAGCGTAGTCCTTCCACGCACACGCTCTAACTGTCTCTCTATGTCCTTAGGTATGTTCTCCCTTAAATCCTCCACAACACCGCCGCCCTCACCTTTAACGACCAATTCACCTATCGGCGTAGCATCATCTACAGACTCTTGGAATCTCGTCTCCAACCACTCGTATGAATCCCTTATGTAGTCCAATTCACCCTCGGGCAAATCTTCCCACTCATCCAACTTGTCACGTATGACATCTATATTCTCGATATCATCGTCATCATAACCTTCATCCTTCAACTTGTCTTTCCAATTCGGTATATCTTCTATCTCAGCAATATAATCAACAACTGCCTCATACCTGTCAACATCAGCCATCAAAGCTTCCTCAGGCGCCCTGGACTCCGTCATCCTAATCTCTGTCTCATAGAACACATCGTCAGGCTGTTTGTCTTGGTTATGCTTGGTCACACCCCACACATCCACTTTCTGCAAATAATTCGACACAACATCATCAGTATAGAGCTTATTAACGTTAACTTCATCTGTCTGGAAATCTATATCATTCATAAATGACATCATCATGAGGTGAGCCAATACTGTCTTCCCCGTATTATGCGACACTATACCGTTAGCGATGAAAGTCTCGGTCTCTGGAACTTCTACATCATAGACCTTAACACTTTCATCTTCTATCCTTTCAACACTCACCACTTCATCATATTCAGGCAACTCCCGTTTACCTGCTCTCTTGTAATCACAAATCTTGTCTAACCTTCCTGACTTGAAATCAGATACAAATCCAATTTCATCTCTATAATTCTTAAGATTTATCTCCGCGCCTATCATCAACTGATTGTGAGTGTAATCTTTATCGTATCTACCATCGTAATAATCATCACTCCTCACTCTCGAAGATATACCAAACCTCATAAGAAGTGTCTGTACTTCCTGTAGAAGATTCCTACGACCTCCACCCGCTTTTAACCTAACCCTTCTATTTAACTGCTCCCTCTCGTACTCATTACCATTTATCTCTCGCTGTCTATGATGTGAACTACCAACACTCCCATCACCTTCAAACAAGCCTCTCAAGAAAGAAGATGCCACATCATTATCCGAAGAAAGAATGTCAGTCGGCACTCTGAATTTATCACAATCTACAACTTCACTGAACACTTTTTGGAGATTCTTCGAGTAATACCTCAAAATCCTAACATCCTTGCCATTCTGCGAACGTATAGTAGGTTCAACAGAGAACTCTTCCTTCACCAACTGCTCTATCTTATTAGAGAACTCTAACTCATCACCACCAAGTACAAACTCAACTCTGTTCTTGGACAAAGAACCTTCAGCAACGAAAGCACCAAATATAAACCCAAGATTTTCGTTCCAGACTTCAGGCACATCTATATCCTTACTTTTACCTGTATCATCAAAGTTTATTTCATCAAAGCCCGTCTCCACATCATCACTCGGCTCTGGTATATCCCAGAACAATTCTAATTTATCACCGACTTCCATATCTTCTGCATCTCTCCAACCCTCATCTGTCATCAAAGGATGATTCGGAGTAAGTCTATATCTCCTTCCCATCTTGGTCTTAATCACGTAAGTATCATCGACATCATAAATATGCAATTTTCTGACATCAGAAGGCCCAGGCAAGACTTCTTCTTCCATATCATATATATCTGGTTCTAAATGTGAATATTCATCGAATGGAACTATACGACCATCACCAGTTATGTAATTACAATCACCTGTCACACAACCAGGAATCCCTTTAAGAAGCGTGACCCAATCTTCGTTCAACGCAGAACACATCACCATAGCACGTGTTATCTCATCTGGAAAAGCAAATATATTATTGAGCACTCCGTCTATAGAGGCGACTTTCTCAAAGTGAGCATCAGGTTCAAGGCTGGGCTCGAAAGGTCTTTGGAACACTTCAACCCTATCCGAGACTTCTTCGCCCTTCCGCTCAATAGCATCAACATCACGTTTAATCCTAGAAAGTATCTTCGACTTATCATCAGGATTACTTAAAGGAGGGCCGTACTGTAAACCTTCAAACGTACCAACGCTCTCTCCTCCCATACCAATATGCCTTTCTCTTTCCGCCTCACCTGATTCTTCAACTCGCTCGCTCCCACCAGGTTCATCACCACCGCCTTCGCCCTTGACCTTAACGGGTACCTCAGGATGATGAAATACGGGTCTATCGGTCAAAGTGTCTTTCGGTATCCTGGGTATCTTATCTTCCTTCGGATTATACGGTATCTCATCTCTCGGCAGTTCCGTAACCTTCTCAATCTTCTCCAACAAATCAGGTTCCTTTTCAACTTCCATCGAATAATCGTCACTCGTATCAATCGGCGGATTTCTACGTAACTCCTCAAAGAACTTATCCTTCAAATCACTTTCCGACATATCAGACTCGTACCATTCATCTCGCTCTGGAGCAACCCTGACCATAATACATGGCCTATTGGACATATCGCTAGGAATATCCAGTTTTTCCATAAGAGCTTCCTTCCAATTCTTCCACTTACTC
>SL_8KL_010_SEDDRAFT_10003252_pt1 | contig 13466 bp, 12 predicted proteins | sample SodLakKL_010_SED_4_FD_11160 | JGI IMG/M metagenome (IMG submission 11160) | reverse complement strand
CGGCCTGACCGATGGAGATGCAGGAAACCTTATCGCCGTATTCATTTTTCAGGGTTTCGACCGTGTCGTAGTTGCCCTTCATTTTAAGCCCCGGCGCGGTCTTGATTTCAATGCCTTCCGCACTGATACGGATTGTGTAGAGCGCATCGTCCTTGGGTTTTCCTTCGAGGACAAGGGCCGCGTATCCCAGACGGCCGAGCATCTGGGCGGGCTGTCCTCCGGAATTGGCCTCCTTGATCCCGCCGGTGAGCGGGCTTTTGCATCCCACGGAACCCCTGCCGCTCATGGCGCCGGTCGTTCCGCCGAGCAGTCCGGGCGCGATAACCAGCTTGTTTTCCGCCCCGAGGGGATGGCAGGTCGGCGGTACCTCTTTTGCTATAATGGCCGATGTCATCCCCCGTCCGCCGAGGCCGGCATAATCGCCGACCGGTTCGGTTCTGCCGGCAGGTTCTCCGTCAGGTCCCATGTTGATCCGCAGAATCTTGTCCATCCCGCACCTCCTGTCGTGTCAAAATTACGGTTTTCAAAAAGGCGGTTTTCCCGGAAAAATCGAATATCCGCGTGTGCAAGCAATACCTGATGCATAAAAATGTTATGGTTTATCATCCGTGTCAATCCGTGTGATCTGTGGGCTATGCGTTTATTTAGCCCACAGATCACACGGATTGACACGGATAAAGCCGTCAGATCGCGACTTTTTACGAGTGCATCATCCTTACGGTTGCATCTGTCGTGTAAAACAATAACCCGGCAAGAGGGATGTTTCAAATTTTCAGCCGGTTTTTCTTTCGGGCCGGGTCGCGGATTCGCCGGGATCGGATCGGGCCGTGAAATCGGGCGGCCGGCCGGCTTTCCCGTCCTCGTAACATTTGCGGCCGTACCAGTCCACCTGGCGGCAGATACCCCGTATAATGGAAACTTCGCCTGCCCGAAGGGGCAGGCGAGAGAAAAAACGGCGGAACCGGTCCATCCAGTATTCGGGATTGTCCGGCTGGATAAAACTGATGCGCACCAGGATGTGTTTCAATTGTTCGTACATGGCGTCCAGCTCGGGTCTCAGGGCAAGCCTGGGGAAGGGCGCGGCGTTTGCCGTGGTGGACGCATTGAACAGCTCGTAGCAGAAGATCATGACGGCATGCGCCAGGTTGATGGAGGAAAAATCGGCGGTCCGGATGGTGACAAGGTCGTGGCAGTTNCGGAGTTCGTCATTGGTCAGTCCCCGGTCCTCCGGTCCGAAAACCACGGCAATGCGATTTTCTCTGCTGACGGGAACGAGCGCTTCGGCCATCCGGGCGGGTGTTTTGACCAGGCGGCGGGATTTGCCGAGCCTGGCGGTGGTTCCCACGACATAACCGGCATCGGCAACAGCGCTTTTCAGGTCCATGAACTGCTTCATGTCATGAACAACGCCGGCAGCGGCGTGGGTTGCAAGGACAAGCGCCCGGTCCACGTTGATTTCCTCGTCAGAAACCACGTGAAGACGGGAAATTCCCATGTTACGCATGCTCCTTGCAACCGAGCCGATGTTTTCGGGAAATCTTGGTCGGTGCAGTACGATGGTGATGTTGTTTAAGTGGATTCTGTTTTCCATTAAACGCCGGTGGTATTGAGTGCCTGAACGAAAACTGCTTATTTTGCCGATCTCTTATCATAGATTGATAATCATAACATGTTCCCGGATAAACCGTCAACGATCATATCATGCCTGCCTGTTCTGAAGGGTCTCCGGTTTTTCGACCAAACGGAGATAATCGATGAACGCATCGCAAAGCGGGGAACGGGATCGGCTTTTGTGGTAGGTCAGATAAAAATAACGCCGCAGATCAAGGCCGCGTACCGGNAGGGNAACAAGGGTTTTCGCANGNACATCGTCTGCCACGGCAATGGCTGACAGGATCGAAACNCCGATNCCNGACTTGATNCCCTGTATGACGGAAGTGGTGGANCCNAGCGTCGCNGCNACGTTAAAATTTCCNGCCCGGATACCCTTTGCGGCCAGGCTGGCTTCAAGNGATTTAAGCGTGCCGGAGCCTTGCTCCCGCAGGATGAACGGTTCCTTTGCAAGAGACGGGAGCGTNACGGTCTGCTGTCCGGCCCAGCGGTGGTCCGCGGGAACGATGAGGCGCATTTCATCNTCGAAGAGTTGTTCCTGGANGATGCCGGCATGGTTTACCCGGGCGCCCACAAGCCCGAAATCGATTTTACTGTCCGCGATGGCCTCCACGATCTGCCGGGTATCGCCAACATCGATGGAGATCCGGGCGTCCGGGTATCGCTTTTTGAAACTGCCGATCAGCCGGGGCAGAATGTAGTCTCCGGGTATCGTGCTGCCACCGACAACCAGGTTTCCGCCGATTACACCCATGAAACGGGCCATGGCCTCTTCCGCCTCTCCGGCAAGACGGGTGATTTTCAGGGAATAATCATAAAGGAGCCGGCCGGCGCCCGTGGGAAGTGTTCGTTTTCCCATGCGATCCACCAGCCGGCATCCGAAGTGTTCCTCAAGGTCCCGGATATGGCTGCTGACGGTCGGCTGGGTCAGGTGGACCGCTTCCGCTGCCTTTGAAAAACCTTCCGTTTCAATCACTTTTTGAAATATTCTGAGCTGCCAGATGTCCATCGGTCCGATTTTCCGTATCCGTAACGCGTTGTCTGCCGCCGTCCAAATGAATCGGCTCATCCAATCGGCTCATCCATCCGATCCCGCCGGATTTACCGAAACGGAAGGGATGTTATAGAGAAATTGAATACACCATATCCATAACAATAGGAAATAGCAATTTGATTTATTCCTTCCCCGACTATATTATTATAAATTTTACAGAATCATAGCAATGCACCCGGTGTATGTATAATTCGCCGTGGATTGCGCGCAGGCGCAGCAGATAGAGGGCAAAAAAACGTTTAAGGGGAAAAACAGCGATGAAAACCGTCGATGCAAGGGACCGGGATTGTCCGGCTCCCGTACTGATGGCCCGGGAGGCCTTGGAAACGGAAAATCCGCAAATATTTTGCGTTATCGTCAACAACGACGCCGCCAGGCAGAATGTATGCCGGTTTCTGAAGTCCGCGGGATATTCGGTGAGCGAGGAAACGCGCAATGAAAATGTTCACATTACCGGCGTGCGTTCCGAAAGCGCGCAGGATGAAAAGCAACCGTCCCCGGCTCCATCCGCCCCGCTATCCGATGATGAATCAGCCCGGCGCCGGATCATGGTCATGATAACCACGGATCGGATGGGGTATGGAGACGATACCCTCGGGCAAAAGCTGATGATCAATTTCATTCGCACCGCAGGCGAATTCGGGGCCGATCTCTGGCGGCTCGTATTCGTGAACAATGGTGTAAAGCTTGCAATCGATACATCCGAAGTGATCGATGCCATCCGGCAATATGAATCGGACGGCGCTGCCATCCTGGTTTGCGGAACCTGTCTGGAGCATTACGGGCTTACCGACAGGAAAAGCGTCGGGGAAACGACCAATATGCTCGACATTGTCACGGCCATGCACCTGGCCGACAAGGTCATCGTCCTGTAATCGCTGCGCCTGTAATGGGTCCGCAGCGGTTCCGGGTGAAAAAAATCCGCCATCGTCTGTTCCCGCCGTTCACCTGTGCCTGACCATGACGCATCCACACGAAGCCGTCCTGATTTGATCATCCGTAATACCTTACCGGTTTAGCCTTGATATGGTCGCTTTTTATGTATTATGTAGTGGATGAACGAAAACCATCAAATTTTGACGGCTTCGTAAAAGTCCAATATCTGGGCCTGTGCGCGATTTTTCAGAATTTGCGGCTTACGCCTTGTAAACATACACGTACGCCAGGTACGCTGCATTCTTCGGAATCGCGCAAGCCTTGATCCTGAACTGTTTACAAAGCCGTCAGATCGTTTCAGAAAAGGAAACTGCCATGTCCGTAAAGCTTGTAATTGTCGGCGGGGTTGCCGGCGGGGCGACCGCCGGAGCCCGTGCGCGTCGTCTGGATGAGAACGCCGAAATCGTAATGTTCGAAAGGGGGCCCTATATTTCCTTTGCCAACTGCGGGCTTCCCTATCATATCGGTGATGTGATCAAAAAACGCGACGATCTGCTGTTGGCCACGGAGGAATTGTTCAGAAAGCGCTATCGCATCGATGTGCGTACCCGGAGCGAGGTGCTGGCCATTGATCGTTTCGGGAAAACCCTTCGCGTAAAGAATCATGAAACCGGTGAGGAATATACAGAATCCTACGACCGGCTCATCCTGTCCCCGGGGGCCGAACCGGTCCGGCCGCCGTGCCGGGGCGTGACGTCCGACAAGCTGTTTACCCTCAGAAACATGGAGGATATGGATCGGATCAAGGCATTTGTCGACAGAAACAATCCATCGGCCGCTGTGGTGGCCGGCGGCGGCTATATCGGCCTTGAAATGGCGGAAAACCTTGTTTTCCGGGGGATTCGAACCACGGTGGTCGAGCGGCTCGACCAGGTCATGACGCCGTTGGACCCGGATATGGCCGGCTTCGTACATGACCATCTCCGCGAGAAAAACGTTGATCTGATTCTGGGCGACGGCATTGCATCGTTTGAAGAAGAAAACGGCCGCATGGTGGTGTGCACGGAGAATGGGCGCCGGTTTGTCTGCGATATGGGGATCCTGTCCGTCGGCATTCGACCCGAAACCCGGCTGGCTGTGGATGCAGGACTGACAATCGGCGAAACCGGGGCGATTGCCGTGGATTCGACCATGCGCACCAGCGACCCGGATATCTATGCCGTGGGCGATGCCGTTGAGGTGAGCGATTTTGTGTCGGGCCGCAAAACACTTATTCCCCTTGCGGGACCGGCCAACAAGCAGGGACGGATCGCCGCCGACAATGTTATGAACCGTCCGGCTGTTTTCCCGGGCAGCCTGGGAACGGGAATCGTCAAGATTTTCGACCTGACCTGCGCCCAGACAGGTCTGAACGAAAAGACCGCGGCCCGCCGAAACATCGCCTGCCGGGTCAGTCATACCCATTCCGGGTCCCATGCGGGTTATTATCCCGGGGCCCAAACCGTTTCAATCAAACTGGTGTTCGCCCCCAATGACGGGACCATTCTCGGCGCGCAGGTGGTTGGCCGGGACGGCGTGGACAAGCGCATCGACGTGATCGCCACGGCCATGTATGCAAGGATGAGCGTTTTCGACCTGCAGCATCTGGAGCTTGCGTATGCGCCGCCCTACGGATCCGCCAAGGACCCCGTCAATATTGCCGGTTACGCCGCATCCAACCTGATGAAAAACGACGTTGAAAATATCCATGTGCATGAACTGGCCGGCCTCGACCCGGATGAATATATCCTGCTGGACCTGCGCACAAAAATCGAGCGCAAGCTTTCCGGTACGATCGAAGGGGCGCTGCAGATACCCATCGATGACCTGCGGGACCGCATTGGTGAACTGGATCGTCAAAAAACCTATATCGCCTATTGTGCGGTGGGGTACCGGGCATACCTGGCCTGCCGCATTCTCACGCAAAACGGGTTTGCCGCAAAGAACCTGAGCGGCGGCTATTCGACCTGGACCATGGCGCCTCCCGTCGCGGCAGGCAGTCCCGGTGCGTGACGATTTTTCCCGCCGGGGGGATATTCCGGAGGCCCCCGAATTCGGGAAATTCAGATTAAAACGTTATCGTTGTCATTGACGAACAGGATTTCGGAAATATGTTTAGTGTACCGTTTGAACGAAAATGACATGAAATATACCGAAATCAACACCAGGGAGATGAACAATGGCAGAGATAACCATGAAAGGAAAGGCGTATCGGACAAGCGGCAGCCTGCCGGCACCCGGTTCGGCGGCGCCCGATTTTACGCTTACCACGACAGACCTGTCGGATGTAAGCCTTTCGGATTTCAAAGGCAGCCGGTTGATATTAAATATCTTTCCGAGTCTTTATTCAAGGGTCTGCGCCGAATCGATCCGCCGGTTCAACCAGATGGCGGACAGCCTGGACAATACGAAGGTTCTTTGCGTATCAAAGGATCTTCCCTTTGCTCACGAACGCTTTAACGCGCAGGAGGGGACAGATAATGTGATTTCCCTCTCCGAGCTGCGGAACAGCGGGTTCGGTTCTGATTACGGCCTTCGTATCATGGACGGTCCGTTTGCAGGCCTTCTTGCCCGGGCGGTAATCGTTGTCGACGAAAAGCATCGCGTGATATACAATGAGCTTGTAACTGAAGTCGGCGAGGAGCCCGATTACGAGGCCGCGCTTGAGGCGGCCCGGAGCGCGTCCGGCGACGATGTAGGCCCTGAGCAGCCAGTGGCTGAGGAAGTTTGCACCAAAATGCCCACCGGCGAGCATGCAAGACTCGAAGACGATGACGAGGCATGCGATGACGGGCGTGCCGGAAAAGTCTGAGCCGTTGTTCCGCTTGTGCGGCTTACCTGATAACCCGGATGAAACAGGGAGAGTACCCAATGAGCAAAAAAGTATTGATTGCGGTGGATGATTCCGAGAATGCAAAGCGTGCGGTCACGTTTGCCGCCGGAACGCTGGACAAGCGTTCCGAAGTCACGTTGTTCAGCGTCCTTCAGGATCACAAGAGCATTTGCGAATACAACAGCCCCAGCCTGACGCCTACTTTTCAACGGGAAAGAGCGGCTTTCTGTGCGCTGGAAGATCAGAAAAAGGCGCTTCTGGAAACCGCATCACAGGAAGCGAAGCGGGAGCTGGTCGCAGCCGGTTTTCCGGAAGACAACGTTCAAATCAAGGTTCAGCCCCTTGAAAAAGGGGTTGCCAGGGATATCGTGAACAAGGCCGATTCCGGCTACGATGTGGTCGTAATCGGAAAGCGCGGCATATCGGCTGCCTCGGATTTCTTTTTCGGTTCCGTGTCCCAGAAGGTTTTAAACGGCGTCAAATCCGCATCGGTACTCGTTGTCACCTGATCATAGAGGAATTTCTTCCGCTCAGGACATTGATAATTGATGCACTCGTAAAAAGTCGCGATCCGACGGCTTTAAAAAAGTCCAAGATCAAGGCTTGCGAAATTTCGAAGAATGAAGGGTGCTTAGCGTACGTGTATGTTTACAGGGCGTAAGCCGCAAATTCTGAGAAATTGCGCATAACGCAGATATTGGACACTTTTCGAAGCTGTCAAGGAGGCAGGTTTGAAAGTAGCAATAACAGGCGCCGGCGGATTTGTCGGAAACCATCTGACGGATTTTTTCACCGGCCGGGGAGACGAAGTAACCGGTATCGGACACAATCGTCCGTCGAATATCGCCGACGATTCCCTGTTTACCTGGATCCAGGCGGATACCACACAAAAGGGCGGGTGGCAGGATGAAATCGATGCGGCCGACGTGGTGATCAACCTGGCAGGCAAGAATATTTTCGGCCGCTGGACCGAAAAAATCAAGCAGGAGATTATGGAATCCCGCGTCCGCACCACGGAAAACGTGGCGGAGGGTTTCAGCGGAAACCGGTCCGCGGTTCTGCTGAGCACTTCGGCGGTAGGCTATTACGGTGACGGGGGTGACCAGGTGCTTAATGAATCCGCCGGTGCCGGCGATGATTTCCTGGCCAGGGTCTGCATCAACTGGGAGCGGGAGGCCAACCGGGCAGCGGACAAAGGGGTCCGGGTAGCCAACATGCGTTTTTCCATGGTACTGGAAAAGACGGGCGGCGCTCTCAAGATGATGCTGCCGGCATTCAAGGCCTTTGTTGGCGGTCCCCTCAGTACCGGAAAACAGTTCATGGCCTGGATTCATATGACCGATTTGATCCATGCACACAACTTTGTCATCGAAAATAACGATATCATGGGTCCGGTCAACTGCTGTGCCCCCAATCCGGTTCGGAACGAGGATTTTTCCAGGACCCTGGGGTCCGTGCTAGGCCGGCCGGCCGTTTTTCGCGTTCCGCGCTTTGCTCTTTCCACCGCCATGGGAGAAATGGGTGATATGGTGCTTTCCAGTCAGCGGGTCGTGCCGGAAAAACTCCTGGATCACGGTTTCGAATTCCGCTTTCCGGAGATAAGAGACGCTCTGGAAAATCTTCTTGCATAGTACCCTTCCCATATAGCCGGGCCGGAAGCCTTTGCTATTAAAGGAACGAAAGGATAAGCAGATGGAAAAAACAACGCTCAACATTCCCAATATATCGTGCGGACACTGCGTAAACAGGGTTAAAAACGCACTTTCAGAACTCGATGGCGTTTCATCAGTGGATGGCAACCCGGAAACAAAGGACGTGACCGTTTTGTACGACGCGCCCGCAACGATTGAACGGATCCGGGAAGTCCTGAAAGAAATCGAGTATCCCGCGGCATAGAAGCATTATTTTCGATTCCTCCCCGCAAGACCATCCGATATGAGGGCTTGATAAACCATTAAAACGTCGCGATCCGGCGACTTTGTAAAGGAAAGGTCCGATGTCAAACAAGGAGGCCACGCTTCCGGTAACCGGGATGACCTGCGCCAATTGCGCGCGTGCCATCGAGCGGGCCGTGGGCGGGCAGGAAGGGGTCGATTCGGCTCATGTCAATTTCGGCACCGAACAGGTTCATGTATCCTTTGACCCTCAAAAAGCCGGAATAGATGATATTATCGAACGGATCCGGAAGGCGGGCTACGGTGTTGCCTCCCGGCGGGCCGAGCTGCCCGTTTCCGGGATGACCTGCGCCAACTGCGCAAACAGTATCGAAAAGGCGCTATCGCGTCATGCGCACGGGGTGATCCGGTCTTCCGTGAATTTCGCCACCGAATCCGTCAGCGTGGAATATATCCCCACCGAAACCGATTTGGACGAGATCGTGTCGGTTATAAAAAAAGCCGGCTACGAAGCCTATATTCCAGAAGACACGACCCACGACCCCGAAGACTATGAAATGGCGGCCCGCAGTGCCGAGGTCCGGGGCCAGACAAAAAAGTTCATCGCGGGCGTTGTTTTCACGCTTCCCATCTTTGTTCTTTCCATGGGCCGGGATATGCATTTTTTCGGCCCATGGGCGGATGCGGCTATCATCAACTGGATATTGTTCGTTCTGGCAACACCGGTTCAGTTTTATACGGGCTGGGATTTTTATACCGGTGCTTACCGGAGCCTGTTAAACCGCAGCGCCAACATGGACGTCCTGGTGGCCATGGGGTCTTCCATGGCTTATTTTTACTCGGTGGCGATCCTGTTTTTTCCCTTCCTCGGAGACCATATCTATTTCGAGACGTCGGCCATGATCATCACGCTGATCAAGCTTGGCAAGATGCTCGAAACCCGCACCAAGCGGAAAACCGGCGGAGCGGTGCGAAAACTGCTTGACCTCAGACCGGCCACGGCCGTCGTAGCGGATGAAGACAGAGAGCGTGAAGTGCCGGTTGCGGACGTGCAAAAGGGGTTTCACATCCGGGTCCGCCCCGGCGAGCGGATCCCGGTGGACGGCAAGGTGATCGACGGCCAATCCGCGGTGGACGAGTCCATGCTGACGGGCGAGCCCATTCCCGTTGCCAAGAAAATCGGCGATACGATTATCGGCGGTACCATCAACTCCGACGGAACCTTGTTGTTCGAAGCCACGCGCGTGGGCAAGGATACCGCCCTTGCACAGATCATCCGCCTGGTGCGAGAGGCCCAGGGAAGCCAGCCTCCCATTCAGGCGGTCGTCGACAGGGTCTCGGCGGTTTTCGTGCCGGCGGTGGTCGTTTTCGCCGTGTTCACGTTTTTTTTGTGGGCCCTGCTGGTTCCGGGGTATGTGCCGGGAATGATCCGTATGGTGGCGGTTCTGGTGATCGCGTGCCCCTGCGCTTTAGGCCTTGCCACGCCGACGGCCGTGATGGCCGGGACCGGCAAGGCGGCGGAATCGGGAATCCTCTTTAAAAACGGCGAGGCGCTGGAGGCCGCGGAAAAACTCGAAGCCGTGGTTTTTGACAAGACCGGGACGCTCACCCAGGGCAAACCCGAGGTGACCGACGCCATCTGCTTCGGCGATGCATGCGCCGGGGAGGAAGAACTCATAGAACTGGCTGCTTCCGTAGAGTCCGGTTCCGAGCATCCGGTTGGCCGGGCCATCGTGCGGGAGGCCTCCCGCAGGGGCCTTTCACTCAAAACCATATCCGATTTCCGGGCGGCCGGCGGAGATGGTGTCAGGGCAATCGTTGACGGGCAGGCCGTTCGCGTGGGCAGGATTACCTGGTTTGCCGATCTGGATGCGGATCTTTCAGCCCATGAACACGCCATCGATGAGCTGCAGAAAAAGGGAAAGACCGTTGTCATGGTTGTTGCCGATGACGTTCCCATGGGACTTCTGGCTGTAGCCGACACGGTGAAGCCGGAAGCGAGGCAGACCGTTGAGGCATTGCACGGCTACGGGCTCGGGGTGATCATGCTCACCGGAGACAACAGGAACACCGCGGATGCGATTGCAGCCGAGCTCGGGATCGACGAGGTCTACGCCGAAGTCCGGCCGGAGGACAAGGCGGAAAAGGTGAAGCAGATGCAGTCCGGCAGCCGGCGCATCGGCATGGTCGGCGACGGCATCAACGACGCCCCGGCCCTTGCCATTGCCGATGTGGGATTCGCCATGGGCAGCGGCACGGACGTCGCCATCGAGACCGGCGACGTGGTTCTGGCCGGCGGCAGCCTGAAAGCGGTCGTTCGAGCCCTCGATGTGAGCAAAAAGACTATGAAGACCGTGCGTCAGAATTTGTTCTGGGCATTTTGCTACAACACGCTGCTGATCCCGGTCGCTGCCGGCATACTGTATCCGTTTGACGGGGTCCCCCATATGCTGCGTGAGCTCAACCCGATGCTGGCGGCCGTTGCCATGTCGCTGTCCAGCATATCGGTTGTCACAAACAGTCTGCTGCTTTACCGGGCCAAGATCAAGTGAAGCGGATCATTTCCCCGGATCTTGCCCCGAGACTTGAAGCCCTGTACCGGGAGAAAAACCGGCGCTGCTATGTGGACCCGGACCCCCTGGTCTTTTTGTACCGATATCCGGACCCCGCGGACCGTGAGATCGCCGGCCTCGCGGCGGCAAGCCTGGCCTACGGAAACGTGCGGCAGATCATTAACAGCGTTGCGGTCGTGCTGGAGGTCATGGGAAAAAGTCCGTCGCGATACGTTGAAAATAACCGGCCGGAGCGGTTTAAGCGGGATTTCGACGGGTTTGTGCATCGCTTTGCAACCGGGGCGCATATTGCCGCCCTGCTTGCCGGTGTCCGGCGTATTGTTTCGGATCACGGGTCGCTCATGGCATTTTTCCGTACAGCCTGCACCGCCGACGCGGAGACCTACCTGTCGGCGCTCGGGACTTTTGCGGAGGCTCTTCGCGATACAACGTGGGACGATCCCGGGCACCTGCTGCCGCGCGTGGAAAAGGGGAGCGCCTGCAAGCGCCTGAATCTTTATCTGCGCTGGATGGTCCGCAGGGATGAAGTGGACCCGGGCGGATGGGATGCGCTGTGTCCGTCCAGGCTTATCATTCCCCTGGATGTTCACATGCACCGTATATGTCTTGAATTGGGCCTGACCGAGCGCCGCCAGGCGGATATGAAAACCGCCCTGGAAATCACCCGCGCCTTTTCCGGTATCAACCCGGACGACCCTGTCCGCTACGATTTCGTCCTTACCCGGCGAGGCATCCGGAAGGATGAGTGCTTCAGTCTTCCGCCACGCTCAGAGTGGACTGCGGCCTGATTTATACTTGACTTTGCGAGGGTGTATTGATAACAAAAACTCACTTCATCGACGTGGGGATGTAGCTCAGCCGGGAGAGCGCGGCGTTCGCAACGCCGAGGTCAGGGGTTCGATCCCCCTCATCTCCACCACTTCTTTTTTCCTCCTGAACGGAGCGTTTCTGAATTTTATCGTTTTGTTTCCATATTATTCAAGGGATACATACCATGCAGCGGACAGCGAAACTGGAAAGAAAGACCAAGGAAACCGATATCGCGATTGATATCAATCTGGACGGGGCGGGGAAGTGCGATATTTCAACGGGAATCGGCTTTTTCGANCACATGCTNGAGCTTTTTTCCGTTCACGGCTTCTANGATATAACNCTCCGGGCNGCCGGAGATATCCACGTGGATTTNCACCACACGGTCGAGGACGTGGGGATCGTCATTGGAGAGGCTTTCCGGCAGGCGCTCGGGGACAAAAAGGGAATCGTGCGGTACGGGCATGCCGTCACGCCGATGGATGAGGCATTGAGCCGGGTCACGGTCGATTTTTCGGGCCGGCCCTATCTTGTCTACCGGCTGCCGGAGACCATCATCGCCGAAAGCGGTTTCAACGCGCANCTGGCAAAGGAATTTTTCCGCGCGGTATCGGTTTCCGGCGGTATGAACCTGCATATCAACGTGGAATACGGCGAAAACGATCACCACGTGATCGAGTCGATTTTCAAATCCTTCGGCCGGGCCACCGACGCGGCCGTACGCCCGGATCCGCGCATCGAGGGGGTGCTTTCGTCCAAGGGGCAGCTGTGACGGAAATCACTGTGGCGGCCGGTTGAAACCACCGGAGAACACCATCTGAGAATACCACCGGAGAAACAAATGATTATTATTCCCGCGATCGATATCAAGCAGGGACGCTGCGTCCGGCTTCTGCAGGGGGAGATGGATAAAGAAACCGTTTTTTCGGACGACCCCGCCGCCATGGCGCGGCGCTGGGAAAACGAGGGTGCCGAACTCATCCACGTGGTCGACCTGGACGGGGCCGTGGAAAAAGAGCCGAAAAACCTGGAGGCCATTCGCGCGATTGTGGGGCAGGCAGGCATTCCGATTCAGGTGGGCGGGGGTGTCCGGGACATGGACACCATCGGCATGTATTTTGCCATAGGCGTCAGGCGGGTGGTGATCGGAAGCGAGGCCGTGAACAACCCGGAGCTGGTCCGGGAGGCCTGCCGGGAATGGCCCGGCCGGATCGTTGTGGGCATTGACGCCCGTGGCGGAATGGTGGCCATCGAGGGATGGACGCAAACGACCGATGTGCCCGCCGGGCTGCTGGGAAAGCAGTTTGAGGACGCAGGGGTAGCAGCCATCAACTTTACCGACATCGAGCGGGATGGAATGCGCTCCGGGCCCAACATCGAGGCGACCCGGGAACTGGCTCGCGCCGTGAACATCGATGTGGTTGCATCCGGCGGCGTGTCCTCCATGCGGGACATCAAAAACCTGGCGCCCCTGGAAGCCGACGGGGTCGTGGGCGTCATTTCCGGCAGGGCACTGTACGACGGCAGTCTCGACCTTCGGGAAGCGTTGGAGTGGCTGGCGAATCGCTGAATGGCGGCAGCCATTAAATAGATGTTGACAAAATAATGCTCATGCATTAATTTTATTCGGTTCTGTTGTATGTTCGGTACGGTATCCGGTTGGATCCTTACCGTTTTTCAACAGGCTTTATTCGTTTGAATCGCCTTTGTGCTTCCCGCTTGCAATCACGGAGCATGACAGCTGAAACAAGCTGTGGGTAACCGTTACCGGAGGT
>SL_8KL_010_SEDDRAFT_10003251_pt1 | contig 13467 bp, 12 predicted proteins | sample SodLakKL_010_SED_4_FD_11160 | JGI IMG/M metagenome (IMG submission 11160) | reverse complement strand
GCCGCAGGGTAGGTGAGCGTGATGGGACTCGGTCCGACACCGGCCCCACCGCCGCCGACGCCCCACGGCCGCCGACGCCCCACGGCCGCCGACGCCCCACAGCCGCCGACGCCCCGCCGCCGCCGACGCCGTCGCCCCGTCGCCCCGACGCCCCGACCCCCCCGGCCGCTGAGCCCCCGACGCCCCGACGCCCCGACGCTCCCACCCGCGCCACGTACGCTCGACCCCGTCCGTCCGACCCGGAGCTACCGCCTGTGCCGCACCCCACCGATGACGTCGCCCCGCTGTCACCACCCATGGCCGAGCAGCGGCCGCACACGCTGACCCGCGCCGACGGCTCGACGGTGGCGGACCCCTGGTACTGGCTCAGGGTCCGCGAGGACCCCGCGATGCTGGCCTACCTGGAGGCGGAGAACGCCTACACCGCCGCCCAGCTGGAGCCGCTGCAGCCGTTGCGCGACCGGTTGTTCGCGGAGATCAAGGGTCGGGTGCAGGAGACCGACAGCTCCGTCCCAGTGCTCGACGGGGGTTGGCTGTACTACCGCCGCACGCTGGAGGGGTCCGCCTACCCGATCCGGTGCCGCCGTCCAGCGCCCTTCGGCGTCCACGACCCGCGCCACCTCGACGACCACCTGCGCCGCCCCGTCGACCCCCTCGACCCGCCCGATGACGAGGTGGTGCTCTACGACCAGAACCTGGAGGCCGAGGGCCACGACTTCTTCCAGCTCGGCGGCTTCGCGATCAGCCCCGACCACCGGCTCGCGGCGATCGCGACCGACACCTCGGGCACGGAGGTGTTCACGGTCCGGGTCCGGGACCTGGAGACCGGCGAGGATCTCGATGACGTGATCCCCCGGGCGGCCTACGGCCTCGCCTGGGCCAACGACGCCCGCAGCTTCCTCTACACCGTGCCCGACGACGCCTGGCGGCCACACCAGGTCTGGCGGCACCGGCTCGGCACCCCTCACGACGCCGACGAGCTGCTCTACACCGAGGAGGACGAGCGGTTCTGGCTGGGCGTCGGACGCACCCGCAGCCACCGCTTCCTGGCCATCGCCGCCTCCAGCAAGGTCACCAGCGAGTGGTACCTCCTCGACGCCGACGATCCCACCGCCCGCCCGCGCCTGGTCGCCGAGCGCGAGGATGGCGTCGAGTACGACCTCGACCACCGGGGTGACCTCCTCTACCTCGTCACCAACGCCGACGAGGCCGAGGACTTCAAGCTGTGTGTCGCGCCGGTGGCCACCCCGGGGCGCGAGCACTGGATCGACCTGATCGGGCACCGTCCCGGCATCCGGCTGGAGGCCGCCGACGTCTTCGCCGATCAACTCGTCCTGTCGGAGCGCGCCGACGCGCGGACCCAGCTGCGGGTCTGCGACCCGGCCACCGGTGAGGGTGAGGTGCTGGCGATGGACGAGGACGTCTACGCCGCCGCGATCGGCGCGAACCCCGGCTTCGAGACCCGGACGCTGCGCTTCGCCTACAGCTCGCTGACCACCCCGACGCAGGAGGTCGATCTCGACCTCGAGACGGGGGAGCGCAGCCTGCTCAAGCAGCAGCCCGTGCGCGGCGGCTACGACCGGGACCGGTTCGTGTCCTGGCGCGAGTGGGCCACCGCACCCGACGGCACCCGGGTCCCGATCAGCCTGGTGCGCCGCGCCGACGTGCCCCTGGACGGCAGCGCTCCGGCCCTGCTGTACGGCTACGGCAGCTACGAGATCTCGATCGACCCCGTCTTCTCCTCCGCCCGCCTCAGTCTGCTGGAGCGGGGGGTGGTGTTCGCGATCGCCCACGTGCGGGGCGGCGGTGAGCTGGGGCGGCGCTGGTACCTCGACGGCAAGTTCCACGCCAAGCCCAACACCTTCTCCGACTTCGTGGCGTGCGCGGACCACCTCGTCGAGCAACGGGTCACCGCCCGGGACCGGTTGGCCATCCGCGGCGGCAGCGCCGGCGGGTTGCTGATCGGTGCGGTGCTCAACCTCCGGCCCGACGTGTGCGCCGCCGCGGTCGCCGAGGTGCCCTTCGTCGACGTCGTCACCACCATGTCGGACCCCTCGATCCCGCTCACGGTGATCGAGTACGAGGAGTGGGGCAACCCCGGCGAGCTCGATTTCCTCGAGGTGATGCGGTCCTACTCGCCCTACGACAACGTGGCTGCGGTCGACCACCCGGCGCTGCTGGTCGTCGGTGGGCTGAACGATCCCCGGGTCCAGTACTGGGAGCCCGCCAAGTGGATCGCCAAGCTGCGGACCACCTCGACCGGGGGCGGGCCGCTCCTGCTGCACACCGAGCTCGGTGCCGGGCACGGCGGGCGCTCCGGTCGCTACGACGCCTGGCAGGACGAGGCGCGGGTGCTGGCCTTCCTCCTCGCCCACGTCGGTGCCGCGGAGGTCGCGGCGACCGGCCCGCAGGTCCCAGGTGTCGAGGTGACCGCCGATGCCTCCCCGGCCGACCCTTCGGGTACCGAGGAGCCGCCACCCGCGGCGTCGGCCACGGCCTGATGCGGATCGTCGCGGGGCTGGCGAAGGGCCGGCGGATCAGCGCACCGCCCGGCGACGAGGTCCGCCCGACCGCCGACCGGGTGCGCGAGGCGTTGTTCTCCTCGTTGCAGGCCCGGCTGCCCGACGCCCGGGTGCTGGACCTGTACGCGGGCAGCGGCGCCCTCGGCCTGGAGGCGCTCTCGCGTGGGGCGGCACGGGCCACCCTGGTCGAACGCGACCGCCGGACCCTGACCGTGCTGCGGGCCAACGTCGAGGTGGTGGGGCTGCCGGGCGCGGTCGTGCTGCCCGTCGATGTGGCGACGGCGCTGGCCGGGCACCTGCCGGATGGGCCCTTCGACCTGGTCTTCGCCGATCCGCCCTACCGCACGTCCGCGGCGGAGGTCGACCGCATCCTCGAGGCGCTGGTCGACCACCTCGCTCCCGGCGCCACGGTGGTCGTCGAGCGCGCCCGCCGTGACCCCGCCCCGGCCTGGCCGCCGGTCCTGCAGGCGGTCGAACCGCGGGTCTACGGCGCGACCGTGCTCCACCGTGCGGACCTGGTCGCCTAACGTCGCCGGCGGACCGGCCCTCGCCCCGCACCCACAGGAGCCACCGTGACCGTCGCCGTCGCCTGCCCGGGCAGCTTCGACCCCGTCACCCTGGGCCACCTCGACGTCATCGCCCGGGCGTCGGCCCGGTTCGACGAGGTCGTGGTCGCCGTGCTGGAGAACCCCAGCAAGCAGGGGTTGTTCACGATCGAGGAGCGCATCGCGCTGCTCGAGGCCGAGGTGGCCGGCTACCCCAACGTGACCATCGACCGGTTCGAGGGGCTGCTCGTCGACTTCTGCAACGCCCGGGGTATCGGGCTGGTGTGCAAGGGTCTGCGGGCGGTCAGCGACTTCGAGTACGAGCTCCAGATGGCCCAGATGAACCAGCGCATCGGCCCGGTGGAGACGGTGTTTTTGACCACCAGTCCGGAGCACTCCTACCTCTCCAGTTCGCTGGTCAAGGAGGTGGCCAGGTACGGCGGCACCATCGACCACGCCGTGCCGCCCCGCGTCGCCGAGGCCCTGCGCGCCAAGCTCAGCTGACGGGGCCGCCGTCCCGCGCCGTCCCGCGCCGTCCCGCGCCGGCCCCACCCGTCCCGCGCCGTCCCGCGCCGTCCCGGCCCCGTCCGTCCGGAGGCGACGCGGAACGTCGCCGAGCGTGACACCGCGGGTATCGTGCAGCCGCCCGGGTCACGGGTATCCGCGGTCCAGCTGACGAGGTCGATCCCATGAGCGAACAGCGCGGTGTCTCGCCGGACGTCGAAGCCAAGCTGCATCAGCTCGAACGGCTGGTCGGTGAGGCGAAGACCGTGCCGCTGTCGGCGTCGGTGATGGTGAACCGCTCGGAGGTCGACGGTCTCGTGGCCGACCTCCGCGAGGCGCTGCCCGACGAGCTCACCCAGGCCCGCTGGGTCGTGAAGGAGCGGGACGAGATCCTCGAGCGCGCCCAGCTCGACGCCGACGAGATCCTCGCCGACGCCCGGGCGGAGCGCGACCGGCTCATCTCCGAGCAGGAAGTGGTCCGTGGGGCCGCTGAGGAGGCCGAACGCATCGTCGGGGACGCCCGCGAGCACGCCCGCCGGATCCGGCTCGAGGCGGAGGACTACGTCGACGCCAAGCTCGCGAACTTCGAGGTGGTGCTCCACAAGACCCTCAGCGCGGTGGAACGCGGCCGTCAGAAGCTGCGGGGTGGGCTGGACAGCGACGCGCTCGACACCGACAGCCTCGAACACGACAGCGAGGTGGCGGCCCAGCAGGCCGCTGCCGCCCGATCGTCCACAGGATCCGCCATCGACGTGCCTCTCGACGACGAGCTGGACGAGGGGCACCGGTAGCGCCTGATCCGAGCCGCTGCGCGACGCGCCGAGCCGCCCCCGGCGGACGGTAGGCGAAAGGTCGATGCGCGATCTGGCGGGTCGGACCGGGCCACTCGGACCCGTGCTACCCTTCCCGGGCCAGTCGGCAACGCCCGTCGGCCGTTCGCCTCTGCCCCGACCGCGTCGCCCCTAGACGGCTCGCCGGCAGCGGCAACCGCGTCCCCGACCCCTCAGCAGTGGAGCTCGATCACCGTGCGCGTGCCCATCGTCGATCTCGTCGATCACCCGGGTGAGACCCGGGCGATCGAGCGTGAGGTCGCTGCGGCCGAGTTCGGGACGGCTCCCTGGGGTCCGGTCGTCGAACGGGTCCTCGACCCGGTCCAGCTCGACCTCCACCTCGATGCGGTGGTCGAAGGCGTGCTGGTCCGCGGCACCCTGGGGTTCAGCCTCGAGGTCGCGTGCGCCCGGTGTCTCACGACCGTCCGGGATGACCTGGAGGTCACGGTCACCGAGCTCTACTCCGATCCTGCTCGCCGGGAGGAGGGCGAGGAGGACGACCCCGGCTACGAGCTCCTGGACGACCGCACCGCCATCGACCTGTCGACCTTGGCACGGGACGCGGTGATGATCGACCTCCCCGTGCGCGTGCTGTGTCGACCGGACTGCCAGGGCTTGTGCCCGACCTGCGGTGCTGACCGCAACCTCGAGGACTGCGGCCACGCGCAGACCCCGGAGCCCGACCCGCGCTGGGCCGCGCTCGCCGACCTCGATGTTCCACCCGCCTGAGCCGTGCGCGGCTCACCGCCCACCGCCTCCGCGCCGCACGGCGTGTCACCTCTCGACCACCTCTCCCCCCCGACACCGGACAGGAACCACCATGGCCGTCCCGAAGCGCAAGATGTCCCGTTCGCGGACCCGTCATCGCAAGGCGCAGTGGGTCAAGACCACCGCCCCGACCTACGCGACCTGCAAGCGGTGCAAGGCGCCGACCCGACCCCACACCGTCTGCGGGACCTGCGGGACCTACGACGGTCGCGAGGTCGTCGAGGTCGACTGAGGGCGTTGTGAGCGACGCCGCCCCCACGCCTCGTCCGACGGTGGAGACCCTCGCCCGGCTCCTGGACGTCCATCTCGACGACCTGGGCCTGCTCGAGCGTGCGTTGACCCATCGCTCGTGGGCCTTCGAGAACGGTGCTGTCCAGCCCAACGAGCGTCTGGAGTTCCTCGGTGACGCCGTGTTGGGTCTGGTGGTGGCCGACGAGATCTTCCACGCTCACCCCGACGAGCAGGAGGGCCGGCTGGCCAAGGTCCGGGCCGCGGCGGTCAAGGCCGACGCCCTCGCCGACGTGGCCCGCTCGCTCGACCTCGGTGCCTTCATCAAGCTCGGTCGCGGCGAGATCAGCTCCGGTGGACGGGACAAGGAGTCGATCCTGGCCGACGGGCTCGAGGCGGTGATCGGGGCGGTGTACCTCGACCAGGGCTTCGCGACCGCCTACGACCTGGTCCAGCGGTTGTTCGCGGAGACGCTGGCGGAGCTGGCCGAACGTGGTGCCGCGCTCGACTACAAGACCAGCCTGCAGGAGCTGGCCGCCGCCCGTTTCGGAGGACTGCCCCGCTACGAGGTCAGCGACCGCGGGCCGGACCACCGCAAGACCTTCACCGCGGCCGCGGTGATCGCCGACCGTCCCTGGGGTACCGGTGAGGGGCGCAGCAAGAAGCAGGCGGAGCAGCGGGCTGCCAGGGAGGCCTACCTCGCCCTGCAGGCTGCGGACCATGCGGACGGCGAGGCCGCCGGGGGTGTGGACGGGGCCGCAGGCGATGGGGACGGGGCGACCGGGTCCGGGGTCGATGACGGTGCCCCGCAGCCCTCGGCAGCGCACCGCGACGGGGAGCCGGTCGGCTAGCGTTGTCCGGTCTCTGCGTGCTGCGGCTGCCGATGGTTGCGACCACGACGATGTGAAGGACCTGACGTGCTGGAACTGCCCGAGGTCGAGGTGCTGCGCAAGGACCTGGAGAAGGAGGTGGTCGGCAAGCGGGTCAAGGACGTCGATGTGCGCACGCCGAGCATCGTCCGGCCCCTGCACCGCAACCGACCGGAGTTCGTCAAGGCGCTCGAGGGACGCAAGGTCGAGGCGGCCCGGCGTCGCGGATCGCTGATCCTGCTGGACCTCGACGAGGACGTCAGCTGGGTGATCGATCCCGGTGACGGCGGCTCGCTGCACCGCGAGACCGCGACCGAGGAGCCCGGCAGCGACACCCACCTCACCGTCAGCTTCACGATCGGTGGGGCGCTGCACCTCTCGGAGGTCGCGGACGAGCCGACCATGAAGACCGGCGTCGTCGAGACCGAGCATGCCCTGGAGTCGGTCGGCGTCTCACCCGATGCGCTGGACCTGCTGGACGACAACCCCACCTGGATGGAGTTCGGCCGCTTCCTCGCCGCCGCCGACAAGCCGTTGAAGCTACTGCTGATCGATCCGACCTACATCGTCGGGATCGGGCCGGTGTACTCCGACGAGATCCTGTGGGAGGCGGGGCTCCGGCACGACCATCCGTCCGCCAGGCTGTCGACCCAGGAGGTCCGCCGGCTCTACCGGGCCACCCAGGAGGTCATCGTCGCGGCCATGAAGGCCGCCGGTTCCAGCCTCGACGAGGCCGAGGTGGATCTGCTCGTCGACGAGGAGGGCGAGTCGGCCGAGCACCTCAGGGTGTACGGCCGCGACGGGAAGCCCTGTAGTCGGTGCCGTCGACCGATCGTGCGCACCCGGCTGAAGAAGGGCGTCTACACCTACCACTGCGAGCAGTGCATGATCTGAACGCCGCTGCCGGTGGGACGAGGCAGGAGCTCAGGGTGACCTCAGATGCGACGACGGTGGCCACGCACGTGGTCGTACAGGGCCGGGTGCAGGGGGTGTTCTTCCGGGCATCGACGCGGGATCAGGCCCGTGCCCACGGTGTGGCGGGCTGGGTCCGCAACCGCGCCGACGGGGCGGTCGAAGCCTGGTTCGAAGGACCCCAGCATGCCGTCGCCGCGGTCACCGACTGGATCGTCGACGGCGGGCCGCCCCACGCCTCGGTCGACCAGGTCGACACCGAGGTGGTGGAGCCCGCAGGGCATGAGGGCTTCGTCGTGCGCCACGACGCCCGCTGAGCGCGCCCCGACGGTCGTCGAGCGGTCCCGTGTGGACCCTGGGAGGCCCGCGCGACTATCCTCGAAGCGCTGGCTGCGTGGCCGGTTCGATGTCCTGGTGTCACTCGGAGGCGGCGGACGATGAGCAAGGCCCTGTTCGGCGCGTACACCACCCCGTCCGGGGTCGCTCTGCTCGACGAGATCCGCCGTCTGCGGGCTCGGGTGCAGGAGCTCGAGGAGGCCCTGGCCGCGGCCGAAGCCGTCGCCGAGGGTGGCCAGAGCGGTCAAGCCCAGCGGGCCGGGGACGCGCCCCGCGTGGACGAGGTACCGGCTCCCGCCGGTCGGTGACCTCGCACCGGTAGCATCTGCGGCCGCGCATCGCGGTCCTGCGGGACCCGGTGGCGACCAGCCCTTCTGCCCCCCCGCGCCTGCCGCGCCACCCGGAGGTCGTGTGTTCCTCAGGTCGCTGTCGATGCGGGGCTTCAAGTCCTTCGCGGACCGCACCGCGATCGAGGTCGAGCCGGGCATCACCGTCATCGTCGGGCCCAACGGCTCGGGGAAGTCCAACGTCGTGGACGCCCTGGCCTGGGTGCTGGGCACCCACTCGGCGAAGAAGGTCCGGGGCGGGTCGATGTCCGACGTCATCTTCGCCGGGTCGCCGACCCGCAACCGCGGCACCCACGCCCGGGTGGAGATCTCCATCGACAACGCCGACGGGCGGTTGGAGCGGGCCGGGATGGGGACGGCGCAGAGCGCCGGGTCCTTCAGCGAGCTGCGCATCGCCCGCACGATCCACGCCGATGGCGACACCACCTACGAGATCAACGGTGAGGACGTGCGGGCCCTGGACGTGCAGGAACTCCTCTCCGACACCGGGCTCGGACGCGAGCTCCACACCATCGTCGGGCAGGGCCAGCTCGACGAGATCCTCAACGCCAAGCCCGAGGAGCGCCGTCGCTACATCGAGGAGGCCGCGGGCATCCTCAAGCACCGGCGCCGCCGGGAACGTGCGCTGCGCAAGCTCGACCAGGTGGACGCCCACGTCGAGAAGCTGCAGACCGTCCTGCGGGAGCTGCGGCGCCAGCTGCGTCCGCTGGAGCGGCAGGCGGAGGCCGCGGACCGCTACCGCGCCCTGCAGTCCGAGCTCCGGTCGGTCAGGATCGCGATCGCGGCCGGGGAGCTCGCCCGGCTCGACCAGCTGGCGGCTGCGGAAGGACGGGACGACGAGGAGGCTGCCGCGGCCCAGGAGCGGGTCGAGGCCCGGCTGGCGGCCACCCGTGAGCGGACCGGTGCCTTGGAGGCCCGGCTGGCGGAGTTGCGACCCCGGGCGGAACGCGCCGGAGAGACCTTCCACGCCCTGACCTCGCTGGCTGAGCGGCTGCGGGGAACGGCGGACCTGGTGGAGGCCAAGCGGCGCCACCTGGTGGAGTCCGTGGAGGAGCCCCTGGCGGGACGGCCCCCGGCGGAGCTCAGGGCCCAGGCCGAGCGCCTCGACGCCGACGCGACCGACCGGGCGACCCAGCGCGAGCGCGAACGGACCGCCCACGCTGAGGCCCAGGCCGCACGCCGGGACGCGGAGCAAGCGCGACGCGCCCACGAGCAGGCCCGCCAGGCCGAGCAGCGCCGCCAGGCCGAGGCCCGGGAACGGGTGCTGCGTTGGGAGGGCGAGGTCTCGGCGCTCAGGGGGTCGATCGCCGGTGCGGGCTCCGAGCTCGGTCGCGTCGCCGCCACCCTCGACGGCCTGGACGCACGGATCGCCGAGGCGGCGGAGGAGGTCGCCAAGGTCGAGGGCGAGATCCGCAGCCTCGACACCGACGAGGTGGCCCTGACCACCTCGCTGGAGTCCGCCGAGGCCGCGGTCGCGGAGCTGCGTGCGCGTGTCGAGGCGCTGACGGCCGAAGCTGAGCTGGATGCCGCCCGCAGCTCCAAGCTGGCCCGTGCCGAAGCGCTCCGGGCGGCGCTGGCGGAGGCTGACGGCGGGACCGCCGCCCTGCTCGACGCCGAGCTGGACGGGGTGCTCGGGCCCGTCGCCGACCACGTGCGCGTCGAGGGCGACGAGGTCGCGGTCGCGGCGGCGCTCGGCCAGATCGGCGAGGCCGTCGTGGTGCGGACCCAGGAGCACGCGCGCCGGGCGGTGGCCTGGCTGCGTGACACCGAGGCCGGACAGGCGGTGGTCCTGGTCGCCCGCGCCGGTGTCCCCTCGACACCGACCGTCGACGAGGCGGTGGCCGAGCGGCTGGCCGCCGGGAGGGCACGACCCATCGCCGAGGTGCTGGCCCCCGCCGACGCCTCGGAGGCCAGCGCGCAGGTGGTCGCCGCGCTGCAGCGGGTGCTGACCGGGACCTACCTCGTACCCGACTGGGGCACGGCCGTCCTGCTGCACGGGCGCGACGCCCAGCTCACCTTCGTGACACCCGAAGGCGACCTGGCGGGCCCCTCCGGCTACCGCGCTGCCGGATCGCCCCAGCGGTCCTCGGTGGTCACCGCCACCGCCGCCGACGAGGCAGAGGCCGCCGCCGTCGAGCTGACCACCCGGCTGGAGGCCGTGGTCGCCGAGCGCGACCGGGCCGCCGCGGAGCTTGCGGAAGCCGAGGGCGTGCTGGCCGAGGCCACCGACCGCATCAACGAGTCCGACGCCCGCATCACCGGCTCCGCCGAGCGGCTGGCCAGACTGAACCGTGAGCTGCGGTCCCTCGCCGACCAGCGCGGTGTCGTCGCCGCCCAGCACGAGGAGCTGGAGCAGGTCCTCGAGCGTGACCGTGTTGCCCTCTCGGAGCTGAACTCCCGGGGCCCCGCCGTCGTCGAGGAGGAGCCCGACACCGGGCCGGACGAGACCGCCGCGCAGCTGGACGAGGCGGTCGAGGTCGCTCGTGAACGCGAGCTCGATGCCCGACTCACCCTGGAGCGCACCTCCGAGCAGGTCCGCCACCTCGAGGAGCGGGCGACGGCGTTGCGCCGCGAGGCCGACGAGGTGGAGGCCGCCCTGGCCGAGGCCGCGCGGCGACGTGAGCTGCGCCGACAGGGCATCGAGCGGTGCGGGGAACTGGCCATCCTCGCCCGCGCGGCCCTGGCGCGCATCGAGGTGTCGACGGCGACAGCGGCGGAGGAGCGCGACCGGCTCCAGGCCGGGGTCAAGGAGGTCGCGGCGAGCCTGACCATCGAGCGCGAGGCCGTGACCGGGATCCAGTCCGAGCTGGCCGAGCTGACCGAGCAGCGCCACGCCGCCGACCTGCGGCGCCACGACGTGACCACCCGGCTGGACCACCTCGTCGCCCGGGTGCGTTCCGAGCTGTCGCTGGGCCCGGAGGAGCTCCGGGCCGAGCACCCCGACGCCACCGGCGCCGACGTCGAAGCGCTCTCCGCCCGGGAGGACGAGCTGGTCCGCAAGGTCGGGCTGCTGGGGCGCGTCAACCCGCTGGCGCTGGAGGAGTTCAAGGCCCTCGAGGAACGCCACACCTTCCTGTCCGACCAGCTCGACGACCTCCGCCGCTCGAAGCGGGACCTGCAGGAGGTGGTCGTCGCGGTCGACGATCGCATCCGGGAGGTGTTCCGGGTCGCCTTCGACGACGTCGCCCGGGAGTTCGAGCTCACCTTCGCCACGGTGTTCCCGGGCGGCCGCGGCCGGCTGGTCCTGACCGACCCCGATGACCTGCTGACCACGGGCATCGAGGTGGAGGCGCGGCCCCCGGGCAAGAAGGTCACCCGGCTGTCGCTGCTGTCGGGCGGGGAGCGGTCGCTGACCGTGCTCGCTTTCGTGTTCGCGATCTTCCGGGCCAGGCCTTCACCCTTCTACGTGCTCGACGAGGTGGACGCTGCGCTCGACGACGTGAACCTCCAACGTCTGCTCAAGGTGATCCGGTCTTTCCGTGGTCACGCGCAGATCATCATGGTGACCCACCAGAAGCGCTCGATGGAGATCGCCGACCTGTTGTACGGGATCACCATGGGCCCCGACGCCGTGACGAAGGTCGTGGCCGAGCGGCTGCGCGGCACCGGGCCGCCGGCGGCCGCGCTCGAGACCCGAGCCAGCGATACGCCGACCGAAGCCGTCCTCGAGGACGCCGCCACACCCGCGTGACGCCGGCCACCTCGCCGACGACCTCGCCGACCGGCTCGACCGCCTGACGCCGACCACCTCGCCGATCGGCTCCACTCCCGACCGGCTTCTGCTCCCCTCAGGCTTCTGCTCCCGACCGTCCCATCGACCAGACCGCCACCGAGGAGATCACGATGACCCTCGCTCCGATGCTGCTCACCGCGCTGGCGACCGCCGGCTTCCTCGATGCCGACCCGGTCCTGATGGTCGTGCTCGGCCTGCTGCTGCTCGGCGGCGGGGGCGCCGCGGTCGCCCGTCGCGCGCGACGGTCCCGCGGCGACGGCGACCGCCCCGGCGGCGATGACGGCCGCGACGGCACCGGCACCGCGTTACTCGACCGTGAACCCGGGACCGATCGGCCCGAGGATGACGGGGGCGCGGGGGCGGTCACCGACGAGCTCGAGCTGCCGAAGGTGCCCGACACCCCGGCCGAACTGCTCGAGGACGAGCTCGTCGAACCTGAGCTCGTCGAGCCGGAGGTCGTAGAACCCGAGCCGCTGACGCTGCGCGAGCGGTTCCGTCAGCGCCTGACCCGGACCCGCAACGTCCTCGGCGCCTCGGTGGTCGAGCTGTTCGGCGGTGGGGTGACCGAGGAGGCCTGGGAGGGCCTCGAGGAGGCGCTGATCACCGCCGACGTCGGGGTGACCGCCACGATGGAGATCGTCGAGGAGCTGCGTCGCCGCGCCCGCGAGGAGGGCGCCACCAGCGGCGAGGCCGTGCTCGCACTGCTCAAGCAGGAGCTCCGGACCGCGCTCGGCACCCCCGACCGAACGTTGTCCCGCGCCACCGACGACGGACCGACGGTCTGGCTGGTCACCGGCGTGAACGGCACCGGCAAGACCACCACGATCGGCAAGCTCGCCGCTGTGGAGACGCGGGCCGGTCACCGGCTGACGTTGGCCGCCGCCGACACCTTCCGTGCGGCAGCCGCGGAGCAGCTGGGGATCTGGGCCGAGCGGACCGGCGCCGAGCTGGTCCGCAAGGAGGAGGGAGCCGACCCCGCTTCGGTCGCCTACGAGTCCTACGACGCCGCGGTGTCCAGGGGCAGCGACCTGCTGATCGTCGACACCGCCGGTCGACTCCACAACAAGCGGCAGCTGATGGACGAGCTCGGCAAGGTCAAGCGGGTGCTGGAGAAGCAAGCGGGCCCGTTGGAGGAGACCCTGCTGGTCCTGGATGCGACCACGGGCCAGAACGGCATCGCCCAGGCCCAAGCCTTCCTCGAGGCCGTCGAGGTCACTGGTATCGCGCTGACCAAGCTGGATGGTTCCTCGAAGGGTGGCATCGTGGTGGCCGTGCAGCGCGAACTGGGGATCCCGGTCAAGCTCGTTGGCCTAGGAGAGGAACTCGACGACCTCGCCCCGTTCGACCCCGACCTGTTCGTGGAAGGCCTCTTCGCCGAGCTCTGACCGCGCCGCCGTGCGGCCGTGCACCGCCGCATCCCTGCGCGCCGCCGCGCGGCCGTGCAGCCGTGTCAGGGCGTGGATCGCAACGATGTGACCGTGTGGTGGTCACTTCGTTGCGATCTGGGGGGGGTCAGGGGGTGGCGCGGCCATGTCAGGGCGTGGATCGCAACGATGTGACCGTCTGGTGGTCACTTCGTTGCGATCTGGGTGAGGAGCCCCCTCGGCCGGTCGTCGCGGTTCCTCCTCGCGGTGCCGTGGTCGCGGCCACCTCGGTGCCCGGAGGCTGGCCGCTACCCTCGCTGGCCACCGCTGGGCGTGCCACAACGGCCAGCGGCGCCAGGTCCACACCCACCCGCGCGGACGTTCACCGCCGTGCGAGCGGCGCAGGGCCCTCCGGCAACCACCTCGCCGGCCATCAGCCGGTCTGCCCGGCCGCCAGACCGGCCGCCAGACCGACCGCCAGACCAACGGCCAGACCAACGGCCAGACCG
>SL_8KL_010_SEDDRAFT_10003249_pt1 | contig 13470 bp, 19 predicted proteins | sample SodLakKL_010_SED_4_FD_11160 | JGI IMG/M metagenome (IMG submission 11160) | reverse complement strand
AGAGTACATACCTCCCAACAAACCGTCAGGCGTATGTCCTTCTTTGTTTATTTCTATTCCCTGTTTATTTTCATCTAGTGTAGATTGAACAATATGGGTTAATTTTACTACAAAGTAGCCTTCGCTTTTTGGTATTTTATCAGGATCAGGAGGACCATATTTTGCTCCGTGGGGCTTATGGAATGTAGTGTTTTCCACAGTTCTTTTTGATTCGTTTGATTTTGAGCAGTTTTTCTTTGATGTTTTTTCATCAGTTTTGTTATCGTCTTTAAATAGTTTCTTTTGTTTCATTTTATCACTTGTTTAGATATGTATTGGCTTAACTTCTGTACACNTATTCTTCCTTTTCAGGATCCCATATCCCTGAATAAGTGTATACATCTTCGAATTCTTTGCCGCAAACCCCACATTTGAATTCAAAACTGACTCCCATGCCATCAAAAGATGGGTCAGATTCTTCGTTTTTATTTTCATTGGTTAAGTCATTTCCACACTTAGGACATATCGGGTTACCCATGTTTATACACCTCGTCAGTGTAAGGCTGAGGTGTGATTAAAAGAGAGAAGAGAAGTGAGCTTTTTTGATACTTATTTTCTACTGTTGTTGCTGAAGTGATTCGGATTTTTTGTATAAATTATGTTCTGCCCAATTTATTTACTTCTTTAGAGTCATATATCTTCTTTTGGAAAAAGTTTGATGAAAGTACTAATCCATATTGAAAACCGGATCATGGCTATTTTAGTCATTACTCTTTTTGGTGTTTATTCTATCTCTTTTTTCAATTCTTTAAGATTTTTTTTGTCAATGTCATCTCCTTGTCCAAGGATAGCCTGATTTTTTCCGTCTTCGTTAAAAACTCTATCGCCAGTGACAAAACCCCCTGATTCTACCTTGAAATAATCTGCATATCTTTCAAACTTTCTTCCTTTCCTGTAATAAAGAGGGTATGCTCTTTCTAATTCGCCTTTATCATTAAGGTAATAATATTTGCTCATTTTTTTATGCTCTTTTTCTTTAGGATGGGTAGAGGGTTTTTTAAGCACTTTGACACCATCGCTATCTGAGCGGAAGAGCGTCCCACATTCATGACATTTGTAGCGACAAACGTTTACTGACTGTACCCCTTCTTGTTTCTGTTTTTCCGTCAGTTGTTTATTCCAATATTGTCCAACTCTTTCTATCCCGCTTCCATGATTTTCACATTTTGGACATCTAGACATCTATTTTACCTCCTTCAAGCACCATATCCTTTTTTTCTTCATCTTTAAATATTACATATCTAATCCACATTTCTTACCCTTTTTCTTGTTAAGTAATTTTTGTGTATGATTGTATCTTTCTATTCAAGTCCAAAGGCTTTGAATGCGAGATTTTTTCTGAGTTTTTCATCCCATACGATAGAGATCTCTACATCTAGTTCAAGGACTTCTGTTTCTGTATTGGGTTCTTCAGGCCATTCTTCAGTTGGGCCGTAGGCTAGTCCGACAAGAGTAGGGGCATCACCTTTGTCTTTTATTATGTATTCGTAGCATACGTGGCCGTGCTCGTCTTCTCCGTGTTCGTTATGGGTGAGGAGATTGACTTCTAACTTGTAATCATCATCCCACAGACCTTCTGTTTTTAACACGTCTTCTATACATTCTTCGGCTACTTTTGATGACATTGTCGTGAGTAATTGATAGTTATGGAATGTGGTCAATGGATCTATCTTGGAAAAGTCAGAATTCTCTTCATTCCAGTATTTTTCGTTATCCATTGATACTTTTTTAATCTGTCTTTTTTGTGATCTTATGTCCATTTTTGTTGGTCCTGATGGGATTTTGGCTTTTATCATGTTTTTTTCTCCTTTGTATCTTAACAGGGTGAATCTTCAGGGAGCTTTTCGCGGTGTGGATATGGGACGAACCCGATGGTTTCAAGCCATTCTTCGACGTTTTCGTACAGTTCCTGGAGTTCTTTTTCAGTGAATTCTTCTTGTGCACCTTGGGCCCACATATCCCATGCGCCGTCCAGTGCGTCTTCTTTTGTTGCTGAATTTCTGCCAGCATGTATGGTTTTTCCGAGTTGTTTGTCTTTTATACTCCAGTACATCTCGTCGGCACAGGGGTTGCATATACCATCTTTTATTTCATCGGGCGTTAAAGCTTCTCCACACTCCGTGCACCATCTTGGGGATTCCCCGGGATACCGCACGGGCATGGGTTTGTTTGATTTTATTTTCGACATATTTACACCTTCAAACGCATTTCTTCAATCGAAGTGAGAAATGCTAAGAGTAAAAGAAGAAAGAGACAATAACTTTTCTACAGTCTTGAGGAACTTTGATCATATGTATTTTTCCTCAAATTCTTCTCGGATTTTTGAGATTGTTTTTCCTGTTTGTCCTGTCACAAACGATTCAGTTTGATGCTCGAGGTGTATAAATTCGTCAAATAGGAATATTTTGTCACGCAATGGTATTTTTTCTATGTTCTTTTCATTCAATTTTTTGTAGTAATGAGGGACATCAGTGTGGCCCAACTTATCGATATGCTCTGAAGTTATTTCGATCAATATGGTTTCGAGTTCGGGATGTTTTTCTGCGATTTCTTTGACTTTACCCCAATCGTCAAGGATGTCTTTATCTAAGGAGTTCTCTGTTCGGTCTTCAAATCTTTCAACAACCATCTGCTCGAACTCACCAAATCCAGCAAGTATATGCTGGAACTCAAGGTGAAAAATATCATTAAATGGTATGATTTTCTCTGAAAATTCTACCTGTTCCTTGTATGGCAGTGAGAGATGGTGTCCTAGATGGTGGTATATGACGTCTTTAATAGACTTAAAAACTTTCTTGAAATTGAACCATGCCCACAAATCTGTTCTTTCGCACCACCAGAACAATTTGATGGCTTTTTCTGTCTCGTTTTTATCAGCCAGAAACTCATTCCAGTTGACATGCCTTATTCGATTAGGAGGTGGTCTTTCAGGCAGATTTGAGGTTTTATTGGTGTTGTTGGACCTTTGATTTTTGGTTTTCATTTTATGACCTCTGTTAAAATACAGGCAGGGATGTTTGAGGATTATTCACACAGGCTTCACACCCAGGCCTTCCACAATATCCTATAAAATTTGCAGTTAGTTTTGCGTAGGCTGCACCTCTTGGATCTTGAACGTGATTACCGCAGTTTGGACACTTTGGTTCGAGGTTAAAGTTAGTGATGTCGATGTTTTTTCTTATTTCACATTTTGGGCAGTACACGCGAAATATATTTTCATTTTCTTTTTCCTGATGTGGAGTAAGGAGACTCATATCGTTGCCGCATTCTGGGCATTTTACTCGTTTTGGTTTAGCCATATTTTCTAGCCACCTGTAGTGGATAGCATTCTTTGTGTGAAGAACGGACAGTGAGAGAATATTTTATACTGTTTTCTCAATCTATAGGTTCTTTATCATGTGGTTATTGATCCATCGTTTTATTGTTGGTGTTGTTGTGTCGTACTCTTCTGCAAGTTTTTCTATAGACCAACCCTTTTCTAAGTAATTTTTAGTTGCGTTTTCTGCTAGAGAGTCATCTGGCAATCCGTGGTGTCTATACCAGTTGTATTCATCGTCACAAGGAGTGAATATACCGACTTCAGGAAGGTTTGTACCGAGGTCGATATCAACCCTTCCTTTCTGTGCATTTTCGGTTCTGAATTGATCTATCGTTGGGTCTACAAAGACGAATTCTGCGTCTACTCCTTCAACATATTCTCCTTTAATGTAGATCCAAAAGTGTTTTGAGGTCAAGTGAGGTTCCTTTCCTACAGCTCCCACCATCATCTGCGCAGGGCATCCTGATTTACTCAACTCTTTTAGTAGGTCCTTTGAGAGAGAATGGCACTCACCTATGACGCAGTCGTAATTTTTTTTCAGGCGGTAAACTATTTCTCTAATTTGTTTTGGACACACCAAACCATTTACATTGTTTGACATTATTTATATCCCCTGAATCATTCTTTTTGAAATGTTATTTCGATGTTTGATGAGTTTGTCTTCATTTATCACATCACACCAGTCTCCTTCTTCAGGTCCACCCTTTTCTATGAATTCTTCATCGCATCCATTTCTTCTCATCTCTTCTTTGAAATGTTCGATTTCTTCTTTGGTTATTTCGTGTTTGTAGCCTAGTTTTATTGACTTTAGGAGTTCATCACTCACTTCGAACTTTCCAACAAAATCTACTTTGACAGGACGCTCGAAACGGACTTCATCTATTACAGCAAAATCATCTATTATTTCGTGTCTGAGATCTATCTCAGGGTCTTTTTCAGCCGTTTTGTATATGTAAAAAGGTCCTTTATTGAATCCTGTTTCTCCAGTAATTGCTCCCAAGATAGCACCACCTATAGTTTCAGAAAAAGACGTGTCTTTTGAGGTTTCAGCTCTGTACTCGTGATGGCCATTCGGGAGCCACATTATATCTAGAGATCCATCATCAGTCACGGCTTCCTTGGTGCTTTTTTTTGGTTGTATGATTTTTCCATCTATAGGAGCGTGTTCAGCTCTATAAAAGTAAGGATCTTCTTTTGTCGGATCATTATTGGGAATTGAATTTTCGCTCATTTTCTCACTTTTAGAGGATACCTTTTTCTTGTTCAGAGTTTACCATCTTTTTCACTTCTTTAGGGATTTCTTTTGTTTTGTAGAAATTGTAGGCAAAGTTTTCACACCAATCATCTTCAGAGGAGTAATTCAAGTAATCATCTTCGCATACGACATGTTCTAATTCACAAATAGCATGACCAATTTCGTGATATATTGTGGATTCTGTGACTGTCTTTATACTTGTATTGTATTCTTTAGCCGCGTTGATTATTCTTTTTTCTGATAGGATGATGATGGGGCCTGATGTTGAGGTTCCACTCCTATGGATCCCTAACAAACCCTCTGAATCAAAAATTTCTATCACTGTTATTTTTGCATTTTTGAAGAGATTGGTATGTAGCGCAATCTTTTCTATAGCTTCTTCAGCAGATGCAAGTATTTTCTCATTTACTTCACTAGGAGGTTTGATTGGAGCATAGTCGTGCTCGATTCCTATGTATTCTTCAGAGTTACTGTTCAGATATATGTCCATGCTTTTCCTCTCTTATTTAAACACTTTTTATTCTGGTTCTAACTCTTTTTTCATCCCTTTAATATCTTCTTTGGTTAGGTTTTCAATCTCGTCCCATGTGAATTTCATCTCTTTATCGTGCCAGGTGTTTTTTACCCTGATGCCGTCATCGGTGGTTTTGTACTTGTAATCGGCCGAATTACCGTATCGAGAACCTTTGTAGACAGTATAACCGTATCTTTCACCTTCGTCAGGAGTCCAGAGTCCGATAGTAAGGGCGACGGCTTCTCTCTTTGTGAGATCATTTTTCCTTATTTTTTCATCGATATCTTCTTTCATCGGTTTGATTATGTTGGGGATCACTTTTTCCGGTTGTCCTTCGGATTCTGTATGGAGTCTTTTACCAAACAAGTTGATGCTGGCTGTAGCTGTCATATTTTTCCCTCATTTGTATTTGTTTCTGATTTCTTCTCTTTCGAGTTCGTCGATTTCTTCCCAGTCCATTTTTATTTTTTTGTCCTTCTGTTTGATTTTGATGGTGACCCCTTCTTCGTTTGCTTTGTAAGAAAAGTTATGGTGACCTGTTCTAGGACCTCTATTAATTCTTGAGCTTCCGTAGGGATCGTAGGCTGGCGCCCAATCTTCGAGTACGATGATCACTGCATTGNTTCTTGGGAGATCGTATTNTTCCATTTTTTTGTCTATTTCTTTCTTTACCGGTTCTATTATATCTTTTATAACGGTGTCTGGATATCCGTCGGCTCCAATGTTCAGTTTCTTTCCAAAAAGGTCAATATCTGCTGATGTGCTCATATGTTTCACCTATATTTCGTTTTCAGGCTCGTGGATAGTGATGTGCTTTACTTCGCGGGCAGGCAAGTGGCTCTTGACGATATCTTCCAAACGGTTGATATCGATGTTGGTTAGCTCTTCAGTTTCTCCTTTTCCTTCGCAAATAAGGTCTATATCCACCTTCATTTCTATCACTTGAGTTTTAGCATGTCGCTTTCTATCTGTGTTGAGCCTTCTTTGGTTTGGAAAGATTGTATGATTTGCTCAGACAGTTCGAGGTATTCTTTGGCGTTTCTTGGTAGTTCTTTTACGGATCCTGTCATCTTAGTCACTCCATCATCTGTTGCGTGTTCTTTTACGCTCAATTCTACTGCTGTGTGTTCTATTTCTTCCCAGTATGGGACGATGAACAGGTTCTTGATAGTAGGATAGTCGTGTCTTCCGTTATCGTTTACTAGTTCCCACTTTAAGACGGTGGGACATATTCTGAGTTTGTATGTGTTTCCTTTTCTATCTTTTACTTCAAAGCCATCCTTATCTTCTTTTTCGAGTTCTTTTCTTACCTTTGTTAGGGGATCTAAGTCGGTTTCAGAATTCATTTTTATCATCTCTTTTAGTTTGTGGGTGCTCCCACTCTTCATGGAAAACAGGAGTGGGAGTAAAATTGTGAGAGAAAGGTTTTTCCTATTGTTTTTCTTTTTTATCAGCCATGACAGAAATCTGCCAGCTGTCTAAGATAGGATCAAATGAGTCTCGACCGCCAATTTTAGGTCTAACATCTTCCAAATGTGCCCGAAGTTTGTATTGGTTGCTTTCTTCTCCATATGGAGTCATTTCGACACCTGTTAATGTTCCAAGTCGTATGGTATTTCCTCCTCCACCTGTTATTAGTACTGTTTCTTCAATATGTCCTTCTAGTTCTTTTCTAGTTTTTTCTATTTTTTCTTTTGGAAATCCTTCAGGTAATGCGCCCCAATTTTGGTCGCCAATTTTACCCCTTCCACCAATCTTCTTCCATTCATTCTCTTCGAGTAGCCTTTTATCCCTCTAAAATGAAATAATATGTGATTCTTTTCACTAAAAAGAAAAGCAAAGGTCATTCTGTTTTTACACAGTTTATATAGGTCTTGACTGCGACAAAAACATCAATAACTCCTTCAGCACCGTAAGATCCTACATCACCGATATTGAGGGGATGATCCATACCAATTTTACTTGCCAATTGATTTATTTCCTCTTCAACATAGGATTTTGTGATTTCCTCGTTGTTGTTTATCACATCATCGTTTATTTCTACGAAATTATTTGCTTCAATCTCATCAGCTAATCGGGGTATTGATAATCCTGAAACCAGTATTTCGATTGATTCATTTCTTTCGAGTTCTCCGTTTTTTAAATCCCAGTTTTCTTCATCAATAGCTTCACCTATCTCAGAGTATTCTGGTAGTTCAACTTCAGGAAGTGTCCCGAGTGAGTACAGGCGGCCATCAGGTCCTGATTGTAGCCATTTTTTTTCTTCGGTTTTTGTATTTTGTAAGAGATAGACAGAATATCTAAATCGAGGATTGTATATCGTATCAAGGATGATTGTATTATTTGTCTTATCTATTTGTGTTATCTTATATAGTTTGAAATCATTCAGATCAGTCTTCGCTAGATAGTTGCCTTCAGATATAGACTCTCTTAGAAAAGAGAGAGCATTTTCAATTTTCTCTTTTTTATCCTGGTTGTTTTTTTTCATAACATCGACTCCATTTTGAATTTAGAATGAAGACCACGGTGTGTACCGAAGTCTTTTCTCATTTAGAATGAAGAGAAAAGATGAAATAATGAACAGAGAGAGGTCCTTATTTATTTTCCATAATGCTTATTGCTTTATCAAGGCATTGATTGAATGAGGGGTCGTCTGTTATCTCTTTTGCTTTTTTAAGGGTAGTAGCAAAGTTGTTTTCATCACTTTGGTCTTCTTCCTCATTCTTTACTACTTGTTTTCTTTGCGTCATTACTTCTAAAGAATCCGCTAACAGGACCATTGTAGATCACTCATTTTCACATACCTACGAACGTTTTATTTAAGACTTTGCGTTGAGAAATTGTCCAGTGCAAATTATGCATTGTGAGGTCAACCTCTTCCGTTTCTTGATGAATTGATAACTGATTTTATCTGGTTTTTTGTTGTTTCCCTATCAAAGTCGCTCCACCTGTTTATTTGAGATACAATATTATATATCTCAGACTCATTAAGACCTGCAACAGAGTACATCCAGCCAACTGCCCAAACACGTTTGTTATGAGGCGCGCCTGGGCTTTTCAGNGCATCTCTTATATCTTTTCGTATCTTATCACTCTTTACAAATCCAAGAGGGTCATCTTNGTTGTAGTCATGCTTGGTATTTGATGCATTATCATCATNTCTAGTTTCATCTTCATCATCTTTTAATATGTCTTCGCCACAAACAGGAACTANATCTTTTTTGGTTATGTTCTTTATTGAGATATCTTTTACCACTTCATACTTGTTACCAGACTCGTGCATTACGTCTGGACCGACCACATGACCAGTTGTTTTCAGTTCACCCCAATCAGGAGTGTAATCAGAAGTCATACCATCCACATCTAGTTTGTAATATAGATGATATCCTCCTCCACCCGTTTTAACTGTGAAAGTCGATTTTAGTTTATTGTGGTCAATTTTATCCGGATGATCGATATCTACGACCAATAAGTTATTAGGTTCGAGAAGGACGCCGTATCTTTGTGGGACTCTTGGGTAGTCGTACCATACTGCAGGGTTTTCAGTGTAGTTAGGTTTAAGACCTGCTTTTGGTTGATCCCAACTAAGAGGCCTGAGCTGTATACATTTAATTCCATAGAGTTGTTGAAATCTATCTGACATTTTATCACGTGTTAATTACAAGGCACCGGTTCATAGCAGTGCCTTTGAGAAAGAGTAAAAAGGTTTTAGAGAGATCACTGATACATTCTTCGTGGTGCTTGTTTTTTCTGTTGAGGTTGTCTTTCTCCTACATTTTTCTCTTCTTTTACACCTTTCTTTTGTGCCGATACATCTATTTGCTTAAAGAGGATGGCTAACGTTAGAACTTCAACTGCAGTAAGATCTGGAACGGCCATTTTTCCTGCTATTGTTTTCATTTCGCGAGTGATTATTGTTTCATCTTTGTTTTTTGCTTCTTCTTTTGCGTCTTTCCATGCATTTTCAGCCATGGACAGTGCTTCCCGCACATCCTCTTCATCCATGTTCAGTTCATCGGCAAGTTTTCCGATAGACTTCTGCACACTCTTCACTGATTCGTTACTATTCTTTCTTTTTGTTGTGTTTGCTTTCATTACATACACCTTTATTTCTGAAAAAGGGAAAGGATTTTGGAAGGGGTTTTTGAGGTGATTCATGCCTGTTATCGTTATTGGATTGAGTGGAATGTTTCTTGAGCAATTTCATGACCTTCTTTTGCTATTTCATGTATGGAGTATATTCTATCACAAAAGTCTTCAAGGCCACCGGCTAAGGATTCTACACCTATCCCGATTATTTTAAATTCTATTTTGTCCTTTATTTCTTCGATTTGATTTTTTGTTTCATCTGTTATTTTTGCTTGGCCGTCGGTTATGAATACTATGTCTGCTTGTTTGTAGTCTTTTTCGGCGTTTATTCCCGAGGATATGAGTTCTATCGACTCTTTGAGAGGAGGTTCAAAGTCTGTATTTCCTCCTATAAATCCTTGAGAGAAGTCTTTGAATCTTTTGAGTTGTTCATCTTTGTTTATGTCATCGTGCAATAGGTGGTATGTCTTCATGGATTCTTTGCTGTAGGAGAATAATATTCCTATAAAATCCCTATTTTCTCTTTTTGCTATGTGGAATAAACCTGCTGCTACTCCTTTACCCCAGATTTCTTTTTGACCTGACATTGAGCCTGAAGTATCTACACAGGCTATTATAGGCCCTTTTCCTTTTTTTTCTTTTCCTTCGAGTTCGTATTGAAGTAGTTCTTTTTCTTCCTTTCTTTTGAAGAACAGCAGATCAGTAATTTCATCATCCATTGCAAGGAGACCCAGCTCATCGGGCAGTGTTCTGCTTATATCATCACCCCTTGTTATGTTTTGTATTTCTTCAGGTTTCTTTGTGACTTTATTTTTTCTGACTGATAGTGAGAGCCTCTTCATGGATCCTATCATCTTGGCTATTTTCTGAAGCTTTTCGTTGTCTTTGAGTTCTTTTGCGAGTTCTATTCTTTTATCAAGGGGTAACTTTTTCATATCACCGTTGTCGCCTAATCCCCAACCTGAAATCATATCTTCCATGTTTTGTGTGTTTTTCTTTGCTTCTTTCATCCCTTCCCTTGCTGCTTGTCTCATCGCTGATGAGGCGTTTTGCATATTTTGTTCTAGTTTCTCTTCTGTTTTTTCTTGTTTTTCTTTGAGTTTTTCTAGTTTTTCTTTTTTCTTTTCTAGTTGTTCTTCCAACTCTTCGTTTTTGTTCTCTATTGAGTCTANACCTTCCAATTGACTTTTCAGNGATTCCAATTCGTTTTGCTGTTTGTTTAGTTGTTGTGTTTTTTTGTTTACTTTTTTGATGTCTTCATCGTCCATTTTTTCTAAAGTTTTTTCTAGGAAGGAGATGGTTCCTATCGCGCTTTGCATTTCATCCATTTGTGTTCTTTCTCTAAACGTCTCAAATTCTTTGGTGTCCATGGTCTTTTCTATTAGGTTTTTATTCATTTTGTATTGACTTTTGATTTCTTTCTCTTCGTGTTGTTTTGGATCGTATTTGTAAAGTGAGTAGAATATGTCTTCAGCAAGTTTATCAGCGGTTGACATCTCTTTTGTTGCTTTTTCTGTACTTTCATTGAGTTTATCAGAGTTATTTCTCATCTCGTTAAAGTTTTGATTATCGAGAGCATCGTGTTTTATGACGTTGTTTTTTTTGTTTGTTTCGAAGTCCCCTTTCAATTCATCTAATATAGACATGATAACACCTTATTGACTTGTACTTGACCCACCACCACTATAATGTGAGGGGTCAAAATAAGGTAGAGGGAAGTGTAGGTTGGTCATAATCCCATTATTCCCTTAGATATTTTGTTTTTCTTGATGTCTTTAGCTTCTTCTATGTATTTCTCGATCCTTTTTGTATCTCTGTTTTGTGTTTCTAGTTTGGTTTTTATATCTTCAAGCCCAAGCATTTCATTTGTTCCTTCAACGGCCTTATTTATCTTGTCTACTGCTTCTGAAGCAACACTGTATTGTTCGGAATCTTCCGCTTTTTGAGCTTTTTTCCAAGCATCTCTTACTCCATCTATCAATTCATTAGCTTTTCTCATGAGAGGGTTAGTTGTTTCCATTATCTGTTCTCTAACTATACTAATTTGGTCGATTTCATCCCATAGTATGTGAGATAGTATTCTCAAGTCATCTGGTGTTATTGTGTCTTTACCGTGAAGCCATGCTTCTGCTTTTATTGCGTCTATTGCTTCTTTGAATCTTCTATCAGAAGGTATGATGCCTTCTTTTCTGAGGACATTTCTGATTTCTACTATATTGTCGAGGACGTCGTCTGTGATTTTCACTTTTTGTACTTCTTCTTGTGCTCTGTGGATCTCGTCTAAAGTGAATGTTGTCGTGATGTCTATTTCTTCATTTGCTTTTTCTTCAATTAATTCTTCCTCATTGATTACGTCAGGATCGTCTTCTTTTAACATGTTTCTAAATTTTTGATTGTTTTGGATAGGTTTTACTCTGTGTTTGATCAGGAATCTATCCCACAGTGCTCCCAATTCGTCTCTATTTTCTGGTATTTCGTTGGAAGCACTCATTACGGTTTCTAAAGGGACATCTAGTGGATTTTCGCCATTATGGTAGATCCTTTCATTGAGTATTGTAAGTAGGCTATTAAGGATGGAACTGTTTGCTTTGAATATTTCATCGATGAATGCAAAGTTTGCATTTGGGAGCTTGTTTTTTAGTTTTCTTTCGAATTTGTCTTCTTTTAGTTTTGATAGTTTAACAGGGCCAAACACTTCTTTTGGGATTGTGAATTTCGTGAATAACCATTCCCAGTAATTAGCATCTTGGATGGTGTCGGATATTTTTCTGATTATCATCGACTTTGCAGTTCCAGGAGGACCTACAGCAAACACGTGTTTTTTCGATAAAATTGCTATAATAGTGCCGTGAATTAGTTCATCTCTCTCTTTGAAGAAATTAGAGAGCTCATCTTCTAGATCTTGGAATTTTTTATTCAGGTTCATGAATTACACCTCGATTTTTATTATACTTCCACCGTGAAAAGCTGTGGAAGTGAAGTAAATAAGGGAAAGAGTGTTTAGTCACTTTTAACATTGTCTGTTATTTTTTGTAGTTGTTGTCTGAGTATGTTTATTTGTTCTTCACACACATCCAAAGGAGCATCGAGTAGTTTTTTGTATTCTTCTCGTTTTTTCCTGAGGGATTGCATTTCTTCGATGAAGTTTTCGTATGTTGAGGGATTTATTTTCTTGTCTTCTTCGATTATCTCTTTTGCCTTTTCCATCACTTTGCTTGTTCTGTCTACAGTCTCTTTTTTGATGTGTCTCTTTATCATATCTTTTTGTTCTGGTTGTTTTACTACTGGGATAGCCACTATTTCCAGTATATCGTTGGACATCTTATCGAGTGTCTTGGCGAGCTTGGAGAATTTTTCGATCAGTTCTGCGTGTTTTTCTGGAATAAAGTAAACAGAACCGGTGCGTCTGATAGCTACAGAGTTGATTTTATTACCGTGAATGACTTTCTCTCTGAACGTGTTCCGTATGTGGTTTTGGGTGTAGTTTGACCTGAGTTTTTCGTATTTAGTCATCATTTCGTTATACCATTTGAGGGCTTCTTCTTCTTTGCCTTCAAGAGTTTTCATTTGTATGTTTTTTGGTTCTTCGTACCTGAACTTGACTATTTTTTCATGGTTTACCTCTTCGTTTTCTGAATTAATCACTGTCTTTTCGATCTGTCTTACTGAAGGTTTTATTTTGATTGCTTCATGGATGATAGTCAGTTCTTCTGGATTATCTGTATCTTGTTTTTCTTGATATGTCCTTTTCTTTTCTATTTCTCTACAGGCTCTCTTCCAAGCACCTCTGTCGTTTATCTCCTTTGGAAAATAGTCTAGAGGGATTCCGATTTCGGAATATAATTCTCTAAGAGAGTCTGCAGGAATAAGGATGTCTGAAAATGTATATGTGATCAATCTGCCATAGTAATCTCTATTTGGATCTTCATTGGCTACAGCTTCGATTGATTGTCCATTGGGTGTGGGACTTCTTGCTGATTTTACAGGGTCAGGTTTAACCTCTGGTTTATTTTGATTGTCTGCTTCTTGTTCTGATTCAGGATTGTTCATTTCATCCACATCTTTGCTTTNATTTATCATACATATCACCCTGAGTTATCCTCCAACTTGGTTATCATCTCGCTGGCTTGTTCTTTTGTTAATTGGTTCATTATGTCTGATATTTGGTTGTTCTGTCCCTTTATGTTGCTGAAGTTTTTAGTAGCCTTAAGGAAGAGCTGTTGATTGTTTATGTTTCCTTCGAGTAGATCTCTG
>SL_8KL_010_SEDDRAFT_10003248_pt1 | contig 13472 bp, 15 predicted proteins | sample SodLakKL_010_SED_4_FD_11160 | JGI IMG/M metagenome (IMG submission 11160) | reverse complement strand
CCAAATGGATAAGGGAGAAGGTGATTAATGAGGCAATAAAAAGAACAGGGATAACCTGGAGTAATCGCCGTATAATATAGGTATTCATTATCTACCCCCCTTATTACAATTTCAGAGGAGGCGGAGCAGGGCTCCACCTCCTCTCTTTTTTACCAGCTTTTGCCCACTATTCTAATTATCTAACCACATGTGCATATAGGTTCTGTAGCTGTAATACGGATCAATGGAGAAGTTTCTAACTCGATCGTGGTGGGCAGAACGGGTGAAACCATACCACAGGAAGATTGCAGGTAATTCTTCTGCAAGAATTTCCTGAATTTCAAAGTAATATTCCCGCCGTTGTTCAATATCAAGGGTGCGGACAGCTTTTTCAGCTAGTTCGTCTACACGGGGATTAGAGTAACCCGCAATGTTAGTGTTGGTATCACTCATAAACTGACGGTTAATACCTCTCTCCGGATCAGTCTGGCGAGTCCAGGCTCTGTAGTGGAGTTCAAAGTCATCATTGTTAATGTCTTCAGTAAGAAGACCCCATTCCATAGGAACCATATCAATTTCAATTCCTACAAGGGCTAATTGGGCCTGGATAATTTCCATTGTGCTTACTGCTCCAGAGGAACATTTTAATTCAATGGTAACCCCGTCTTCGTACCCTGCTTCCCGCAGCAAGCGAACTGCCTGCCCGGGGTTATAGGGGTAAGTTTTCACATCAGGGTTGTGTCCCCAGGAAACTGGGACAATTGGTCCAGTAGCTCTCTGGACAGCACCATGATAGATATTGTCGATAATCTCTTGCCGGTTTATTGCATAAGAAATCGCCTGGCGGACTCTTTTATCAGCAAGAGGACCTTCGGATTGATTCACACCGAGATAAAACCAGGAGGTTCCAGGAGCGTTTACTATATTGAGTTTTTCATGATCTTCAACCATATCCAGGTCTTCTGTACCAACTGAAAGAACATCAATTTCTTCGTTGAGGAAGGCCATTAGAGCGGTATCATAGTCCATATTTCTGAATTCTAGTTCATCAAGATAAGGACGACCAGCGTAGAAGTCATCAAAAGCTTCGAGGACAAAGCGGTCGTCGGGGCGCCATTCCTTGAATTTAAAGGGCCCAGCTCCAACAGGTTCAAAAGCAAAATCTTCGCCCTTTTCTTCCCAGGCATGCTGAGGAACTATCGGGAAAAGAAGGCTGTAGAAAATGGGAGCAAATGGTTCATACATGTTAACCTGGACGGTATAATCATCGATTTTTTCTACGGATTCAATGTGATCTCTAATTCCAGTATGCCAGTAAGAAGCAAAGTCGGGGTCCAGGTTTCTCTCAAAAGTAAATATCACGTCATCAGCGGTTAATTCAACACCATCGTGGAATTTCATACCCTCGCGGATATTGAAAATCAAAGTGGTGTTATCAGGAGTTTCCCAGGATTCAGCTACATCTGGTTGAAATTCACCATCGGGGCCAATAACAAACAGGTAGCCATTAATAGCATAGGAAATATCCCAAGCGTATGCTTGGCCACCAAGCATAAATGGATTAAGTGTCATCGGGTCATCAGCAGCCCTAATAACAATTCTACCACCATACTGAGGCTCTTCTGCAGTAACAGTAGCGCTGGCTAAAAACAAACAAAGCGTAAAAACAGCCAAAACAATAATACCAGCTTTCTTCAAGTTTGATCTCCTCCTTTAAAATTTAAAGTCAATAATTTCTTTCAGGCCAACTCCTTCGGCTGAATATCCCCTCCCTTCAGAGTATGGACCTTAAAAAATTTATTATTTGTCAAATAACTGCAAATACTGTACCACCTTTAACGGACTAATTCTCGCGAAATTTTCGGCCCACTAATTTTTTTGTTTAAAATTTTGAACATTTATTGGTGTTTGCGTTCTTCAAATTGAACAACTGCCAAACCTTTAGCTTGCTGCACCCCCCAGGGTTAGCATTGCTCGAAAAGCTTTAAAAGCAGTAATCAGGTCAGGGTGATTGAAAACAAGGGTAGTCGGACCCAAACGACTAACTTCCGGAATTAATTGGCATCCATCTGCCATTGCGGATGTAATAACCTCAACTTCTAACCGGTAGGGGCTTTCCAGTCGGTAGGGTTTAAAAGATGAAATGTCCCTTACTGCTTTTTCTGCTTTATTCTTGATCAGCTCCCCTGCTTTTTGGGGATGGATGCACTCCGCAGAGTAACGGCTCAAGCCTTTTTTTACTTCAACGGTATAAACCTTTGCAAAAAGCTCCTCGGCTTCTCTGCATACTGAATCGTCTCCAGTAACAAGTAGGACAGGGGCGTCAAATTCTCCTGCTATCAGAGCATTCATTCCAGTTTCCCCAAGTTCAACATCATTTATTTTTAAGCGGCGCAAAACACTCCCAGAATAAGTATGGTCCATAATACTGGCCCGGGTATTCCGCCGGCCATGATAACCAACCAAGAAAACACCATCTACATCATCGCTGATCCCCTGGATCATGCTTAATTCTTTTAAGCCCCCGGTAATTAGTTTTGCTTCGGGATGGAGTAAATCGGGAACAATATTTCGCATTCCACCATGAGAATCGTTTACAACAACCTGAGTTGCTCCTCCGGCCAGAGCGCCTTCAATAGCATAGTTTACCTCTTTTGTCATTACCTTGCGGGCCCAGTCATAATCCTTCCCGGACCTGGAATCAACCTGATCTCCAGCAACAACCCCTGAAATTCCTTCCATGTCTGCCGAAATTAGTATTTTCATCTTTGGCCTCCTTGATTTTAAATTATTCTATATAATCGAATTCCATTGGCCCAATCTGCACCGTATCTCCTTCCTGAATGCCTTTTTTTTTCAGTGCTTCATAAAGGCCTTTTTTTTGTAGAAAACTTAATAGATTTCTTACACTTTCTTCATTTTCAAAATTTGTGGTTGCTATCTTCTTTTCAGCTTCACCCCCAAAAACAACATAAACTTCACCTTCTTTTTTTATTGAAAAAGGGGATTCTTCTTTTAATATCTTTTTCGTTTCTAAAGGTTTTTCCAGTTTGGGCTGGGGAGCGCTTTGCAATTCAGTGTAAACCTTCTCACAAAGCTCTTCAATACCTGCCCCAGTAGCGGCAGAAATTGCCACAACTTTAAAACCCTGTTTTTCAAGGTTTTCCTTTACTCCGGGCCATCTCTCCCTGGTTTCCGGAAGGTCAGATTTATTAACAGCAACCAGGGCTGGTCTTTTGCTTAAATCTTTCCGATAATTCTTTAACTCTTCCCGCACCTGTTTAAAAGCGTCCAGGGGTTCTTCTCCGGAAAACCCGGAGCCATCCAGGACGCATAATAAAACTCTTGTCCTTTCCACGTGGCGCAAAAATTGATGGCCCAGCCCAACCCCTTTATGAGCGCCCTCTATCAGACCAGGAAGGTCAGCCCAAACCATACTTTTATCCTTCCAATCCACAACCCCGAGAAAGGGAGCAAGGGTGGTAAAAGGATAGTCAGCAATTTTGGGTTGAGAGTTAGAAACCCGGGAAAGAAGCGTTGATTTGCCCGCATTTGGCAGGCCAACCAGGCCAACTTCTGCCAGCAATTTCAACTCAAGTCTCAATTGTTTTTCTGCGCCGGGAGCTCCAAGTTCAGAATGGCGGGGAACCTGCTTTGTAGAAGAAGCAAAGCGGGCATTTCCCCGGCCTCCCCTTCCACCCCGGGCGGCAATAAATTCCTCTCCATCTTCGGTAAGGTCTGCAAGAATTGTTCCTTGCTCTGCGTTAAAAACCACTGTTCCCGGAGGAACAGGAATTATCAAATCTTCTCCATCTTTTCCAGTCCGGTTACCCCCAGACCCTGAACCACCGGGTTGAGCCTTGAAAACTTTCCGATTTCGAAAGGAAGAAAGTGTGTTCAAACCCTCATCAACCTTAAAAATAACATGCCCGCCACGGCCACCATCTCCTCCGTCGGGACCGCCACGGGGAACAAACTTTTCTCTACGAAAACTTGTAATTCCATTCCCGCCCTTACCACCAATAACAGTTATCTTAACTTCATCTAAAAACAATATCCTGCCTCCAAGCGAAAAAATAAAAAACTGAAAAGGAAACATGTTAAGTAATATAGAAGCAAAAATCATGCGAGGAAAATATTTTTACTGTCCTTAATAGTTCTACAAACCTTTTTCATTTTCCTCTAAATTTATCAGGGGAGGAATAAAGTTGATTTATGAATATCAGGGAAACAAACCGGAAATTCACGAAAGTGTTTTTATCGGGCCTGGATGCAGGATTATTGGAAAAGCCCAGATTAAAAAAGACTCTTCAATTTGGCCTAATGCTGTTTTACGGGGTGACCTTGCTACTATCTACATAGGATGGGAAACCAATATCCAGGATAACGCTACTCTGCACGTTGATCGAAACCAGGATTTATTAATCGGAAACCGGGTTACTGTTGGGCATGGAGTAATTTTACACGGTTGTACTATTGGCGACGAAACTCTGGTTGGAATGGGTGCTATAATCCTTAACGGGGCCAGGATCGGGAAAAATTGCTTAATCGCGGCAGGAGCCCTCATTCCGGAAGGAAAAGAAATTCCTTCGGGAAGCCTGGTCATGGGAAGTCCCGGCAAAATTTTAAGGGAACTCAAGCCCGAGGAGAAAGAGCAAATAATTAACTCTGCTAAGCATTACCGGGAGTTAAAAAACACTTTTTAACTTCAAACTGCCCTAACCTTATTTTTTGTAATTGCTTAATAGGCGGCGGAGCAATTACCTAAATTAACCCTTGATTGATTTTCCGGCATGGGGTATGATAGAGATGATTATGAAGAAAAAGGGATTAATTAAATAGCCCTTGATGGTTTTATGGAATTATTTTACCCTGTAAGGAGGATTATAACGTGAAACAGAAACTCGCTTTTTCCTTTGTTTTGCTCCTGGTCGTAGGATTAATTATTGGCTGTGGAGCAGATACTCCCTGGGAAGATGGAACATACCCGGCCAGCGCAGAAGGTTACAATGATGAAATTTCTCTGGAAGTAGTTATCTCCGGGGGAGAAATTACTGAAATCAACATCCTCGAACATTCTGAAACCCCGGGGATTGCAGATTCAGCCTTTGACGCAGTTATCCCTGCAATTATTGAAGCCCAGTCTACCGATGTTGACTCGGTTAGCGGGGCAACACTTACTGCTGATGCAGTAATAGAAGCCGTTGAAAAAGCCCTTGCTGCAGCAGAAAAATAAAATAATTTCTTGCAAAAAGTAAACTCCCCATCAGGTAGTCAGGAAAAAGCCTGCTACCAGGTGGAGAGTTTTCCATTTAAAAAGAAACCGGAGCAGTCGCTCCGGTTTTAATCGTTCAAGACACAAACTTCTTTGGATTTTTTCCCTTTCTGGATGAATGAAACCCTTCCATCTGCTTTGGCAAAAAGAGTATCATCATTTCCCCGGCCTACGTTCACACCGGGTTTAATCCTCGTTCCCCGCTGCCGGACCAGAATGTGGCCAGCTTTAACTTCTTGCCCGTCGTGACGTTTAACACCAAGACGACGGCCTTCACTATCTCTTCCGTTACGGGAACTACCAACTCCCTTTTTCTTGGCAAATAGCTGTAAATCTATGCGCAGCAACCTGAGCACCTCCTTTATTCCTCTTTAACCTCAATAAAATCCGGGTAATCCTCTTCCATTCTCTTTAAGGATAAATATAAAGTATTCAGTAAGACCTGAATTTCTCTCTGCTCAGAATTTTTCAAAACCCGGCATTCAAGATAACCTTCTTCTTTGCAGTAATCAACTTTCGCTCCAACAACCTCAATAAGCCCCAGAAGAATAGATTGAGCAAGAGCAGATACCCCTGCGCAAACCACATCTTCACCATGGGGAGCACATTCAGTGTGCCCATCGAGGATAAAACCATCGATTATTCCATTACTTTTGCGAAAAAACCTTACCCCCACCATTTTACTCGCTAGGAAGTTGAATTTCCTCAACTAAAACCTTGGTATAAGGCTGGCGATGGCCGGTCTTACGCCGGTAATCAATTTTCGGCTTATACTTAAAAACAGTAACCTTGCTTTCCCGGCCCTGCTCGATTATTTTTCCGATTATTTTAGCCCCCTCAACAAAGGGCTTGCCAACAATCATCTCGCCATCTTTATTTACGGCAAGAATTTCTGTAATTTCAACCTTGTCGCCTTTTTCACCTTCAAGTTTTTCGGTTTTGATGTACTTGCCTTCTTCTACCTTGGCTTGTTTCCCACCAACTTTAATAATTGCGTACAAAATCACACCTCCTCCCGACACATTGCCACCGTTGTATTTTAGCACATCTGACTAAACATTGTCAATAATTCGGGCCCGGGCAAAAGTTCTGGAAACTTCCTCGATTTTAACTGTAACTTTTTCCCCAACCCTTTTTCCCGCATCCACAATATCAATAACATACCCTTCCACCCGGCCTATTCCATCATCGGGATTATTGGAATGCCGATCCTGGATATAGACTCCCAATATTTCTCCTTTTTTAACCGGTGGAGCGGAACGGGCCAGCTCTTTTTTGCTCCCGGTCTGAACAAATTTTATGTCCTTTACATTCAGGCTCTCATTTCCCCTGATATAAATATCTTTTTTTAGTTTGGATTCCAGGTCTTTTAAGTTTTTACCTCCCGACCCAATCAGAAGCGCTGCTACCTCGGGATTTACTTCCATTAGAACCGCTTCAAAGTTCTCCAGCCCAATCTTGGTTTTCAGCTGATGGATGGCTTCCAGGGCACCGCTTTCCGGAGTAAGGATTTTCCCCGAACCCTCACAGTGAGGACATTCCTGCTGTAAATACTCTCCGATACCCTGTTTTACTTTTTTACGGGTCATTTCTACAAGCCCCAGTTTGGTCAATCCCATTATCGCCGTTTTTGTTTTATCCTTTTCCAGTTCCTTTTGGAATGTAGACATTACCTTTTGCTGATCTTTTTCTCTTTCCATGTCGATAAAATCTATAATAATTATCCCGCCAATATCGCGGAGTTTTAATTGTATGGGGATTTCTTTTGCTGCTTCAAGATTGGTTTTTAAAATTGTATCATCAAGATTGCTGCTGCCCACATATTTACCCGTATTTACATCAACCGAGGTAAGGGCTTCAGTAGTATCTATTACTAAATAACCACCTGAATTAAGCCAAACTTTTCTTTCCAGGGCTTTTTTTACTTCTTTCTCAACATGGTACCTGTTAAAAATGGGGATGTCTCCCTGATAAAGTTCAATCCGAGAACGAAGATGGGGAGCAACGGCACCGGTAAGTTTTATAATCTCCCTGTAAACCTGGAGATCATCCAAAACAAGTCGCTCAAAGTCTTCTGTAAAAATATCTCTCACTACTCGTTGAGCCAGTTCAAGATCCCTGTATAAAAGGGAAGGAGCCTTGTCTTTTTTATATCCATGCTGAATTCTCTTCCACTGATGGTGGAGATAGTTTAAGTCTCTCCGCAGCTCTTCTTTTTCCGCTTCCTCAGCAACAGTCCTAACAATTAAGCCACAGTTATCCGGTTTTAAATTCTGGACAATTTTCCTCAATCTATTCCTGTTTTTTTCATTACTTATCCGGCGGGAAACTCCAATATGGCCGGATTTGGCCATCAAAACCAGATAGCGACCGGGGATAGCCAGCTCGCATGTTGCCCTGGCTCCCTTGGTTCCCAGCGGTTCTTTTACAATCTGGACCATAATTCGGTCACCTTTTTGAACCAATTGATTAATTTTTTTATTTTTCCCCCGGTTCCCTTTTAAAACAACTGCATCACTTGCATGCAAAAAAACATTCCTCTCCAAACCCACATCCACAAACGCGGCTTCCATTCCGGGTAGCACATCTGTTACTACCCCTTTATAAATATTTCCGACAACACTTTCGTCGAAGCCCCGCTCAATGTGGATTTCTGCCAGGCGGCCATCTTCTTTGATCCCCACCCGGGTTTCATTTCCTTCCACATTAATAAATATCTCTCTTTGCATTAAATTTTACCCTCCACTGAAAGGAGTAAGCGGTTCATTTTCACCCCCGCTGAACAATTCACACCGCAAAATGCGGCCGGGAGTTTGAATTTTCCCCTTTGAATTTTTTTGAATTAAATCACAAAAATCTGCAGGGCGGAAATTTTTCTTGCTGCCCGCAGCGGCAGTTACTTTAAATCCTGCAAGCCCCTGCCTGATTCCAAGATAATCAAAATTAAACATCAATTCTTTTAAATCTTTTTTGCGCCCCTTACTATCTACATAATCCCATTTTTCCTGGTCTAAAAAATTATTAACAAAATTATCAATGTCCGAACCTGAAACCTTTTGCCAGATATAGTACTCGGCTGCACTCACAGCAGCCTGCAGGGCAGGTTCTTCCCCGGATATTTCCCAAACACTNCTTATTCCCAGTAAATCCGGGACCTGCTTATCCAGCATTTTCCTGGCCTTTTCCGGATCAATCCTCTTTTCAAGGATCAGGTCAAAATATTCGGCCAGACTTCCAGCTCCAACGGGCAGGGGAAGTCCGTAAGAAATTTTCGGTTTGGGGCTAAAACCTTCACTCAGGGCAAAGGGAATTCTGGCCCTGCGCAGAGCATGCAAAATCGTGTTGACCATATCCAGCTGGGAAAGAAAAACCAGTTCCCCTAACTTAAAATGTCTAACCCTGATCCGCATTATTTTTACCCCCAAACACCTCAACCATTGCTTTCAGGTTGCCGCAGCAACCACACCCGTGGCAGGTTCCCTCCCGGCAATCAAGGGTTTTTTCCGCTTTTTCCGCTTTTTCCCGTTCTTCTTGTAAAAAGCTTTTTTCAACTCCAGAAAAAATGTGATCCCAGGGAAGCGGTTCGGCTGCTGATAAATTCTGGTGGATCCACTCATTCTCCGACAAAAGCTCCTGCCAGAAATCGGGGTTAAACTCCTCGCTCCAACCATCAAATCGGGCACCCTGCTTCCAGGCCCTGTAGATATCACCGCCCATTTTTCTATCTCCCCGGGCCAGAAGGGCTTCCAGTTTACTGCTTTTACCTCCATGCCAGCTCAGGTTAAATTGTTTTCCCCGCAAAAGAGATCGGAGCATTTTCTGCCTGCGCTCAACCTCAGAAAGATCTAACAAAGGGTCCCACTGGAAGGGGGTGTGGGGTTTGGGAACAAAAGTAGCTACACTTACAGTTATTTTGGGGCGCCGTGGAGCAAGTTTTTTCCCAATTTCCCAGACCTGCCAGGTCAGGTCAGCAATTCCCCGAACGTCTTCATCGGTTTCCGTGGGCAGACCAATCATAAAGTATAGTTTAATTGCAGTCCACCCCGAACGGAAAGCAGCTTGAGCAGCCTCCAATAGGTCTGCCTGGGCAACTCCTTTGTTTATAACATTTCTCAACCTTTGAGTTCCGGCTTCGGGCGCAAAAGTTAAACCGGTCTTTTTTACTCTCTGTACCTCTTGAGCAAGGCCAACTGAAAAAGCATCTATCCGGAGAGAGGGAAGGGATAGACCCACTCCCAAATCAGAATATTCCCGGGAAAAATAATTAACCAGGGGAGCAATCTGGGAATGGTCAGTCGTGCTGAGAGAAAGAAGGGATATTTCATCATACCCTGTTGCTGCCAGGAGAACATCGGCCTGGGCTTTTAACTTTTCCAGGTTCCTCTCTCGAACTGGGCGGTAAATCATCCCTGCCTGGCAGAATCGGCAACCTCTTGTGCAGCCCCGGGCAATTTCCAGGGTTACCCGGTCATGGACTGCCGGGGTAAAAGGAACTATAAATTTCTCCGGGAAAAAACTTCCTTCAAGGTTGCGGACCATCTGCTTTTCTATTTTCCCCTGGGCTTGGCCTTCGGGAACCGGGCAGAAAAAATTGCCTTTTTTTTCAATTGAGTAAAGGGCGGGGACGTAAATTCCAGGGAGCCTTCCCACCGATTGGAGCAGTTTTTCCCTGCTCCACCCTTCCTCCTTAGACTTAAGAACTTCTGCAGAAAAACCTTCAACCATTTCCTCGCTTTCTCCGATAAAAAAACAGTCAATAAAATCCGCGAGGGGTTCAGGGTTAAAAACATTTGGCCCGCCGGCAACGACAAGAGGAAATGTTTTCCTCTCCTCTGCCCAAACAGGTATACCCCCCATTTCCAGCATGTTTAAGACATTGGAATAGGAAAGTTCATACTGGAGGCTAAACCCAACAATGTCAAAATCACTTAGGGGACGGCCCGATTCCAGTGTATGCAAAAGCCTTCCCTGCTTGCGAAGCTGTGCTTCCCTGTCCGGCCAGGGAGCAAACACCCTCTCGGCTGCATAATCAGGTTGGCTGTTAATAAGATAGTATAATATTTTCAAGCCAAGATGAGACATGCCCACTTCATAAACATCCGGAAATGACAGGGCCCAGGTAACTCTAACATTTTGGGGGTCCTTTTTTATTTGATTCCACTCCCGACCAAGGTAGCGGATGGGCCTTTCTACTTCCATCAGCTCCTGCCATTTATCCCAGTTCATAGTTTCACCCCTTGAGAACCAAAAAAATTATTAGTTTTTCTTTTAAATGCTACAAAAGAAAAATCAGAAGTAAATTTTCTGTCGTCGCATGTAAATATTTATCAATATCCCNATNGCTANAAGNTTTGTGGTCAGAGCACTTCCCCCNTAACTAACAAANGGNAGGGGNAAACCNGTNACCGGGAAAACCCCCATGGTCATCCCAATATTAACAAAAACATGGAAACCAAACATGCTGGTAATACCCGCAGCGAGAAGAGAACCAAAACGGTCCTTGGCTTTAAAACTTACATGCAACCCCTTTAAAAGCAGCAGCAGGTAAATGGTAAGCAAAATTGAAGCCCCAATAAAACCGGTTTCTTCTCCCAGTACACTGAAAATAAAATCAGTGTGCTGCTCGGGAATAAAGTTAAGCCTGCTCTGAGTGCCTTCAAAAAGGCCTTTACCCAGGATATTACCTGAGCCAATTGCAATCTTAGACTGGATAAGGTGATAACCATAACCGAAGGGATCCATTCCAGGATTCCAGAAAACAATAATCCTCATCAGCTGGTATTCTTTGAGGGGCAACCATACACCCCAGTGCAGGTGAGCCAGGATCCACCCAAAAAGCCCGACAATAATTCCCCCCGAGGTGGTGAGGAGATAAAATCCTGGAAACCCCGCGATATAAAGCATGACCAACAAAATAAAACCCAGAACTAAAGAAGTTCCCAGGTCATTTTGCAGGATTAAAAGGAAGGGAACTACCGTGCCCAGGATAGATTTTCCCAGTGAACTAACAGAAATTTCTTCTTTGTCCTGAGAAAAAATATAGCTGAGCAGGATAATCAATCCCAGTTTGGTCAACTCCGATGGCTGAAAAGCCAGGGGGCCAATACTAATTGAACGCTGCGCGGCAACCCCACCTGCACCTCTCATTAAATTTATTGCAAGTAGAAATAATGCCCCTCCATAAAAAAAGAGGTAAAAGTCCCGGAACAGGCGGTAATCAAAAAAAGTTACTACAATCATCAACAAAAACCCAATTATAGCTGATACTACCTGCCGCTGTACATGCGGAGTTTGCCAGGCCTCTGGAGACGTTTGAGTAGCACTGCTTATCATTACCAGGCCCGTACAAACAAGGAGAAAAGCCAAAAGGGGCAGCGTTATATCCACCTGGCGGAAAATCTTTTTATTATAACGCAACTAAATCCCTTCCCATCCTATCTTGAATCTCGGAGCGGAATATCAGCTTCCAGAGCCATGGAATCTTTTTTCCGGCTAACACTAATATCGAAATCCTCGGTTTTAACATTTAAGTGTTTTTTAAAGACCTCTCGCAGGTCATCTTTCAATTCTTCCATTTTTCCCGGAGACAATTCAATCCGGTCATGGATAAGTATCAAGCGCAATCTTTCTTTTGCAGTTTCTTTACTTCTTCGCCAGAACGGCGCCATAAAAATCCCCCCTAAGAGATCCCAATCATCCGTTTAATTTTTTGGACAATTTTTCCCCGACCATTATTGTTTAAAGGAATATCTTCACCCTCGATCCTTCTCGCAATATTGCGGAAGGCTTCTCCTGTCCGGGATTTATTGTTTAAAACAATTGGTTCCCCTTTATTGGTGGAAACAATAATATCCTCATCATCTGGAACAATACCCAGGAGACCAATGGCCAGGATCTCAATCATGTCATCAATATCCATCATATCCCCGCGTTTGACCATATCCTTTCTGATCCGGTTAATTATTACAGTAGGATCATTCAACCCTTCGGCTTCCAGCATACCGATAATTCGATCCGCATCTCTAACCGCTGAAACTTCTGGTGTTGTAACAATTACAGCTTCCTGGGCACCTGCAATAGCGTTTTTAAAGCCCTGTTCAATTCCTGCAGGGGAATCAATCAGGACATAATCAAATTCATCTCGCAAACCTTCAACGAGTTTGGTAATCTGCTCCTGGTTAACCGCTGTTTTATCCCGGGTTTGGGCAGCCGGTAAAAGCATTAAATTCCGATACCTTTTATCCTTAATCAGGGCCTGATCCAGTCGACACCTTTCCTCCACAACGTCCACCAGATCATAGACTATTCTGTTCTCTAAGCCCATCACAACGTCAAGGTTCCGCAGTCCAATATCCGCGTCTATCAAAACCACGCTGCGGCCTAAAATAGCCAGTGCCATTCCAATATTGGCTGTAGTTGTGGTTTTCCCGACTCCCCCTTTTCCGGAGGTTATTACAATTGATTTACCCATTAACGTCTTCCCTCCCCTCGGGCTAAATAGTTTTCTATGATTATGCGACCATTTTTAACCCGGGCAACTTCAGGCCCGGCTCCTCGCCTGCTCCTGTCATCAGGAGCCCGGGCAAGGATTTTTCCAATCCGCATCTGAGTCGGGGCCAGCTCAAGAGCAAAAATACTTGCTTCTTCATTCCCTTCCACTCCAGCATGAACAAGCCCTCCAACTACCTTGCCAAAAACTATAATATCTCCACCAGCAACAACCTCAGCCCCCGGATTAATATCCCCAATAAGTACGAGGTCTCCCAGGACTGCAACTCTCTGGCCAGAGCGAAAGCTCTTTTTTATTACCTCCGGTATTTTTTTCATTTTCGGTATTTCCCCGGGAGCAATTTCTTCCTCCGGTCGGATAAACCTAATTTCAATTAATTCGTTGATTTCCTTAATTGACTCCCTGATTTCATCTTTTTCTCTGATATCCCAGCCATTATCAATTATGTTAAGTTTGCACTTGACTCCCCGGAAAAACCCTGAGGAGTTAAACTTGCGGCTAAAAAAAGCCTTTAACTCCGGTAAAGTTACATCAGGAGGGGGACAAACTCTGAGTTTATCAAGTGTTCCCTTGATTACTATCTCTTTATTGGCCATTTACTCCTCGTCAACCTCCTCTTCCTGGGGATAATAATATTCAAGGAAGGCTCGCCCCACATCAACGGCAAACCCACTGTCACTACCATGTTCCAAAAAAACCACGAAAGAA
>SL_8KL_010_SEDDRAFT_10003247_pt1 | contig 13473 bp, 9 predicted proteins | sample SodLakKL_010_SED_4_FD_11160 | JGI IMG/M metagenome (IMG submission 11160) | reverse complement strand
CGAAGTTTTGTGAGATTGCACAGTTAGTACTTAGCGGGGGACAGTCCCCAGGGCCTTGTGCAAGTAATCACCACCGAGGAACCCCCTGAATGGTTACCTTCATTTGAGGCTGCATCAGAAATGAGCAGGGGGCATTCCCAGTTGCCTGTAGCCCTCGTAGAGAATTATTCCGGCGGCATTGGAGAGATTAAGGCTTCTTACTTCTCCCCAGATGGGTATTCTTATGAGGTGGTCAGCCTGGGAGGTTATCTTTTCGGGTAGACCCCAGGTCTCGGGACCCAGAATCAGGTGGTCCTGGAAGGAGTAGGAGTGCCGGGTATAGTCTGCACCCTGCCTGGCACTGGTCATTATCAGCCTGTGGCTTTTATCTAAGTTCTGCCGGTATTCTTCCCAGTTTTTCCACAAGGTCAGCTCAACGTGTTCCCAGTAATCAAGCCCGGCCCTTTTGAGATACTTGTCATCCAGGCTGAATCCCAGTGGCCCCACCAGGTGAAGCGGAGTCCGGGTGGCGGCGCATAACCTGGCTATAGCCCCGGTGTTTGGCGGTATCCGGGGCTGATAGAGTACGATGTGCATTATACTTCAAAAAGCATTTCCAGGTCGTCCCGGGTCAGGGATTTCCAGGCGTTCTGACCGGGAATGACGGCTTCGGCAACTCCCTTTTTCTGTTCCTGGAGCTTGAGGATCTTTTCTTCAACGGTGTTTTCACAGATCATCTTGTAGGAGAACACCTGCTTGGTCTGGCCTATACGGTGCGTCCTGTCTGTGGCCTGGTTTTCCACCGCCGGGTTCCACCAGGGATCATAGTGGATGACATAGTCGGCAGCTGTCAGGTTCAGCCCTGTACCCCCCGCCTTGAGGGATATGAGGAAAACAGGGATGTCCGGGTTGTTGTTGAACAGATCCACCTGCTCCAGGCGGTCCTTACTGGAACCGTCCAGGTAGGCATGGGGGATCTCGTTCATATTCAGCCAGGAACGGATGATATGCAGCATCTGGACAAACTGGGAGAATACCAGGACCTTGTGTCCGTCCTCGATTATGTTGGTGGTAAGGTCTTTGAAGGCTTCAAACTTCCCTGAAGGAATGTTGTTGTTCAGCCCGGGCATATTNAGCCGCAGAAGCCTGGGGTGGCAGCATATCTGGCGCAGCTTGAGCAAGGCGTCCAGTATGGACATCTGNCTNGCGGATATTCCCTTTTCGTCCACCCNTTGCAGGACCTGNTCCTTGAGCTTTTTGGCCAGGGCGGAGTAGAGNTCNAGCTGATCATCCANCAGGGCGCTGTAGTATACGTTTTCCACCTTGGGCGGCANTTCCTGGGCCACCTCGNTCTTGGTCCGGCGCATTATAAAGGGTTTTACCCGGTTGCGCAGGTAACCAAGGCTTTCTTCGTCCCCGTCCTTTATGGGCTTTACAAANCCTTTCTGAAAGGCGTGCTGCGATCCAAGGAAACCGGGCATGAGAAATTCGAAAAGGGACCAGAGTTCCAGCAGGTTGTTTTCAATGGGTGTCCCGGACAGGCAAAGCTTGAAATCCGCCTGGAGCTTGCGCACAGAGCGTGCGGTTATTGTATTGGGGTTTTTGATGTTCTGGGCTTCGTCCAGGATAATGGCATTGTATTCATGTTCCTGGAGTTCTTCCAGGTCACGGCGCAGCAGGGCGTAAGTAGTAATGATCAGATCGGATTGTTTAATTTTTTTGAACATGCCCGATCTTCTGGATCCATAAATGAGCAGACGCTGCATGGAGGGTACGAATTTCTGCGCCTCACGTTCCCAGTTGGTCAGAACCGAAGTGGGGACCACTATCATGGAGGGGCCTTTTTTGCCTTGCTCCTTTAGTTTCTGTAAAAAGGCCAGGGTCTGGATGGTTTTGCCCAGGCCCATTTCATCGGCCAGTATTCCCCCGAAACGGTATTCATAAAGAAAATTCAGGTAGCTCAGTCCCTGCTGCTGATAAGGGCGCAGTTCTGCGTTAAGACCCTGAGGGGGATCAATCTGCCTGACTTCTTTGAAGGAATGGATTTTTTCCCGCAGTTCGTTCCAGAAGGAGTCGGCCTGAACATTGTCAATGTCATCCAGAATGTTTTCCAGTACAGGCACTTCGTGATTCTGAAATTTCTTTTTGGGGGCTTTCTGCGGGTCAAGCCCCATGGTCTGCAGCTTGTGTTCCAGCTTTTTAATCCAGGATTCGGGCAGACTGGTGTAGGAGCCATCCTTGAGCTGGATATAGCGCTTGCCCTGGATCCAGGCCTTCCATATCTTCTCTATGGGTACCCGTATATCGTCGTATTCGACTTTGATGTCCAGGTTGAACCACTTGTCGTCTTTGGAGGTGTCCACTTTGGCCACAACATTGGGGGGGCTCAGCCTCACCCGGTACCGGGTAAGGTTCTTTTCCCCGTATACCCGGTACTGTTCCACAAGTCTGGGATAGGAATCCAGCAGGAAGGTTATGGCCTCTTCAGGCTCCAGAAACCACATGTTGTTGTTTCTGGATTGGAAACCGATGTTCTGCAGGTTGGACAGAAGTTCTTCTTCTTTGGCCTGTTCTCTGCGCACCAGAAATGACTTGCCCTCGAACTGATAACTCCCGGTCTGCAGGTCCTGGTTGGGACCGGGAAGGGTGATTTCTCCGTGCTCTGTTTCATATACATTCTGGATCTGAAGCGTAAGCAGGCTGCCCTCCTCGTCCAGGTAGAGCTTGGGATTGAACACGGCTGGTACAAAAATGGGGGACATGCGCTCCAGAAACTCTTCATGGCCGTATAGGTCGGAAGTGTGAATCCTGGTCCAGACTCTGTCCAGAAATTCAGAAATTTCACTATGGGGAATAACAGGCTGTTCTGAGACCAGTTCCTGCACCAGGGCGGGGTTGAGACCCGTCTGCACTGGATAGAAGCTGTTTTTCCAGCAGACCCACAAGGGCAGCTGGCCGTAAAAGAATGCTTTTTCTCCTGAGATGGAAAAAGGCAGCTTGCCTTCGCGTCCAAGCATGATATCAAACCCCAGGCCTTCATCTGTAAGCCTGGGGCTAAGCTGCAGGCGCATGGATGTGGTTTCCACGCGTACCGGCTGCTCTGTGTCTTCCCAGAACAGATAATACTCGTTTCTGATGCTCCAGAAAAACCAGGTCAAAAGGCCGGGAGGTATTTCCACCCGGTGTCCGAAATAGTCCAGGGAATAGCCTATCTGGGTTACTACATCCGGAAGCTGGGGGGATATTTCGCACCAGTTGGGGTTGCGGATGATCTGCTCCAGGGTAACGGGATTGAGTACCGATGAAAGCCCGTTTTTGTTCTGCCTGGCCCGGTAGAATTCCACCTGCAGTCGTCCGGGTTCCGGAAAAAACCTGTAAACCAGGTAATGTTGACCCGGCTCGGGCTCCAGCTCGGTGGCAAAGTATATGCGAAAGGTGTGCCGCCATTCAGTCCTGGTGACAGGTGTGTCTTCACCTGTTTCTTCTCTTAGTCCGGCAAGAAACTTCAGGGCGGTGGCACCAATATGTTTGCAGATTCCGGTAAAAGACTCCGGGCAGTTGCAGTGAAAGTTTATGGTTTCACTGTCCAGGTTGAGACCGATTTCGGAGTTGTATACCTGAAAATCCTCTCCCTGGATCCTGCCTTCCAGATCAAGGTACTGATCCCTCTGATTGACATTAATCTTGTGGATGCCGTTTTCGGAGTAGAGTTCCTGGGCGTTTTCCAGAATATATTCAGGTATGTTGTCGTGAATAAATTTTTGAATGATATCCTGTGCTTTTTGTTCTTCGGGACTGAGCATGGGCTTTAGTTTCTCCTCAAATTTCTTGGGTGTTTGCCTTTCTGAAATTATAAAGCAAAGACAAACTTACATCATTTAAACAAAGTCCAACCTTTTTTCAAGCAAAAAAAGAATTTTTTTACATTTCTGAAAAATGGTTATCACTACTGTTTGTCCGGCATGGTTTTTTGTTTTATATCAATCATGTCAGGTTTTCGGTTGACGGAATCTGGGCTGCAGATCCCGACGTCAGGGAAACGATTGTCGGGGCGTTTATCAAAACTTTGAATAGATATTTTTTGCAACCATTCAGGTGGCGCCGGAACCGGCCCGGGAACAGTCCCCAAGTCACGCCAGAGGCGTGAGTACCAGCAATCAATACCGAGAACCCCCTGAATGGTTACTTTTTTTTGGGCTTTAAGGGTTTTTTTTCTTTTTAAAAAAAGGTATGTTACGCCATCACTGACAACGAAAATATTTACTGAAATGTGCTGCAAAAGCTTTTGAAGTTTTCCATAGTGCTGATACACTCTGGTAGAGTCCCATTATTTTTCCGGGTGCAAGCCGGAAGGTTCCAGCATCTTTTTTCGTCTGAATGCCTGGACCCATATCATTGAAAGAGGTTTGTGACAATAGTCACAAACGTAAACTGAAAAATATTTTAAAATCCTGCATGCGCTACTCAAAAATTCAGGACCTGCCCACAAAGTGGGCGCATTTCTGTCTGAACATCTCCTCTTTCGTGCACAGGCAAGCCGGTGTGAGTCTTAAAGGCAAAAAAGTCCTGGCCGGTTTCTCCGGAGGGCCGGATTCGGCAGCCCTTGTCCTGGCTATGCATTATCTGGCTCCCAGCCTGAACATGAAGCTGGAGGCAGCTTATCTGGACCATGGTCTGCGCAGGGAAGCCGGGGAAGATCTGGCCCTGGTGCAGGATACCTGTTCTCAACTGAGCATGAAATTGCACCTGGGCCGAAGCAATGTATCCAGGCTGGCGGGCAGGGGAAGGGGGGGCATTGAAGAGACCGCCCGCAGACTGCGCTACAGGTACCTGCATGGTGTGGCCAGGAAGACCGGAGCTGATTATGTCCTTACGGGGCACCACTTAAATGATCTGGCCGAGGACATTCTCATGCGTCTGCAAAGAGGTACAGGTTGGCCGGGGCTGTCAGGGATGCGGGCTTATGTGCCGGAAAGAAGGATTTTAAGGCCCCTTTTAATGATTCCCAGGAAGTGCATCATGGATTTTCTGGAGACTGCGGGCCAGGGTTATGTGCTTGATGCCACCAACAAAGACAAAACCTTCCTGCGCAACAGGGTAAGGATGTCTCTGGTTCCGGAGTTTGAAGCAATAAATCCCGGTTTTCTGAAATCCATTGCCAATATCTGGAGGCTGGGCCGGGTGGATGCAGATTACTGGGATCATATCCTTGAAGAAGCCCGGCAGGATGTTCAAGAAGAAGATTTAGTGCCCGGGGATTTGCTTTCCGGTATGCACCAGGCTGCCAGGATGCGCTTGTACAAAAAAACACTGGACTCTCTGGGGCCGGGACAGGCCCTGGTGGAGAATATATTCAAGCTGGATGAGCTGTGGCAGAGCCGGAAGACCGGGGCCAGGGTGCAGTTTCCCGGGGACAAGGAGGCTTTAATCAGCAGGGAAGGGATAGAGTTCAGACATATATCCCATGGGACTGAAAAAAAAGGAAGTTAAGATGGATTTACAACTGGCACAGGAAAAGGACGCTGTACTGGGAAAGGATTTTTTGACCTGGCTCTGGTTTAAAAGCGAAGAGCAGAATCACGTGTTCAAGACCAGAGAGGGTGAGGATTTCGCCCTGTGGATGGGGCAGAAGATCGTGGTGGAGGGCGGAGAAGGTGAGAGCCTGGAAAAGGCGGTCTGTACTGGCATGATGTCCAGGCTGCAGGAGGCCAAGCTGGGTCTTGGCACCGGCAAGAAGGTGGTCCAGGCCAGGGTGACCCTGGAAGAAGACAGCAACTCCTGGAGCATGCAGCTGGATGCAGGGATGTTTTCCTTCAACGGGCTAAAGCCGCCGAAAGTGGATACCCAGCTCCAGGAAGGAGAGGACCCCGACGGTGCTTTCCTGGAGAAAATGTACCTGCTGGAGAGGGCCATATACTATACCGATGAGGTGTACTCCATGTTTCTCGGCAAGAGGATGTCTTCAGAATGGAATCAGGAGTGCCAGAGGATCAGGGAGTGGATTTATCAGGATTGATGGTGGTCTGACTGGTCTGACTGGTCTGACTGGTCCGACTGGTTTGACTGATCTGACAGGTCCGACGGGTCTGACAGGTCCGACAGGTCCGACTGGTCCGACAGGTCCGACGGGTCTGATATGTCCGAGGTGTCCGGGATATCTGAGTGCTCGGAGGGAGCCGATGAGCTAGGTCCAGAGATTATGGATCCGGGGGTGAGCTGAAGTCACTGATATTAATGGAGTTGAAGGGATATGCATGAAAATGCTTTTGACAGGGTCCTGGTTTTCGGGGAGGTCCTTTTTGATATCTTCCCGGACCAGTCCAGGGTAATCGGGGGTGCCCCCTTTAATGCAGCCCGTCACCTGCAGGGTCTGGGGCTGGATCCTTTTTTTGTGAGCAGAGTGGGCAGGGATGCTCCAGGAGAGGAGGTCCGGGAGCAGATGCAGCTGTGGGGGATGAACCGGCAGGGCCTGCAGGTGGACCAGGACAGGCCCACCGGTATGGTGTTGGTCAGGTTTAAAGGTGACGAGCCTTATTATGAGATTAAAGAAGAGGTTGCTTTCGATTATATTGAACAAGACCAGGAGCAGAGTTCTTTTGAGGGAAGAACGCTTTTCTACCACGGAACTCTGGCGGCCCGCAGCAGCATTTCAGCCAGCACTCTTTATGCCCTGGCTCAAAAAAAAGACCAGGAAGTGTTCTGCGATATCAACCTGCGTGATCCCTGGTGGAGCAGGGAGCTGGTCAGGGATATCCTGTCCTGGTGTAGCTACTTGAAGGTCAATCTGGATGAGCTTGAAGAGGTGGCCTCAATCCTGGAAATCAGGGAAGAGGGTCTCCAGGCCAGGGCCAGGATGGTGCAGAAGGTCTGCGGGCTAAAATGCCTGGTACTGACCATGGGTGGTGATGGGGCCATGCTTTTTCCCGGAGACCGGGAGCATCTTTTTGCTGCCGCACCGAAAGTAAGTTCTTTCGAGGATGCAGTTGGAGCCGGAGATTCATTCAGCGCCATATTTCTGATGGGCCTTTGCAGGGGCTGGTCATGGGAAAGTATCCTGCAAAGAGCGGTGCGCATTGCTGCGGAAGTATGCTCCATCAAGGGGGCGGTGCCGGAGGAAAAGGACTTTTACAGCAGGTTTGCCCGGTCCGTGATGCATGACGGCCCTTGAACCAGGCCCGTCCCTGCAGACCTGCGTCTGCCAGGGCAAGAACAAGAAACATATTCTTCATTAAATTGACAAGCTTTTGTTATAATTTAATTTTTATCCGGAGGCAGATATGACCAACATCAGACGCCGCAAAGACGGTCTGTACCTGGTGCACCTGAGCATTCACGGCCTGGTGCGGGGTTTTGACATGGAACTGGGCCGGGATTCGGACACTGGCGGCCAGGTCAAGTATGTTGTGGAACTGGCCAGGGCCCTGGGTAAAAATCCCAGGGTGGCCAGGATGGATCTGCTTACCAGAAAGGTCCTGGATTCCAAGGTGGACAACAGCTACGGCAAAACCATCGAGAAGCTGGGGGATAAGGCCAATATCGTGCGCATAGAGTGCGGTCCCAAGAGGTACCTGCGCAAGGAAGTGCTCTGGCCCTATCTGGATGAGTTCACGGACAAGGCCCTGCAGTACTTCAGGCGGGTGGGCATGGTGCCGGATATAATCCACGGACACTACGCCGATGCCGGCCTGGCAGGGTCAAAACTGGCCCAGCACCTGGGGGTGCCTCTTATCTTTACCGGGCATTCACTGGGGCGCATAAAAAAGCAGAGCCTGCTGGAACATGGCCGCAACGAGGCCACCATAGAATCCAGATACAACATGTCCACCAGGATCGAGGCCGAGGAAGTAGCCCTGGGTAATGCTTCCCTGGTAATCACCAGCACAGCCCAGGAACGTGACGAACAATATAAAGAATACGAGAATTATCACCCCAGGAGGATGCGCATCATACCTCCAGGGATAGACCTTGATCGCTTCTATCCCTACAAATCGGATCAGAAGAAGCCCCGGATCGCCCACGAGCTGGACAGGTTTCTGCAGAAGTCCAATAAGCCCATGGTTCTGGCCCTTTCCCGTCCCGACGAGCGCAAGAATATCACCACCCTGGTGGAAGCCTTCGGAGAGAGCCCGGAACTGCGAGAAGCGGCCAACCTGGTGATTATCGCGGGAAACCGTGAAGATATAGTTAGAATGGACAAGGGCCCCAAAAGAGTACTGACCAGGATTCTGATGCTGGTGGACAAGTATGATCTTTACGGTCAGGCAGCATATCCCAAGAAGCATGCAGCTGACGATGTGCCTGAGCTGTACCGCTACGCTGCTCAACGGCGCGGGGTATTTATCAATCCAGCCATGACCGAACCTTTCGGCTTGACGCTTATTGAAGCAGGTGCTACCGGCCTGCCCCTGGTGGCCACCGATGATGGAGGGCCCAGGGAGATAATAGGCAAATGCGCCAACGGCACACTCATCGATCCCCTGGACAAGGAGGCCATGGTCAACGCCCTTCTGGCCCTGGTGAGGGACAGGGAAAACTGGAAGAAGCACTCCAGGGCAGGCATTAAAGGGGTTAAAAAATATTTTTCATGGGATGCTCATACAAAGACCTATCTGCGCGAGATCCAGAAGCTGCGTCCCCGCAGGAAGGAAGAAGAGCCCAGGCTGCCCATAATCAAGAGCAAGCTGCCTGTGGCGGAAAAAGTTCTGATCACTGACATAGACAATACCCTTCTCGGTGACCACGAAGGGGTCAAGGATCTTCTGGATATCCTGAGCAGTATGCAGGAAGAGCTGGTTTTCGGAGTGGCCACGGGCAGGAGCCTGGAGAGTACCCTGAATATCCTGGCCAAAGAAAACGTACCTGTCCCGGATATTCTCATCACCTCGGTTGGCAGCGAAATATATTACGGGCCGAACATACTCAAGGATCATGCCTGGAGCAGGCATATCGCCTACCGCTGGAAGCCCGGGGCCATTGCAGAGGTCATGAAGGAAGTGCCGGGAGTGCAGATGCAGGCCCAGGAGAATCAAAGAGAATTCAAGCTGAGCTACAACTACACCCCTGGAAAGTACCCGGGGATCAGATACGTACGCAGGCTCCTGCGCCAGAAAGACCTGCATGCAAAAATGATTCACTCCCATAACCAGTTTCTGGATTTTCTGCCGGTAAGGGCCTCCAAAGGCCTGGCCATCCGGTATCTGTGCATGAAATGGGGCGTGGATTTGAAAAAGGTTCTGGTGGCCGGAGATTCCGGCAATGACCGGGAAATGCTTCTGGGCAGCATGCTGGGAGTGATTGTGGGCAACTACAGCCAGGAGCTCAAGAATATGCCCGTGACTTCGAATGTTTATTTTGCATCTGACTATTATGCCCGGGGCATAATCGAGGGCATGCAGTATTTCGGATTTCTGGAGGAAGGATAATGATTGATGTAGAGGAACTGGACGGACTTGATCCCGAACTTAGAAAGTCGTTGTATCTTTTTTTGCGGGAAATGATCAGAAAAGAGAAGCCTTTTCTGCTGCGTTCCGAACTGCAGGACATGCTGGCGGATTTTTTTGAGGACGAAGAACACGGCAGGCACGAATCTGCCCTGGTATTTGAAGTCTTCAGGTATACCCAGGTGGCCACAATACGAAATCCATGGGTTTACCTGGCTGTGCGCCCGGAAATAGCCAAATGGCAGTACTTTCGTTTTCACGTGGAAGATGTGCTTTTTGATGAGATCGGGGCCAGCGACTACCTCAAGTTTGATGAAATGCAGGTGAACAACAGCACCCAGGTGGACGAATTTCTGCTGGAAATAGACCTGGAGCCCTTCAACAGGGAGTTTCCAAAGCTCAATGAATACACCTACATCGGCAAGGGGGTTGATTTTCTCAACCGTCATCTGTCCGGGCAGTTTTTCCAGGACAAGAAGCGGGGCATGAAAAGCTGTTTCATTTTTTGCGCCTGCATCAAATTGAGGGCAAACAGCTCATGCTCAACGGCCACATTGAAACTGTTTCCGGGCTTCGTTCGGCCCTGCGCAAGGCCCTGACCTTTCTTAAGAAGCAGGATCCCTCCCAGAAATGGTCCGGGATTTCCAGGCATATGCAGACACTGGGCTTTCAGCCCGGGTGGGGCAAGGATGTGGAGCGGGTCCGGGAAAATCTTGAGCTGCTGCGCGAGATACTCGAGGCTCCAACCCCCAATATCCTGGCCTCGTTTTTAAGCCGTATACCCATGATATTCAAACTGGTGATAGTCTCGCCTCACGGATATTTCGGGCAGTCCAACGTGCTGGGCAGGCCGGATACCGGGGGGCAGATAGTGTATATTCTGGACCAGGTACGCGCCCTGGAAAAGGAAATGCGCAGGCAGATAAAGGAGCAGGGGCTGGAGATCGAACCGGAGATTGTTGTTTTGACCCGTCAGATTCCCGAGGCCGGGGATACCACCTGCAATCAGCGCCAGGAAGATATAGTGGGTACCAGTAATGCCAGGATCCTGCGGGTGCCTTTCCGCTATCCCAGCGGCGAGATCGTGCCGCACTGGATCTCCAGATTCCATGTCTGGCCCTTCCTGGAGCGATTCGCCCTGGATTCAACCCAGGAGGTGCACAGTGAGCTCAAGGGCCGTCCGGACCTGATCATTGGAAACTATTCCGACGGCAACCTGGTGGCCTCACTTATGTCCAAAAAGATGAATATCACCCAGTGCAACATCGCCCACGCCCTGGAAAAGTCCAAGTATCTCTTTTCTTCCCAGTATTGGAAGGACAACGAGGCCCAGTACAGGTTTTCCAGTCAGTTCACTGCTGATCTTATCGCCATGAACACCGCTGACTTCATAATCACCAGCACTTACCAGGAGATTGCAGGCACCGAGGAAAGCGTCGGCCAGTACGAAACCTACAATGCCTTTACCATGCCGGATCTTTACCGGGTGGTAAGCGGTATCGACGTGTTTGATCCCAAGTTCAACGTGGTTTCCCCGGGTGCGGATGAAAACGTTTACTTTCCGTATTATGAAAAGGATCGCCGCCTCACGGAGCTGCACGATGAATTGAGCGACTATATTTACGGCCCTCCCGGGGACTGGGCCAAGGGAGAACTGCAGGACCGGACAAAACCCATTCTGTTTACCATGGCCCGTCTGGACAGGATAAAAAACCTCACCAGTCTGGTACGCTGGTACGGGGAAAATCCGGAACTGAGGCAGGAAGCCAATCTGGTGCTGGTTGCCGGCAGCCTGGATGTCAGGGATTCTCAGGACGAGGAGGAAAAGGCATGTATTCAGGAGATGCACAGGCTTTTTGAAGAGTTTGACCTGCATGAACAGGTGCGCTGGCTGGGCACGCGCCTGGACAAGAACATGAGCGGAGAGCTGTACCGTTTTATTGCCGATTCCAGAGGGGCCTTTGTGCAGCCGGCGCTTTTCGAGGCCTTTGGACTGACTGTTGTGGAGGCCATGAATTCAGGGCTTCCTACTTTTGCCACCATTTTCGGAGGACCTCTGGAGATAATCGAGGACGGCAAAAGCGGGTTTCATATAGACCCCACCCACGGGGACGAGGCTGCAGGGCTGATGGCGGACTTTTTCTCCCGCTGCCGGGCTGATGCAAGCTACTGGGAAAACATTTCAAATAAAAGCATTAACCGGGTGGAAGAGAAATACAACTGGAGGCTTTATGCCCAGAGACTGTTGTCCTTTTCCCGGATTTACGGCTTCTGGAAGTATGTGTCCAATCTGGAGCGCGATGAGACCAGGCGTTACCTGGACATGTTCTATTCTCTGAAAATGCGCAGCCTGTCACACTAAGGCTGGATCGAAAAATTTTCGTAACTGTTCAGCACTTTTTGTGTATACTCTTGTTCTGGCAGTCGGTGTCGGCGTCGGTATCGGGGTCGATAGAAAACCGAAAACCAGAGTTGCGTGGAGCATTCCCCAACAGCTTCGATACCGATCCCGATTCCGATACCGACCCCGACAAAAACAATGAGCAGTTACAAATTTTTAGCACTCAAGTATCATCCAGGGAAACTACCTGGTTTCACCCCTGAATCCGTAAGCCAGGTAAAGAAGCACCGCCCCTAAAATTATCATGGGTACGGACAAGATCTGGCCCATGGTCATCCAGTCCAGGAGCACAAAACCCAGGTGGGCATCGGGCTCCCGGAAAAATTCCACCAGAAAGCGCAGCACCCCGTAGCCCAGACAGAACAGCCCGGATACGGCCATGGTGGGTCTTGGACGTGAGGAGAATATCCACAGGATGATAAACAGGAGAAGGCCTTCCAGCAGGGCCTGGTAGATCTGGGATGGGTGCCTGGGGACCATATCCGAGCCGGGAAAAACCATGGCCCAGGGCACATCCGTGGGTCGTCCCCAGAGTTCGGCATTGATAAAGTTGCCGATACGCCCGCACATTACTCCCAAAGCCCCCATTGGGGCCACGAAGTCGGTAACCGTGAAAAAGCCTCTGCCTGTTTTGCGGGCATACCAGTACATGGCTATGATCCCGCCTATTAACCCGCCGTGAAAAGACATTCCTCCCTGCCAGATCATGACTGCGGTCCAGGGCTGTGAAATAAGCCCGAAAAAATCATAAAATAGCATGTAGCCGAGCCTGGCCCCGAGTATTATGCCCAGGGCTCCAAAGACCACCATGTCCGGCAGTTCTTTGACGTCCCAGCCTGAGCCGGGCTTTTTTGCCCTGTGGCGGGCCAAAAGCCAGGCCAGGGTGAATCCGGCCAGGTACATAAGTCCGTACCAGCGGATTTCCAAGGGGCCGATGGCTATGGCTACAGGGTCAAAGTTGGGATGTTGCAGCATGATTTATGATTGTGGGGTTCATGTTTAACTACTCTCCAGGGTCCGGGGACTTCGCAAACAGGACGTAAAAACTCACTCCGCGGGGCGTTTAGATTGACCAATTTTATCTGATGGTGAATTTTACCAAGTTTTTTTAGTTCTTATGCTCTGCTTTGTCTTTAATACTCCTTCCAGGCAGCAGGCCGGATATGATGAAGGCTGCTGCGGCCACCAGAACTACTGTGGCACCGGTGGTCAGATCCAGGTAGTAGGCAAGCCAGATTCCGGTCTGGGTAAAGATGACGCTTATGATAACCGCAAGAAGCATCATCTGCTTGAGAGAACTGGAGTATTTCTCTGCAATATAAGAGGGAATGGTTAAAAGGGCAATAACCAGGATAAGCCCCACCACCTGGATGGTCATGACCACGGTCATGGCCACCATGACCAGGAGCAGAAAATAAAGCGCGGTAACCGGGACTCCCACGGCCCTGGCGAATTCTTCGTCGTGGGACATGGCCAGGAAGTCCTTGTAGAATATCAGCACCAGCACAGTGATGGCCAGGCTGAGGCCTGCCATGGTCCACAGGGCGCTTGCGGGGACCATGAGGATGCTGCCGAAGAGATAGCTCATGAGGTCCACCCTGTACCCCGGGGTCAGATCCAGCAGGATTATGCCTATGGACATGCCCACGGCCC